>ERZ773056.471-NODE-471-length-21303-cov-36.874435_pt1 | contig 21303 bp, 29 predicted proteins | sample MGYA00580857_ERZ773056 | MGnify/ENA primary metagenome ERZ773056 (study PRJEB29015, sample SAMEA2737996) | human oral metagenome | biome: human oral; feature: human-associated habitat; material: dental | place: China | collected 2114 ... | reverse complement strand
TTCCTGCAACCTTCTTCATGGCCTTGATTTGTGCAGATCCACCTACCCGAGATACGGAAGAACCGGCATCAATAGCTGGGCGAATACCTGCATTAAAGAGACCATCCCCAAGGAAGATTTGTCCATCTGTGATTGAAATTACGTTGGTTGCGATATAGGCAGAGATATCTCCTGCCTGCGTTTCGATGAATGGCAATGCAGTGATTGAACCACCACCTAGCTCATCAGAAACCTTAGCTGAACGCTCAAGCAAGCGGCTGTGAAGATAGAAAACATCCCCTGGGAAAGCTTCACGACCTGGCGGACGGCGAAGCAAGAGAGAAAGTTCACGGTAAGCTACCGCTTGTTTAGACAAATCATCATAAACGATGAGGACGTGCTTGCCATTGTACATGAACTCTTCTGCCATTGCTACACCAGCATAAGGCGCCAAGAAAAGCAAAGGAGAAGGTTGAGAAGCTGACGCTGTTACCACGATAGTATAATCCAAGGCTCCGTACTGGCGAAGAGTTTCCACCTGTGTACGGACAGTAGATTCCTTCTGACCAATGGCAACATAGATACAGATCATATCTTGCCCTTTTTGGTTGAGGATTGCATCGATGGCAATACTGGTCTTACCAGTCTGACGGTCACCGATAATCAATTCCCGTTGGCCACGACCGATCGGTACCAGTGCGTCAATGGCTTTTAGACCTGTTTGTAATGGCTCAGAAACGGATTTCCGCTCCATAACTCCTGGAGCTGGCGCTTCCACAGGACGCGTTTTAGTCGTAGCAAGCTCACCCAAGCCGTCAACAGGACGACCAAGCGGATCCACGACACGACCAATCAAAGCATCTCCGACAGGAACTTCCATGATTTTACCCGTGCGGCGAATCGTATCGCCCTCACGAATATCTGTAAAATCACCCAAGATAATGATCCCGACATCGGTTGACTCCAAGTTTTGGGCCATACCATAAGAACCATTTTCAAAAATCAAGAGCTCGCCACTCATGGCATTATCAAGACCGTGGGCACGAGCGATTCCATCACCAATATAAGTGACGACTCCAGTTTCTGTGACGTCAAAATTTGGCTGGAAATTTTCAATTTGTTGCTTAATTAAAGCGCTGATTTCTTGTGCGTTAATCGCCAAAATTCACACCACTTTCTATTTCAAATTTTCTTTTACGAGTTGTAATTGACGTTTTATACTTGCATCAATTGTCTTATTATTGGCTGAAATGACGAAGCCACCAATCAGGCTGGCATCCAATTCCTGCTTGAAGGAACGAACCTTGAGGCCCATTTTTTGCTCAAGAATTGGTTTCAATCTGTCTTTTTGACTTTCTGTCAAGGCTTGAACAGATTTAACTGTCACTTCAAATTCATTGCTTTGTTTCTCAATCTGATGCTGAATTTCTACCAACATGTCGTAGAATAAATCTGCCCGATGATTGAGAATAACGACTTCGATAAAGTTATCAATCAGCTGTGAATCTGAGTTTTGGAAAAGTCGAAGAGCCTTCTCCTTCTCTCCCTCATCAACGCCAATATGTGATAAAAAGTCAGCAAGATTTGTTTCCAAAAACACAGCCTTAATCTGGCTTAGTTTATCAAAAACATCCTGTTGCTGACCCTTTTCAAATACTAATTGAACAAAAGGCAAGGCATATTTTTCAATTACCGCATAGTGCTTTTTGTCCATTAAGCATCTCCTAATTTATCAATATAACGATCAATGAGCTCGCTGTGTGCCTCTGTATCAAGCTGCTGGCTCAAGATCTTACTTGCGAGACTTACTGTTAGGTCAGCTACATCGTTTTTAATGCTGTTCAAGGCCTCTGCCTTGCTTTGTGCAATTTCCTGATTGGCTTTTGCTTTCAAACGTCCAGCTTCTTCAGCTGCATCCGCTAAAATTCCAGCCTTATTTTTTTGAGCTGTTTCCTTAGCATGTTCGATAATCGTCGTTGCTTCCTGACGACTTCCTGCTAATTCATTCTCACGTTTTTGCGCAAGTTCCTCAGCCTTTTTGCGGGCTGACTCAGCCCCGTCAATATCATCCGTAATCTTTTTAGAACGTTCTTCTAAGATACTGGTAATATTGCCCCAGGCAAACTTCTTTACTAAAAAAATTAATAAAAGGAAGGAACCAGCGATGAGAATAAAGTCACCAATAATGGTACCAATAGTTAAATCCATCTTCTACTACTCCTCTACTTACTCTTCCTCACCGTTTATTTTTTTACCAATGTACATCGAAGACAACATGGTAAATACATAAGCTTGGATACATGAAATGAAAATCGAAAAGGCCGTCCATAACATGTTTCCGATAAAGGCTGCTGGATACCAATAAAAGGCTTGTTGAGACAAGGTTAAAAGCAAACCTGCCAATACTTCACCAGCAAAAATGTTCCCGTAAATCCGAATCGCTAAGGAAGCAAAATTAGTCACTTCTTCCAAGAGGTTCATCGGGGTCATAAAGCCTGGTGTTGCAAAAGCCTTCAAATATTCCTTAAAGCCTCGACGACGAACCCCTTCTATATGTGCGATCAAGGTGATCATAAAGGAGAGAGATAAGTCGTAGCCGAGGTTAGCCGTTGGGGAAGTCCACAAGTTATAACCGTTTGTTGTTTGGACTTTTGCCATCAACCCAATATTATTGGCCACCAAAATAAACATAAAAAGAGAAAACAAAAATAAAGAATAATTCTTCATATAATGCTCTCCAATGTTCCCCTTAGTAAAGCTAATGACAAAATCATAGATCATCTCAAGAGCATTTTGTTTGCCCTTTGGACGAAGGGTCATTTTGCGACTTGCCCAGTAGACAAAGGCAAAGACCGTCAAAACAGTTACAAGAGACATGGCAAGTAGGGTCAAATCAAAGGATATTGGTCCAATATTTAAGGTTGGATTCACACTTTCTTCCATAGTTTGACACCTCCTTCTCTAAATAGAGTGGGCTATTTAATGACGAAGGCCATGGCCAAGGTTACAAAGAAGGTACCTTCTACAAAAGCAACACCGAGAATTAAGAGGCTACGTAGTTGATCAATAATTTCAGGTTGACGGGCAGATGCTTTGAAAAGATTACTCATAATCATTCCTTCTGAAATAGATACACCCATACAGGCAAGACAAAGTCCGAAAAATGTTAAATTCATGATGAATTCTCCTTTTATATTTTTTAAATGTACACCATTAGTTTACTCCTAATAAAGGTAATAGTCAATTATTTTGTGATATTGTAAGCGTTTTTCGCACTTTTCCTTTAAATTTAAAATAAAACTTGAATAAAGGTGCTTTTCAAACATTTATCCTATAAAAATCCAAGCAAAAGAGGCTGGGACAAAAGTCCTAGCCTCTCAATTGTCTTTGGATTGTCGAGCAAGACGCAGTGGTTGAGTGGGCTCTATTACGCTGATTTCATCAGCTTTTACAGCCCTACTCAACTGTGCGGAGGTGGGACGACGAAATCGAATTCTAACGAATTACCGATTTCTGTCCCACTCTCATCTGTTCCGTTTGAGGTAAAAAAATTGTGAAGCGCATCCATCTATTTTCAACTGCTTCAAAGCGATAAGTGAGATGGTGCTTTTCTAAAATTTGCTGCACGATGAAGAGCCCCAGTCCCGTACCACCATCCTTGCGATTGCGACTGTAGTCTGGTCGATAAAATGGCTGGAAAATCTGCTGAATCTGTGACTCATCCAGCACTCGTTCAGCTTCATTTTCTACAATTAACATTCCATTTTCCAAGCGAATCAAGATTTCTCCACCTTCCACTGTATAATGAAAGGCATTGTCAATCAGATTTTTAATAGCCTTTAGTAAATAAGTCTTATTACCTCGGACTTTTGCTTCTGAGAGTTGGACATTAAAATGATAGTGTTTGAGGTCCGCCAGAACCTTGTAGGTACTGATATTTGCTTCAAGCAGCTCTTTGAGAGAGAAGATTTCTCGCTCTGTTTCCATGGTCATTTCCAGTTTTGAAATGGCTAGGATGGACTGAACTAAGGCTGATTGCTCTTCCAATATTTCGCGGCACTTCTGCAGGTATTTGTCCCGATCTTTAAAATCGCCCACCCCATAAATCATCCCGTCAATCATTCCCATCATACTGGTGATGGGTGTCTTGAGTTCGTGGGAAGTCATTCGGAGAAATTCTGCCTTTTCGCGCTCGCTTTCTGCGACTTTTTCATTTTCCAAGCGCAGGGCTTCCATACTGGTTAAGAGGTTTGCATATAAGTGATTGATATCCTGAGCCAAATCAGCAATCTCGTCATGCCCTTTCACCTGACAGGAAACATCTGGAAGGAGGCTAGTCATTTGCCGGGTGCTAGAAGAGATATCCTTAATTCGCTGACTGGAGGTCCGACTATAGAGATAGGCGGCAAGCCCACCCAGACTCAGCGACAAAAATAGTACAAAGGGATAAAGATTAAGCAAGATCCGACTAGCATCCGAAACGGGCTGCAGAGAATATTCCCCTCGCAGGACTACTTCTTTGCCGTCCGACGTCCGAAAACTTTCTGACAGAGTCTTGCTTTCATAGTTACTATTGGCAATGGTCGGAACAATCGTCAGCTGGAGAGAGCTTTCTCCATTCGTTTCAAGTGCTGGATAAAGAATCGTATTGTCTTTTGCCAGCAAGGTGAACCAGATCTGATTGCTTTTTTTGCTATAATTGCTCAAGAGCTCACTGATTTCTTGGCTAGACTTTCCCTTGACCTGCTTGGCTACCTGAGCAAACTCACGCTGGGCTTCTCCCCCCTTGACCTGCTGGTAATAAACCGGCATAGCAAAATAAAGGGTGGATAGAACGATCGTCACAACGACAAAGATGATGAAAGTCGTCAAGAGGAAGTTCTTTTTGACAATCTTCACGTGTCTTCTCCTCCAAGCTGATAGCCCATACCTGTGATGGTTTTTAGAGGGATACCTGGGATTTTCTTACGAATGTTCTTGATGTGATTGTCCAACACCCGGCTATCTAGTTCGCTGTAGCCCCAAATGGTATTCATGAGCTGATCGCGAGTCACTAAATGATCCTTTCTCTTGGCCAGAGCCTGCAAGATCTCATACTCTTTCTTGGTCAGAGGCATCTTTTCTTCCTGCCAGTAAACGGTACAATCATCGATAGAGACAGTCAAATCACCAACAGTAATCTCTGAAGCAACTGTATTTCGTCGCAGAATATTCTCAATCCGTTTAACTAAGATTAGTGGTGAGAAAGGCTTGGTCACATAGTCGCTGATAAGGTGGTTAAAGCTGACTAGCTGAGTGTACTCATCATCTAGCGCCGTCAGGATCATGACTGGAATCTGAGAAGTCTTGCGAATTTCCTTGAGGACGTCCAGTCCACTCATGGTTGGTAACATCATGTCCAAAATAACTAAGTCAAAAGACTCTGCTTCAAATTGAAGCAAAGCCTCGCCTCCATCAAAGACTGGTGTAACTGCATAGTTACTTTCTTTTAAAAATTCACAAATGACTTGATTGATCGTAGTATCGTCTTCCACTACTAAAATCTTGTGCATATATGCTTGATTCTCCTTTATTTATTCAAATCGCAGGGCTTCAATTGGATCCAGCTTGGATGCTTTTACAGCCGGCAGGAGCCCAAATACTACTCCTATTATACAACAAAAGAGCAAACTTACAAAGACAGAAAAGAGGGATAAAATATAAGGATAGGCCAAAGACTGGGTAATAACAAAACCAGAGGCGATACCTGCTACCACACCAATAATTCCTCCCATCAGAGTCAGGATAACCGCTTCGATCAGGAATTGCTTGAGAATGATCTTTCGTCGAGCTCCCAGAGCCTTTTTAATCCCGATTTCGCGCGTCCGCTCTGTCACTGAAACCAGCATGATATTCATAACACCGATACCTCCGACTAAAAGGGAGATGCTGGCAATACCCGCTAGCAAGACAAAGTTAGACTGGTTAAGGTTATCCAATTGACGTTCAAATTCTTGCAGATTTAGCACACCAAACATATAGTCTGACTGAGGCATCTGCTGATTGAGGTAATCACTAACTTTCTTGGCCACCTTCTTCAAATCATCGGCTTTGTGGGTCTGAACGGTGACTTCTGGACTGACATTGATGGTATCAAAAATCCGATGCCATTGTTGCAGAGGAATATAGGCTACCTTTTCCGAACCAGAGGTTAGGCCACTCTGCTCAGTAGACTCAAAGACGCCAATAACTTTAAAAGGATTGCCCTTGACTTCTACATACTTACCGATGCCGTCTCCCTTAGGAAAGAGAGTATCATAAAGAGACTTTTCTAGATAGGTTACTTGTTCTTGATTTTTGAAGGCTTCAGAGTCAAAGCCCTCCCCTTCCAACAGCCTTTGCTGCTTGATGTCAGCTACCGACTGGGAAACTGCCTGAACCTTGCTAGATGACTTTTGACTGAGATAATAAATCTTTTCGTCCGCCCCATAGGTCATCAAAGCATTTTTAACTCCAGGAATTTCCTTGATTTTGGACAAGACATCCTCTCCCATGAAGGGAATGTAGGAAGGCTTCTGCGCTTGGGATTTTTCTGGAATAGAGGGATCGATGGCGCTTTTCTTGTCGTAGACGACTTTGATGGTATTATTGCTACCACCGATCAGCTGACGCTTAGTATTTTCTGTATTTCCTTCAATGATGGAAAAGATAGCAATAATAGCGCCAATCCCGATGATAATTCCTAGCATGGTCAGCATAGAGCGCATTTTGTGGGACAGGATGGAGTTTAGAGCTACAAAAATATCTTCCATATAGCCCCCTTCTATCCTAATGCCCGAGTCTCTATATTACCGTCCCGCAAGACAACCGTTTGCTTGCAAAGCTGAGCCACTTCCGGCTCGTGGGTAATGATGACAATAGTTTTGCCTTGTTCGTTAAACTGCTTGAACAACTCCATGATCTGAACACTGGTCTTGGTATCCAGCGCTCCAGTCGGCTCGTCTCCCAGAATAAAGCTGGGATTAGTCACAAGGGCACGCGCAATGGCTACCCGTTGCTTTTGACCACCGGACAACTCCATAGGCTTGAAGTCGCTTCTCTCTTCCAGACCGACCAATCGTAGCATTTCCAAGGCGCGCTCGCGTCTCTCTTTTTTAGGAACTTTCATGTAAGTCAGAGGCAGTTCAACATTTTGACAGGCTGTCAGCTTGGGCATGAGGTTGAAATTCTGGAAAACAAAGCCAATTTTCTGATTACGCAAATCAGATAGTTGGTTGTCGGACAGGTCAGAGACGTCCGTCCCTTCAATATGATAAGAACCTGCGCTAGCCTTGTCCAAACAGCCGATAATGTTCATCAAAGTGGACTTACCTGATCCAGACGGCCCCATAATCGCTAGAAAATCCCCTTCTTTCACATGCAAATCAATTCCTTTCAAAATCGGAAATTCCTGACTGCCCTGTTGATAAGATTTGTGGATGTTCTTAAGCTTTAACATTCTGTCCTACCTCCATTCCGTCTTGCATGCCTTCTCTAGGCGTCGAAATGGTATCCTTCATAGTCAGACCTTCTGTAATCTCTACCAAACGGTCAGAGACTTTCTTGGTCTTAACTTCCTTCATTTTTACCTTTTTACCCTCTACCTTCCAGACATAGGTCTTACCATTTTTACTGAAAGTATAGGCCTTGTTGACGACAACCTTGCCGGCTTCAGGAGCGTTTTCCACAACATTGACATAAGAATGGGAGCCTACAAGTGGCATTTCACCGCCTTGGTCCAGCTCGACAGTATAAGGATACTTGCCTTGGTTGGGATTTTCCTGTTGTTTATTTCCACCATTGCTATTTCCAGTATTTGCAGTTGTCAAGGTGCCGACTTGCGTCACGGTACCACTCCAGCGCTTCTTAGGATCCTTGCGATCCACAACATCTACTCTCTGACCCACGCTCAGCTTCTCACGGTCAAATTCACTAACACTTCCTTTGATCAGAGTTTTAGACTTGTCCATGATTTCGATAAAGGTTTCTTCTTCCTTTTTAGCCTTGGATTGAGTAGGAAGATCTTCGTTCATCGAGGTAATGGTTCCCGCTGTATCAGCTGTCACAGTATCATATTTCATGCGGTCTGATTCCGTCTGAGCTGTCACCTGAGCCTTCTCAGCCTCAATCTGAGCATTCGTTACTTCATTGTCAGCAGTCTTAGCGTCACTTAGCGCTTGAGCCAGCTCGTCTTCAGCAGATTTTATCTGATCTAACAAAGACTCATCCTTACTAGAATTGTATTTATTCTTAAGAGTATTGAGATTAGCCAGCTTTCGGTTATAGGTTTCCCATTTGATAGATGCGCCAGTTTGTGCAGCCGTAATGCCATTGACCTTAGCTTGAGCATCATACTGAGCAGACTGAGCTGTCAATTCCTGAGAGGTCACATAGGAAAAGAGGGGCTGGCCTTGTGTAACAGTATCGCCATTTTTAACGAATACTTCCTTAACTTCACCTTTTGATGGGTCAATCTTGACCTTACTACTATTGTTAGCAACTACTTCTCCAGATAAAACTAGGCTTGTTTTTTTACTGTTATTAACAGCATCTTGGACCGTCAGTGAATCAATCTTATTATCGACCATTTTCATGGCTTGTTGTTGATTAACCTGATGAAGAAGTACATAGCCTCCCAGCCCTGCACAAGCAAGAATGACCGTGCTTCCCAATAGAATGGTTTTACGATTCATTTTTTTTATTTGAAACATATTGCCTCCAACCTACAAGTTCTAACTTTTATTTATCAGTTGATTCAGATTCATCTGTTGGTAATTCTTCTCCATCCGCTGGGATTTGAATCACGTTTCCGTCCGGCATGGTGTATTCTGTCACTTCCTTGCCGTCTACTGTTTTCGTTTTTTGATCAACGGCATCTTTCTTAAAATCTACTTTTTTCCCATCACTAATTTCTTTATTGTCAGCATTCTTAGAGCCACATGCAGCTAGGAAAAAGACAGACATTCCGATAAGAGTTACAAGCATAGCGAATTTTTTTACGTTCATTTGATTTCTCCTTTGTTTTAGAAAACAGGAATTTTGAGCTTTCCTGATCGTATTTGTTTTTTTGAACAATTCCATTCTATCAAAGTGGTCTATCCCCTTCCTACCCACCATCTGTTTTTTATCTATTTTTTGATAAAATTTGAGATTCTCCTCTAAACACAGGACTTTTCCTATCCAAACAGCTTCTTAAGTCGTTTTATGGTATAATAGATTGATTTTAAAAGAATGAGGTGGAAACATGACTCAAACAGTTTATTTTGGAACATACACCCGACGAGTTTCCCAAGGGATTTATAAGGCAGATTTTGACACTGAAAAGGGACAACTCTCAAACTTAGAATTAGTAGCCGAAGAACCAAGCCCTACTTATCTAGCCTTTGACCAAGCTGATCATCTATACACCGTTGGTGCCAAAGACGAACAAGGCGGGATTGCGGCCTATGACCAAAAGAGACAGCTTCTCAATCATGTGGTTGAAGAAGGCGCACCGCTTTGCTATGTTGCTGTGGATAACGAAAGAGGACTTGTCTACGGGGCCAACTACCACAAGGGACAAGTGCTGGTCTACAAGCAGCAAGAAGATGGCAGTCTAAAACCGGCTGATTCAGACACCCATGTCGGGCAAGGACCTCATGCCAATCAAGCCTCTGCCCATGTCCACTATGCTGACTTGACTCCCGATCAATATCTGATTACTTGTGACCTCGGAACAGATCAAGTCACTACCTATGATGTGACGGAAGACGGACAACTGAACAAATTGGCTACCTACACATGTGCTGCTGGAGCCGGGGCACGCCACATTGTCTTTCATAACCACTATAAGATTGCTTACCTTATCTGCGAATTAAACTCTACCATCGAAGTATTGATTTATGATGGCGTTGGTCAGTTTGAACACCTGCAGACCATCTCAACTCTCCCAGAAGGATTTGAAGATTTTAACGGCACTGCAGCCATCCGCCTCTCTGCTGATGGAAAATTCCTCTATGGCTCTAACCGCGGCCATGACTCAATAGCTGTTTATCAAATTCTAGCTGATGGAAGTCTACAGCTCGTTGAAATCACGCCAACAAAGGGCAAAAATCCACGCGATTTCAATATTACACCTGACCAAAACTACCTCATCGCTGTCCACCAAGATTCGGACAATGCAACTGTCTTCAAACGCGATTCTGAAACAGGCCGATTAACAGAAATTTCTCATGATTTCTATGTGCCAGAAGCTGTCTGCGTAACCTTCCAATAATCAAAAGAAAATTATCAAAGGAGTATTCAAGATGAATCCAGTAGAATTGTTTAACCAAGTCAAAGAATTGATCGAAAAGAAAGATTTTGATGCAGCTAAGAAGTTTGTCGAAGATCACAAAGATGAGCTAGGCGAATACTTAGATAAGGCAAAAGATTTAGTAGCAAATTCAAAAGGGCTCAACGACGTCATCAACAAAGTTAAGTCTATTTTCTAAAATCTTAATTAAAAAAAAGCTGTTGGATAAAATTCCAACAGCTTTTTTATTTGATTGAGCCTTATTAGTCTATTTCCGATTCACAAAATCATGTAATTCTTCCAGTCGTTCCCTTGTCAAGGGTTGAGCAAGAAAAATATCTTTATTGACATCTTTATTCTTATTAAAATCATGTAAAGCAACCCTTTTATAAACTATCTTATTGGCAAGAGGGAGTTGACCATTTACATAGGTCGTGATTTCTATATCGCTTTCACTAAAAAATGCTCCATAGTAATCTTCCCTAACCACAACTGTCTGCCCTTTTTCCTCAAGATAGGCATACTGAGTCACTGGAACATAAACCGTGAAAAGATATCCAAGAATAGGGGAAAATGCCACTAACAAGGCTCCTAGAGCAAGAACGGGATAAAGAACCCACCTATATCTTTTTACAAATAAATAGGAAACAAGAAACAAAAAGGGAAAAGCAAACCATGGGCTGAACTGAGGATACCAGAATATACTGGTGATTATAAGAAATAATAGAACTGCCAAAAGCGCCAGAGAGCTTGATTTGCGTTTATAAGCCAAAAAGAGGCCTATAAATAAAACAGTAAGAGCTGGCCACTCTCTGCTTAGGATATACAGAGTAAAATAAAGCATCCCAAAAGTCTCCCCTTATTTATTAAAAATCCCTTGAGTTGGCCTCAAGGGATTTGCTTCATTCCATTAGAATGAATTATTTTTTCAAGTTATCTCCCTATTATATAGGCTATCAAAATATACTCAAGCAACGACCTTTTTTCTACTATGTTTAAAATAATAATACAAAGTATAAACAAGCACATTATTTTTAAAGGGTAACAAAAAAGGAACTAAATTTATGAGTTCAGCAGGCAAGAAAAAAGGCACTTTGAAAGGTGTCTTTTAATTATTAAAAATATTAAGAGGCAATTCATCAAACCCCAAATATTCAACTAGGTTGTTTTCTCTTAATGTTTCAGCGAAATTTACAACTGGCAAAACATAGGCTGGGAAACTATTGACCTGAGCAGTTAAAGTTGACACAAAAGATCTTAGATAAGGATAAAGTATAGCGATTGCATTTGTACTCAATACATCTTTTAAATTATCTACACTTTTAAAATCGTTAAAATTTAACGAATAAATACCTCTGATATCAACTTCCAATTGGAAGGGAACATGTTTAACTTCAGTTGAATCTATTTCAGACTTACAATTTCCTATTTGGGTTTTAATTATTACATATGACCGTGCATTCTCATAGCTAATTCCAATCTCAGCTGAAAAACTTACCTCAGTATGTAATTTGCCCGAATCATCAGCTCCCTCAAACATAGTGTTTGTTAGAAAGCTTACATTATCAATTGCATAATCTTCAAATGAAATAATTGCCATTATGCAGCATCGACTCCTTTTCCAATTTGAAATATTGAATCACTGTACACATTATTAGAGTAGTTCATTTTTTTATTTATTTCGTAAAACTTATCACCAATTGATACCTTACGATAGCTTGCAGGATTATTCTGAGCCAATTTAAAATCATAAATTTCTTTTTTAATGACAAGCTTGACTAATTCATCCAACGCACCTTTTGGTAACCATGAATCAATATCAAGAATTGATTCATCCAATACAATTTCATTATATGCCATATCACTCACACTCCTCTACTTTTTCCCAATTGATTAAGGATAAATTTCTAAGACAAATTTCCCTACCATTTGGCAAATTAGATATTGTTCTTACATCCTCAATATTGTACACAGGTGTATATGTGTCACAAATTACACAATCTATACTGTTACCAAATCTAAACTTAATCAGAAATTCAAGAAAAATTCCATCTAAATTCGCTCTATTTCTTCTACCATTATTTTTAATTGCAGAAGGCAACTGAGTATAGATTCTATCATGTAGTTGATTCTTCAATTCATTTAGCATCTTTATAGTTAAAGCATCATTTAAATTTAATACAGTTAGATTTTGATCATCAAAAACAAACTTTAAAATCTTTATTTTATTTTCTTCGTGCTTATATGCTTTAGAGTAATTCTTTGCAGATTGTTTTCCAGAAAATCCCTTACTTTCTTCGTCAATAAATAAATACAACCCTTGTCCCAAATCATTTGGGAGATTCTGTCCAAGCCTTATCCCTGCATCATTGGTTATAACAAAAGGAGTAACATCTATTGAACAAGTACTTAGTATATTTTGTGCAGCAGTAGGGGTTGTTCCATGATATCCCTCCAAAATTCCCTCCAAAATTCAGTACTCTTATTTCCTCTAATGATTATATTGTACCATAAAATGAAAAAGAAGTAGTTCAAAAAAGCTTTTTTTGTACTTTTTATCAAGTTTACTACGTTTTTTCCTACTTTTTGAGGATTTTTAGATGTTTTTCTTTACTTTACATTACCTTACATACTAATTTGGAAAGATCATAAAAGCACCTAGTTTTCTAGATGCTAGTACAATAGCCCGGATTCGAACCGGAATCTCCTCAATCAAGGCGTAATCCCTATATACTACTCATTGTACTTTGGTTTATTATATCATACAATCAGTTACATATCTACCAATTCATGATATGCTCCCATATTCGGTAATGGAATAATGCTAAAATACAAATCTGAATAGATTTCAAACCACTTATTCAATTTGGTATAAGCTGGCGATTGAGTCACGAATAGTATTCGCTGACAAGCTCCGATAACATTCATGCGATTATAGACATAAACCTCTTTAACAGCCTCTAAAATATCATCTTCACTTGTCTGTACCCTAATATCCGTTATCTGTTTAATCGTGGCGTATTTTTTATAAGCAAGCATATCTTTATTTTTAGCAGCATCAAACATTTTACGCTCAAGAACACTATACTTAGGATTTTCTTTATCTCTCATGAAATACCACTTGAGCCATAAAATTTTTTCTCTGTGAATTACTGAAATACGCTCAATTTTCTTCTTTGGCATGATTACCTCCTAAATTATTAATCTAATAGCTTTAACCACTCACTTTTTGAGATTGTTGTATAAGGTTCATCTAGCGCGTGATATAAAGGTTCTAAACCTTTGTTAAATCGGATATAGTCCATTTTATCCTCATGCGTTGGAAAATATAAGATTCCTGTTTCATCTTCATTTAGACTACGGTTACACCAATCATCGACGATAACCTGCACTTCCCATTCACGCCACTTTTTAAGGTTTTCTAAAAGTTCAATATCACTAAATAACTCACCATCAACTTGGAAAAATTCTCCCAGATCATCGTTACCCTCGACGATGATAACTTCAGGCGTATTTTTACTACTTAATAATTCCTTGAGTTCTTGTAACTCTTTGATCTCCTTTAGATACTTCCTCAATTTCTAACCTCAATTCTTCAATTTGTCTTACTACTCCAAAAATTTCATGAGTTTTATATGATTGTTCAAGTATAGCTTTTGCTGCTTGAGTTCTTATAAAAGGGTTAACCTTGGCATCCATCATAATATCATTGAGTACAGAAACGGCATTAGATGATGCTAGATACAGCATTTGAGTTGTTTTATCCATCATCTCATCTTGCTTTATTCTCAAAGTCTTTTTAACCGCTGCAACTTTTAAATACTTATGACCTGTTGCCCTAGATACTCCTGCTTTTTGGCATGCTTTTTCTATTGTTGGTTCGGTAAGCATGGCATCTATGAATTTTATTTGCTTGGATGTAAGACTATCATTTTCATTTCCTACCATCTATTACCTCCTTATTATCAAAATAAAGGGTTGCCCCTTTATTTATTATTCTAGATAGCGCTGCAATTCTGCATCCATTGCCTCCAAATTGCCCTCGACAATCATTTCATGCTGCACTAAATCAATTTTATCTCCGTTAATGTGTAAACCACCGTGGAAATAATCAATTTTTCTATCAAGGAAATGTAGTAGCTTTTCAAGACGTTGCTGCTTGCTGAATCGCTCCATATCAATTTCGATATAAGCAAGGGTAGTGTCGTTTTCTATAATGTCCTCTAGTTTTCTAATGGCTAGAGGTTTATTCTTATACTTTTCTAGGTATTCTTGCATTTCTGCCGCTGTTAATTTGATGCTAGATAACAAACTTAATTCAGCTGCATCATCAGCTGTAATAGATTCCTCTTTTGTTTTATGGCTTTTTAATTCAGCATTTTTCTCTTTTTCCAGTTGTTGATACAGCACTTGAGCAGTATTATGCGAATAGTCTTCTGCCTCTTTTTTAAATTTCAAAAGTTCTTGCTCTGCATACACTTTCCCAACCAACTGTTTCTGTAACTTATCTTGGAAATCTTCCTGCATGGCGATATAACCACGCATATATTCTAATTTTTTCTTCCCAAAAATCTTAATATCATTTTTAATTGTTGTTAGTGTCATGTTATCCTCCTTATGACAAAATAAAAGAGGTATGATAAAAGAGCGTTAAACTCAATTATCATACCTCTGGTTTTTCCAGTCAGTAATTTTTAACATTGTTCTCCAGTGGTCACTTCTTTATAAACTATCTGCCTATCTTGGACTTTTAGTTTGATATTACCATGATCTGGAATTTCAATGTACTTAATTATACCATTTTTTGAGTATAAAACAAAGCCTTTCTCCATCATTTTTAATAATTTATTATCCTTGTTTTCAGTCATGGTTTCTCCTTTATTTCATTTTATTATAATCTAAATAGCCCTAGTCTATTGATTTTACAGGTTTTTTAGGGTTTGTAGGCTGAAATACTACCCTTTTTGTGTACCCTATGGCTGTTTTTTCAAATCGGTTAAATTGCCACGCTTGATTTATATGATCGAGGAAAGCATGCCTGCTACTTCTCAAAGAGGCGATTTCTCACCCCATGAAAAGTGTCTATTTTTGTTTAGGTTTGTAAGTTGGTTTTATTGTCATATCATTTTACCTCAGTATTTTATTTTATGTGTATTGACCTCGTAGGGTTTTTCCTGCGTGTAAAAAACCTGTTCCTCACTTAGTTTCTTATACTACTTCTTTGAAAGTCTAGACTGTCCCCAGCGGATAACCGCCCCAAGCTTACCATGACTTCCTGTTATCGTGTCGTGTTTGCTTGTGCCAAAATGGCAGCCTAGCTATACGTGATTTTCTTAATACTTTTCTCTACCGAGTTTTAAGGGATAGCGCCCTCCGTATGGCTAAAAATTGCGCTTCATCCTCTTGTCTTTGATGTCTGTCATGTTGTATACATTCCCCTCTGATCGTTTTCCTATTCGACTGACTAGCTTGTCATTATAAATCTTGGCCAGCTCTTTGCCGTTGTGATTAGTGTTTATGATAGTTGTTTCCCGCTTATCAAAAACCTTGAAAAGAAAGGTCTGTACCCAGTTATTAGCTTCATCTTTTCGGCTATTCATAACGCTTTCTGTGCCTAGATCGTCAATAAAGAGATAATCAACCTCTGTCAGTAGCTTCAAGGCATCATACTCTGTAAAATCACTCTGCCTATACTGCCAGCCTGACTGAATGCGCGTGACGATTTCAGCAATGCTGACAAAGAGGACGCTCTTAGGCTCATTCTTAGCCTTATAGCCCTCATTGATAGCTTTGGCCATGGAATAAGTCAGATGACTCTTTCCGGTGCCTGGCTTGCCCATAATCAGCGTGTTTCCTGTCATACCGTTTAGGTACTGCTTAGCTTGCTTGATAGCAAACTCCTTGGCCTCATGTTCCTCTTTTGTCTCAGCTTTGAAAGTGCTAAAAGAGGCCTCTCTTAGCTCATTTGACACCGTACTTTCACGCGCTAGCACATCATAGGTTGAATAGTCCAAATCATGTCCCAGGGCTTTTTCTATGCCCTCTAACTCTGTCTTTTTAATGTTCTCCTTAGTACATTCCATACAGTAAGGTGATGTATAACCATCTGGCTTTTTGAATTGTACCAGGTTAATCTGATGAGTTGGGCAAAGCTCGTCAGTCACCTTTATTTTTTCGTTTAGCTGCTCTGTATTCAGTAATTCCATTGATTCTCCTCTCCGTCAGTATATAAACGGGTCTTGAATATCGTCATCAGACTGACCTTGTTTCTTTTGCTGAAACTGCCTCTGTTCATCTTCGACTTGTACCATGGTTCTAATACCGTTCTGTCTCCAGTTCTTGAGTATTGAGTTGATGTAGCTAAAGGAGCGCTTGCTGTTATCTGCTGCCTTGTCTATGGCAGTCTTGATAACCTCTAGCTCCATACCGTCAAGCGTGAGATAGTCGGTCAATATCTGATATTGTTGGCCATCTATAATCCCTATACGGGTTTGATAGTAGTTAGAGATTTCAGCAGTAGGAATTTTTTTCTCTATCTCTTCTTCTAACTCTTTCTCTATCTCTTTCTCTATCTCTTTCTCTGTTGGACATGAGTTGGAAAATGTCAAAGATGGTTGGACTTCTTCCAATTTTCCTTTTTTTCGTTGTTCACGTTTATAACTCGCCCAGTTTGTTTCACTCATAACCATAGCTTTAGCCTGTGGTAGTTCTGCGTTTTTATCTTCGTCAATCTGTATTAAACCGCATTTTGTAAAGTATGCCATGGTCATATCTATGTCATCTTCAGATACATCTAGTTTTAGGGCTAACTCTTCCTTGAGATTGTTAAAGTAGCCCTCATAGTATAAAATACAGTCACTTTCCAAGCTCTCTAGCATGAGCCTAATATAAATAACTGTCATAGTGTACCCGCCAGGTACCGTCTTTAGTCTCTTGATAAAGATATTATCAAAAAACTTCTTATCAATTTTTAGCCAAAAATAGACTTTTGTTTTTGCCATTGTCCCCTCCTTATTCTAATTTATCAGCTTCTTACTGTTTCTTATAACACTCTATGATTGCTGCGCGTGTTTCTTCGTTTACCTGGTTTGAAATAAATAACACATCTAGATGCTTACTATAAAATGCATCAAGGTCTAATTCTTTAGCTGAATCGAAATTTACTATTTTCATGCTCTATCCTCCTATTTCACTGATAAAAATAGATATACATCACTAGGCCGGTAAAAAATCTTTTTAGCTCCATCCGTTGGGGTCTGGTACCGCCGGAGACCTAATTTTTCCCAGCTATCAAGGGTTGTAGCACTTACACTTAGCAAATCCATCAACTCCTTGCGACTAATTAAATCTAGCTTACTTGTACGCTGTTTCTCTAATTCAACTAAGGTATTAAGAGCCTGTTTTAACTCTTTCAACCCCTCTAATTGAATTTCTTTGGATAATACCTCCATACGCTATACCTCCTCATGCAAGCTATCATGTAATACTTGTAACTGATTAGATAGATATTGATTAAGATCATAAGCAGCGCTCAATATTCTTTCTGCCGCAAATTGCCTTATAGAATTATCTTCGATACCAGAAACTGTATCAAAAGCAATTTCTTGAAATTTCAAAGCCACTTGTACCATTCCTGCTATCTCTGCCAAGTCAGCAAATTTCTTATTTGCTTGTGTATCTGAAATTGTATCAACCATTTTTGATTTTCTCCTTTGTTTTTGGTAAAATTAAAATAATAATATTTGACAAGGGTACTTGTTATCCCTTGCTAAATACCTAACAAAACCACGCGCCTTGCCTTTGCTTGAGTTTTGTTATTTTTCCTTAGCCGTGTACGTTGGTTTGGTCGCCTGTACATGGCTTTTTACTTGCTTTAAATTTCTTCTACTAGCCAAGTCATCACGCTTTCATAGATACGCTTAGGACATCTGTACTGTCCTTTTTCGATTTTTACCAGTGTCTGCCTAGCAATTCCTAACCTTTTTGATAATGCCGTTTTAGTCATCGCAAGTTTTGCTCGCTTAACTCTGACTTTTTCAGCGATTTCAATTGTTATAATCATTTATTATTCCCTCCTTTTTTTATTTTTTACTTTCATTTTGAAAGTAATTTAATTATATAATTCGTTTTCGAAAGTGTCAACGGTTTTTACTTCTTTTTTGAAAATTTTTATAGAATATATTTCTGTTTTTGTGGTATTATAGTATTAGGAGGTCAAACATGGGAAACCAACTAAAAAAATTGAGGGAAGAAAACGGATTAACCCTAAAAGAATTGAGTGAAAAACTAGAGAAAGATAAAAATTATATTGTAAGTGATGGACAGCTTTCTTTATATGAAAATGGCAAACGCTCACCAAGAAATAATGATTTTTGGAATGTCGTAGCGGATTTCTATAATGTTCCTGTATCTTATTTAAGGGATGGTGAACAAAATAGATTTAATCCACTCAATTTGTTTAAGCAAGGGTTAAAAAATTTAACTGAACCTATTGATGTCGAAGGTGAAAAACTCGAAGTACCCAAAAATGAATGGATGGATGAGGCAAAAAAAGAGTATAATGAGCTAGACTTAGAGGGAACTATCATAGAGCTACCAGACTACTATACCTTTTACGCTATGGAACTTAAGCAACCACTCAAGGAACTATTGGTAAATTTCGCTAAATCTCCTAAAGAAAGTCAAGAGGCTGTGCTATCTTTACTCCGTAGTACAGCAAAAGACAAAGAAAACTAACCTAAAACTTCATGTATAAATACCTAACAAAACCACGCGCCTTGCCTGCTGATGGAAAGAAAGGTACAAATACATGAATATCAAAGAGAAAATCAAAAAGAATGGCCAAAGAGTTTATTATGCTAGTGTTTATCTAGGCGTTGACCAACTAACGGGCAAGAAAGCCCGTACAACTGTTACAGCAACCACTAAAAAGGGCGTTAAAGTAAAAGCGCGTGATGCGATCAATACTTTTGCTGCTAATGGCTATACAGTTAAAGACAAGCCGACAATTACAACATACAATGAGCTTGTAAAAGTTTGGTGGGATAGTTACAAGAATACAGTTAAGCCAAATACTCGACAATCTATGGAGGGGTTGGTTAGAGTACATTTATTGCCCGTATTTGGCGATTATAAGCTATCTAAACTCACTACGCCTATTCTTCAGCAGCAAGTAAACAAATGGGCTGACAAGGCTAATAAAGGCGAAAAAGGGGCATTTGCTAACTACTCCTTGCTCCATAACATGAATAAGCGTATTTTGAAATATGGCGTAGCTATCCAGGTAATACAATACAACCCAGCTAATGATGTCATCGTTCCACGCAAACAGCAGAAAGAAAAGGCTACTGTCAAATACTTAGACAACAAAGAATTAAAACAGTTTCTTGATTATTTAGATGCTCTGGATCAATCAAATTATGAGAACTTATTTGATGTTGTTCTGTATAAGACTTTATTGGCCACTGGTTGCCGTATTAGTGAGGCTCTAGCTCTTGAATGGTCTGATATTGACCTAGAAAGCGGTATTATCAGCATCAATAAGACACTAAACCGCTATCAGGAAATAAATTCACCTAAATCAAGCGCTGGTTATCGTGATATACCAATAGACAAAGCCACATTACTTTTACTGAAGCAATACAAAAACCGTCAACAAATTCAGTCTTGGAAATTAGGCCGATCTGAAACGGTTGTATTCTCTGTATTTACAGAAAAATATGCTTATGCTTGTAACTTGCGCAAACGCCTAAATAAGCATTTTGATGCTGCTGGAGTAACTAACGTATCATTTCATGGTTTCCGCCATACACATACTACTATGATGCTCTATGCTCAGGCTAGCCCAAAAGATGTTCAGTATAGATTAGGCCACTCTAATTTAATGATCACTGAAAATACTTACTGGCATACTAACCAAGAGAATGCAAAAAAAGCCGTCTCAAATTATGAAACAGCTATCAGCAATTTATAAAAAATAAGGGTGACCCATTTCAGGGCTACCCTCTTACTATACCAAAAATTAGTAGGGGTAGTAAAAAGGGTATTAAATTATAAAAAGCACTGAGGGAAAGCGCCCCAAAGTGCTTATTTCAAAGGCTTTATAGCCTATAATCACATAAAGAGATTATTTTTCAAGTTGTAGAATGATTTCAAACCACGGTATTCAGCAACTTCACCAAGTTGATCTTCGATACGAAGCAATTGGTTGTATTTAGCAATACGGTCTGTACGTGAAAGTGAACCAGTCTTGATTTGTCCTGCGTTTGTTGCAACTGCGATGTCAGCAATTGTTGAATCTTCAGTTTCACCTGAACGGTGTGATACAACGGCAGTGTAACCAGCTTCTTTCGCCATTTCAATAGCGTCGAATGTTTCAGTAAGAGTACCGATTTGGTTAACTTTGATAAGGATTGAGTTAGCAGCACCTTCTGCAATACCTTTTTCAAGGTAAGAAGTGTTTGTTACGAAGAAGTCGTCACCAACCAATTGAACTTTACCACCAAGACGTTCAGTAAGAGCTTTCCAACCGTCCCAGTCGTTTTCGTCCATACCATCTTCGATAGTGATGATTGGGTATTTGTTTACCAACTCTTCAAGGTAGTCGATTTGTTCTGCAGCAGTACGTACAGCAGCTCCTTCACCTTCGAATTTAGTGTAGTCGTAAACTTTACGTTCTTTATCGTAGAATTCTGATGACGCACAGTCAAATCCGATAAATACGTCTTTACCTGGAACATAACCAGCAGCTTCGATAGCAGCGATGATAGTTTCTACGCCATCTTCAGTTCCTTCGAAACGAGGAGCAAATCCACCTTCGTCACCAACAGCAGTTTCCAAACCACGAGATTTAAGGATTTTCTTAAGAGCGTGGAAGATTTCAGCACCCCAACGAAGAGCTTCTTTGAATGATGGTGCACCAGCAGGTACGATCATGAATTCTTGGAAAGCGATTGGAGCGTCTGAGTGAGAACCACCATTGATGATGTTCATCATTGGAGTTGGAAGAACTTTAGTGTTGAATCCACCAAGGT
>ERZ773056.466-NODE-466-length-21435-cov-8.941908_pt1 | contig 21435 bp, 14 predicted proteins | sample MGYA00580857_ERZ773056 | MGnify/ENA primary metagenome ERZ773056 (study PRJEB29015, sample SAMEA2737996) | human oral metagenome | biome: human oral; feature: human-associated habitat; material: dental | place: China | collected 2114 ... | reverse complement strand
AAAAGCTTGAATAAAATTAAGGACAGTAGAACTTAGGTTTTGCTGTTCTTTTTTGATGGATAAGGAAATAAAAAAGACTATCCCATATTGAAATAGTCCTTTATTTTTAAATTGTCTTTACTTTTTAAATTATTTAGGCAAGGGATTATTCCTCCCATTGTTTTATTATAATTTAAATAATAAATCAGTATATGTTGGGAATTTCCATAAGTCTTTCTCAATAACTTTTTCCAAATTATCACAAGGAACTCTCAATGCTTCAAGTCCTGATATTAATTTTTCTTTTGCTAAATCAGTTTGTTTAGAAAGATCTTCCTCGTTTGAAACTCTTGCAATTTCTTTTTCAAGTGATTTTGTTTCTTTTCTTAATGCTGTTACATTTGATAAAACATCTTTTAACAATTCTTCCTGCTCTTTTATAAAGGCTTTTCCATATTTTGAATTTTTTTCAATATGGTCTGCCAATAAATTTGCAAATTTTAATGCTGATGGTAAAATGTTTTTGTTTACGATATCAATTAATGTTCTTGATTCAATGCTAAGCTGTTTTACATATCTTTCAGCATAGGCATTGTATCTTGCCGCTGATTCTTGTTCTGATAACATTCCTATTTCATTTACTAATTCTAAAATTTTAGGATCAAGCATTTTTCTAAGTGCTGTATTTGCCGAAACTTCGTTTGTAAGCCCTCTTCTTTTTGCTTCTTTAACCCATTCTTCGCTATATCCATTGCCATTAAAGATAATTCTGTGATGTTTTTTATAAGCGCTTGCAATAATTTCGTTTGTTATTCTAGGCAAAGTTTTTTCTGTCGCTTTTTCAAGTTTATCAGCGTATTCTGACAATACTTTTCCAACTGCTGCATTTATTACTGCCGCTGTTGTTGCTGGAGTTGAGCTTGAACCTGGCATTCTAAATTCAAATTTATTTCCTGTGAAGGCAAAAGGTGAAGTTCTGTTTCTGTCTCCTGCGTCCATGCTGAATGTTGGCAGCACATCAACTGATAAGTTTACTTCTGAAGCTTCTGACACAGGTGCATCTTTTTTGTTGGCGATGTTGTCTAAAATTGTTGTCAATTCTTCACCTAGGAAGATTGAGATAATTGCTGGAGGTGCTTCGTGTCCTCCTAATCTGTGGTCATTTGTAGCAGTTGCAGTTGAGTATCTTAACATTGGATAATATCTATCCACAGCTTCAATTACAGCAGATACAAAAATTAAAAATTTTTTATTTGTTTTAGGATCTTTTCCAGGACTAAACAGGTTTTCCCCATCATCAGTACCAAGCGACCAGTTGTTATGCTTTCCTGAACCGTTTACTCCATCAAAAGGTTTTTCGTGAAGTAATGCCACTAAATCGTGCTTTAACGCAGTTTTTTCAATTGTTTCCATTATAATCTGGTTTTGGTCTGAAGCCAAGTTTGCAACTGAAAATAATGGTGCAACTTCAAATTGGTTTGGCGCAACCTCATTATGTCTAGTTTTTGATGGAATTCCTAATTTCCAAAGTTCTACATCGACATCACTCATAAAGTTTATAACTTTATCTTTAATTTTTCCAAAGTAGTGGTCGCTTAATTCCTGACCTTTAGGTGCTGGTGCTCCAAATAATGTTCTTCCAGTAAGAAGTAAATCGTCTCTTGCTTCAAACATTTCTTTTTTAACTAAGAAATATTCCTGTTCAACTCCAAGTGTGTTAAATACATGCTTTGAAGTTGTATTTCCCAATGCCCTTAGCACTCTTAAAGCCTGCTCATTTATATATTTCATCGTTCTTAGCAAAGGAACTTTCTTATCCAGCGCTTCACCTGTGAATGAAATAAAGGCGGTTGGAATATATAATGTAACTCCATTTTTATTTTCTCTTATGAATGGATATGAACTTGTATCCCAAATTGTATATCCTCTTGCTTCAAATGTGCTACGAAGTCCTCCATTTGGAAATGATGAAGCATCAGGCTCACCTTTTATCAAGTTGCTTCCTGAAAATTTGTAAATTAATTCTTCACTTTCTGTTGGTTCCAAAAATGAGTCGTGTTTTTCAGCTGTCAAGTCTGTTAGCGGCTGAAACCAGTGACAGTAGTGAGTTGCTCCTCTTTTAGTTGCCCAGTCTTTTATAGCATTTGCAATTACTTCTGCAGTTTCCTTCGATAATTCTGTTTTACCAAGCTGCGATGCCTTAAATTCTTTGAAAACTTCTTTAGAAACTCTTTTTTTTAGGTTACTATCTCTAAAGACATTTTCTCCAAAACTTTTCATAGCATTTTCCATAAATTTACCTCTTTCCTAATTTCTAAGATTTTAATTTTTTGTAAGATTAAAAATGTGTAAAAACAATTAAAATGTGTAAGATACACTTTTTTAAAACTCTTTCAAAACTATTCATAAGCTTATTATACAATGTGCAAAATTATAAGTCAAATAAAAATTTTGATAGTATTTTATAAAGAAAAGTCTTTTTAAATTTAGTATTTATCATATTTATATACATTTTTTACAAATAAATACTTTGGTTTACAAATCTTTTTTTATGTTTGCAAAATAATTATGTGAAATGTATAATTGGTTCATATATTAGGGTAAGATATTTTATTTGAAAATATTTTATGAGAACATCTAAAACATTGGAGGTACAGACTTTGGATAACAACATTCAAAATGTAAAACTAAAAAAATACGAGCTTTCAAGAAATTCACTTTATGAGCCGTATTTTGAAAAAGACAACTGCGGTATGGGATTTATCGCAAACATTGACAACAAGAAAACTAATCAAATCGTAAAAGACGGAATAAGAATTTTAGCTGGATTAGAACATCGTGGAGCAGAAGGATATGACTCAGATACCGGAGATGGAGCTGGGCTTTTGTTTGAAGTGCCGCACGAATTTTTTGCTGAAATTATTCCTAATCTTCCTGAATTTGGAGATTATGGGGTTGGAAACATATTTTTCCCAACTGTAAAAGAAGAATTTGAAAAAATAAAGGCAATTATCGAAGAAACTGTGAAAAACTCAAAAGATGAAATCCTAACTTGGAGAGAAGTTCCTATAAAAAAAGATGCCGTTGGAGTTCAAGCGCAATCTACAATGCCATCTGTCTGGCAGCTTTTCATAAAAAGAGTAAATTCATCAAAAGAAGATTTTGAAAAAAATCTTTATATTTTGAGAAGAAAAATTGAAAATTCTGTAAAAAAAGCAAACTGCGACACTGAAGATAAATTTTACATAACAAAATTATCTTCAAAATCAATAGTTTATAAAGGTCTAGTAAAACCTGACCAAATTGAGAACTTCTATATTGACTTGCAATCAGACAAGCTTGTAAGTTCTTATTGCCTAGTTCACCAAAGATTTAGTACAAACACTTTCCCAGCTTGGAAACTTGCTCATCCATTCAGATTTTTGGCACACAATGGGGAAATTAATACTGTAAAAGGGAATGTGAACTGGATGAAAGCCAGAGAAATTGCACTATCTTCGCCTAACTATGAAGATATAAAAGAATTATTTCCTGTAAATGATGAAGAGTGGTCGGATTCAGCTAATCTTGATGCCGTTATTGAACTTCTTGTATTTTCTGGAAAAACTTTGATGGAAGCAATTTCAATTTTAGTTCCTGCGGCTTGGGAAAAGGATCATACGAAATCTGAAGATTTGAAGGCATTTTATGACTATTATTCAGGATTAATGGAAGCTTGGGATGGACCTGCGGCCATGATTATGACTGACGCTAGATATTTGGTTGCAAAACTTGATAGAAACGGGCTTAGACCGCTTAGATATATTTTGACTGATGACAATCAAATGTTAGTTGGCTCTGAAGTTGGAACTTTGCCAATTAAACCTGAAAATATTGTCAAAAGTGGAAGAGTTAAACCTGGAAAAGTTTTTGTAATTGACCTGGAAGAAAAAAAATTGTATAACGATGACGAAGTTAACGAAAAAGTTTTAAATGGAACAGATTTCAAAAAATTGATTAAAGATAAGAAAAATGTAAATGACTTGATGAAGGAAACTAATTTTGATTATAATAGAAATAGCGATTTAGATGACATTTACAACAAATTAAAATTATTTAGCTATTCAAGGGAAGATTTGCACATCTTGATTTCAAGAATGGCTATAACCGGGCAAGAACCGCTTGGTTCAATGGGAAATGATGCAGCACTTTCTATTTTTTCCAAAAAGCCAAAATTGCTTTACAGCTACTTTAAACAATTGTTTGCACAAGTAACAAACCCTCCGATTGACCCAATTAGAGAAAATTTTGTTATGTCGCTTAGAACTCAGCTTTACAGAAAAGCAAATATTCTAGAAAAAAATTCTGAAGCTGGGAAAACTTTAGTTTTGGATTCACCAATTATGGACAACAAGACTATGGAATTTTTGAAAAATTATGAAAGAGATGGTAAAAAACCTGCTATTTTAGATATAACTTTCAAGCCAACTGAAAACTTGGAAGAAAGACTGGATAAAATATTTAAGCTTGTTGAAGATGCGATTGATAGCGGAGTGAAATCTATTATTCTATCTGACAGAAACGCTGATACTGAAAATGTGGCAATTCCAGCTTTACTTGCTGTTGCTGGGCTTCATCACTATTTAATTAGAAACAAAAAACGAAATGAAATTGATATTTTGGTAGAAACTGGAGAAGCTAGGGAAATTATGCATTTTGCATTGCTGATTGGATACGGTGCAACTGCGATTAACCCTTACTTGGCACTTGATTCAATTGAATATATGGTAAAAAATAAACTTTACTTGAATGCCGATGAATCTGAAATAAAAGATTTGCAATACAACTATTTGAAAGCTCAGAAAAAATCAATTTTAAAAACTATGTCAAAAATGGGAATTTCAACTGTTGACAGTTATAGAGGAGCACAAATTTTTGAAGCTGTTGGATTGTCAACTGAATTAGTTAAAAAATATTTCACAGGAACTGTTTCAAGAATCGAAGGACTTACAATTAAAACATTGGAAGATGAAGTGCTAAATAATTTTGATGATGCAATTGACTCGATAAATCTTGGTGCTGAAACACTTTATGTGGACGGAGAATATTCTTGGATGAAGGAAGGAACAAATAGAATCTTGACTCCTGATGCGATTTCAAAAGTTCAAGATGCCGCAAATAGAGATGATTACAACACTTATAAGGAATTTGCAAAAATTGTAAACGACCAAAGTCAGCATTTGCTTACAATAAGAGGGATGTTAAAATTCCATTCTGACAGAAAACCTGTTTCAATTGACAAAGTTGAGCCAGTTGAAGCAATTATGAGAAGATTTGTTACTGGAGCAATGTCGTTTGGTTCAATTTCAAAGGAAGCTCATGAAGCGATTGCAAGGGCATTAAATACAATTGGCGGTCGTTCTAACTGCGGAGAAGGTGGAGAAAATCCTGAAAGATTTTTAGATAACAGAAGAAGTGCTACAAAACAAATCGCATCTGGAAGATTTGGAGTTACAACTGATTACTTAGTAAATGCCGACGAGCTGCAAATTAAGATGGCTCAAGGGGCAAAACCTGGAGAAGGTGGACAATTACCTGGATTTAAAGTTAATAAGGAAATCGGAGCTACTCGTCATACAACGCCTGGAATCAGCTTAATTTCTCCGCCACCACACCACGATATTTACTCAATCGAAGATTTGGCACAACTAATTTTTGACTTGAAAAATGTAAATGAAAAAGCTAGAATTAGTGTTAAATTGGTGTCTGAAGCTGGAGTTGGAGTCGTTGCCTCTGGAGTTGCTAAAGCAAAATCTGAAATGATATTAATTTCTGGACATGACGGAGGAACTGGAGCGTCTCCTCTATCTTCGATTAAACATGCTGGACTTCCTTGGGAATTAGGACTTTCTGAAGCTCACCAAATTTTAAAGGAACACAAATTGAGAAGCAGAGTTACTCTTCAAGTTGATGGGAAATTAAAAACAGGTAGAGATTTAGTAATTGGAGCGATTTTAGGAGCTGAAGAGTTTGGATTTGCTACAATGCCGCTTGTAATTTTGGGATGTATTATGATGAGAAAATGTCATACAAATATGTGTCCAGTTGGAGTTGCAACTCAGTCTGAAGAACTTCGTAAGAAATTTACCGGACAATATGAAAATATCATTAGATACTTTAGATTTATTTCACAGGAAGCAAGAGAAATTATGGCAGAACTTGGAGTTACAAAACTTGATGAATTAATTGGAAAAGCTGATGAATTCTTGGAGGTTTCTAAAACTTCAAAATTAGAAAAAGTTAAAAATGTAGACTTAGGAAAAATTCTTTACACTAACAAGAATAGCGACAGTCCAAATGTAAAAACTCAAAATCAAGACTTTAAAATGGAAAATATAATTGACAGAAAATTAATCAAACTTGCAAGTGCAACTTTTGAAAGCGATAAAAATAATGTTGCAAAAACTGTAATTAATGAAAAAATTGAAAACTTTGACAGAAGTTTTGGAGCGATGTTAAGTGGAGAAGTGGCTAGAACATTTGGTGGATATAAACTTGAAGACGATACAATTACACTAAACTTGGAAGGAATCGGTGGACAAAGTTTTGGTGTGTTTGGAGCAAAAGGAATTACATATAATTTGACTGGACAATCAAACGATTATATTGGAAAAGGACTGTTTGGAGCAAAAATTATTATTAAAAAACCTGAAGTTTCTAAATACGAAGCAGATGAAAATATAATTGGAGGAAATGCCATTTTATACGGTGCAATCAGAGGAGAAGCTTATTTAAACGGAGTTGCTGGAGAAAGATTCTGTGTTAGAAACTCTGGAGCAGTTGCTGTTGTAGAAGGTGTTGGAGATCACGGCTGTGAATATATGACTGGTGGACGTGCTATTGTTTTAGGAGAAACTGGGAAAAACTTTGCCGCTGGTATGAGTGGTGGAATTGCTTATGTTTATGATAAAAACAACACTTTTGAGAAAAATTTGAATAAAGAAATGGTCGATTTTGACGAACTTAACGAAGTTTATGAAAATGAAATAAAAACTTATGTGGAAAAACACTTTAATTATACAGGAAGTGTCGTTGCAAAGAAAATTTTAAACAATTGGGAAGCTGAAAAACAAAACTTTAAAGTTATTATTGCACCTGAATTTAAAGAAATATTTGAGAGAGGTGAGGCTTAGAAATGGGAAAACTAGGTGGATTTTTAGAAATACATAGAGAAGAGAAAAAAATTAGGGAAATTTCTGACAGAATTAAAGATTTTAATGAAATTGACATCCCTTTAAATGATGAATACATAGAAACACAGGCGGCTAGATGTATGGACTGCGGAGTTCCTTTTTGCCATTGGACCTGTCCAGTTGACAACCACTGTCCTGAATGGCAGGATTTAGTCTATAACGGTGAATGGAAAAAGGCTTTGGACTTACTTTTGTCAACAAATCCATTTCCTGAATTTACTGGGCGAATTTGTCCAGCACTTTGTGAAGGAAGCTGTACTTTAGGAAAAAATGACAAGCCTGTAACTACTAAAAATATTGAACTTGCCATTATTGAAAAAGGTTGGAAAAACGGATGGGTAAAACCAAAAACTCCTAAAAAAAGATTTGACAAAAAAATCGCAGTAATTGGAAGTGGACCATCTGGACTTGCTGCTGCTCAAACTTTAAACAGATTTGGGTATAATGTGACAGTTTACGAAAAAAGTGAAAGAGCTGGAGGATTACTTGCACTTGGAATTCCTGATTTTAAGCTTGACAAGAAAATAATTGACAGAAGAGTAAAACTTATGGAAGAAGAAGGTGTTAAATTTATTTACAACACTGAAGCTGGAAAAGATATTTCCAACGAAGAACTAGAAAAAGAGTTTGACATAATTCTTATGTCTTGCGGATCAAAACAAGCTAGAGATTTGAATATCAAAGGAAGAGAAGCAAAAGGTGTTTATCTTGCAATGGACTTTTTGACTCAGCAAAACAGAAAAGTAAACAATATTCCTTTGTATAACGAAGAAATTGATGTAAAAGGTAAAAATGTACTTGTAATCGGTGGTGGAGATACTGGTTCTGACTGTGTTGGAACATCTGTAAGACAAGGTGCTGCAAGTGTAAAACAAATTGAAATTTTAAATAAGCCATCTGAAACTCGTACATCAAAAAATCCTTGGCCACAATTTCCAATGTATCTAAAAACTTCGACTTCTCATAAGGAAGCAACAGAAGTTTATGGAAATGATCCAAGAGAGTGGAATATTACAACAAAAGAATTTATTAAAGATGAAGATGGAAATCTTTGTGGAGTAAAAATCGCAAAAGTTGAAAGTTTTATAAATGAAGATGGAAGACTTGGATTTAGGGAAGTTGAGGGCTCTGAAGAAATAATGAAAGTTGACTTTGTCTTTTTAGCAATCGGATTTTTACATCCATACTTTGAAGGACTTTTGGAAAACTCAAAAGTTAAATTAGATGGGCGTGGAAATGTAAGTGCAAATGTCATCGACTTTAAAACTTCTGCTCCAAAATATTTTGCCGCAGGAGATGTAAGACGAGGGCAATCACTTGTTGTCTGGGCAATTAGTGAAGGTAGAAATGCTGCAAAGGCTATTCATGAATATTTGAGAAAAAATAAAAACTAATATTATTAGCCTCAATAATAGAGTTTAAATTTAATATAATAATAAAAAAAGGACTGTTTTATAAAAACAATTTTGTAAAGCAGTCTTTTCTTAATTTTATAAAAAAATCGTAAATTAATCTTTAATTAATCTTTTTTTCTTAAACTTACTTCATTTACGAATTTTTTAAATAATTTTTGTGCAAGTTCATCATTAATTGCCATCATTTCTGGATGCCATTGGACTCCAATGATAAAAGTTTTATTTGAAATATTTTCAATTGCTTCAATTACTCCATCTGTACTTTTTGCAATTGTAGAAAATCCTGGTGCTAGCTGGTTTATCGTTTGGTGATGGTAACTGTTTATAAATCCAATCCCTTCAGGATAAATGTCGCTTAAAAAGCAGTTGGTTGCTACAGAAATAGAATGAGTTGGAGTATGGGCTCTAGCCTTTTGAAAATGCTTTATTTTAACATTTTCATCATAAGAAAGATCTTGGTAAAGTGATCCGCCACATTCAACATTAATTATCTGCATTCCACGGCAAATTCCAAAAATTGGCTTTTCATAGGTAATTGCATAACGGATAAGAAGTGAGTCAAATTTATCACGTTCTGGAAAAATTTCTCCTAGTTTCTCTTTTGGCTCTTCCCCGTAAAGAAGCGGAAAAACATCATTTCCCCCAGTTAAAATTATTCCATCCACACTTTTTACAAATTCCTCAATAATGTCTTCATGCTCATTCAAAGGTAGAATATGTGGCACTCCACCAGCATTTATCACGGCATTAATATAGGAAACATCCACATAAGATCGTTTATATCCAGCAAATAGTCCTTTTTCCAGTCCAAGTATATTACTTGAGATTCCAATAATAGGTTTTTTCATAGTTTTCCTCCAAGTTGTAAAAATATATATGAATTTAAGCATATATTTTTCTGTTAGTCAATTATTTTATATGATTTTTTTTATATTATCAACAATTTGTTCAATAGTTTCCATAAAAAAAATATTTTTTTCTTCCAAATACATATATGAAAATAATAAATTTAAGTTTTCTTCAAAGTTTTTAGGTAAAATTTTACATTGTTTTTTACAAAGCTGAACTAATCGTTTTTCACCTGGATGTGTTATTTCGTTTATTGCGAATAATAAGTCGAAATAAGAGGCTAAAAATTCTGTTATTCTATGATTTATGCTTACAAAGTCTTTTCTTAAAATTGCTTTTTTTATTTGTTTTGGGTATGCTGGCATTGAAGAATCAATTAATTCCAGTTGTCTTTTTATGATATTTTCCTTTAGCTGTTTTGGATAAGGTATCGAATATTTATTTTTATATTTTTCAAGTTTTCCATTTTTGTCATATAAAATTTTGCATGTAATTAAATTATGCCACATGCAAGTTGTGTAGGAATTGCTCGGTTGACATTCAACAACTACCCTTTGAATACCTTTCATAAAGTCTTCCATATCCCGATATAAAATGTCAATTTCGATTCCATTGTTTAAAACACAGTTGTCTTCATATTCCCAAAAGCTGTTTCCAATTTCCATATAACTGCAGAATTTTTGTAGAATATTTTTTCTTTTTTCTTCACTAATTGGTGAATTGACATAAAGGTACACATCGTAATCTGATTTTTCATCATAATTTTCTCCTGCTCTTGAACCTCCTAATGCTATTGCATCCACTTCTTTAAATAAAGAAATTTCTTTAAATAGTTGCTGTATCATTTTACCTCCTCAGTTTTTATTTTTGATTGAATTAAAAATGTCCTTAAAAATAAGGAATATTTAATTTAGGTGTTTCATTAAAAAGAATTTTCATATATTTTAGCATTTATATTTAAATTTTCCAATTAATGTTTATTTTAAAAATCTTCAAAAAATAATTTGAATAGCAAAATAAGTAGTAATATTCTAATATTTTTGAGATAAAAAACTTTTAGGATGAGAAATAAAGTTGCAAAGGGAAAATATATTCTGCAGAAAATTCAAAAAATAAAAAATTTAAAAGGGAACCAATTCTAATAAAACTAGAACCAATTCCCTTAATTTTATTTATCCAATAATTTCAACCCATAAGATCTAAAAATTCCTTCAGCTTTTTCAACTAATTCTCTCGTTGGTGTTGGCGTATCTTTCAGTTTATATTCTTTTTCAACTTTTTCCCATTTATACTGCCCCATTTGGTGAAATGGCAAAACATCCACTCTTTCCACATTCTTTAACTGGGAAGTAAATTTTGCCCACTCATGCAAATCATTTTCATCATCAGAATATCCAGGAACTAACACATATCTTAGCCAAGTCGGCTTATTAATCTCATTCAAATATTTTGAAAATTTTAATGTATTGTCAAGCTCCACCGAAGTCAATATTTTATATTTTTCAGGATTTATGTGCTTAATATCGAGAAGCACCATATCCACAAGCTCCAACACTTTTTTCGCCTTTTCATTAAAAATATATCCAGATGTGTCAAGTGCCGTATGAATCTTATTTTCACGGCAAAGTTTAAACAATTCCATCAGAAATTCAGGCTGCATCAAAGGTTCCCCACCAGACACAGTAACTCCACCAGTTTTTATAAATCCTTTCACTTTTAAAATTTCCTTCATAACTTCCTGTGCAGTCATCACCATTTTTTTGTCTTTAATTTCCCACGTGTCAACATTATGACAATACAGACATCTGAGCGGACATCCCTGCAAAAACAGCACAAATCTAATTCCCGGTCCATCTTTTGTCCCAAAAGATTCAAATGAATGAATATACCCTTTTGCTTCCATATTAATTTTCTCTCTCTTTCTATTCAATAACTTAAGTTTATTTTAAATCTATTGGCTATGATTGTCAACATTAAATTTCAAATCGCACAATAGAAAATAATGCCGCATAACTCATATTTTTATGAAACTATGCGACATTTTTCATATTTTAACAATTTATTGAATTTGCTTAAATTGAATTTGTTTAACAGCTAAATTTAAATTTTAAATTTTTAAACTTTCAAAAATTACATTTTGTTTGAAATTGTTCTGTTAATTACATCTAATTGTTGTTCTCTAGTCAATTTAACAAAGTTTACTGCATATCCAGAAACTCTGATTGTCAATTGTGGATAATTTTCAGGATGTTCCATTGCATCTTCTAGTAAATCTCTTCCAAATACATTTACATTTAAGTGATGTCCTGTTTGGTTGAAGTATCCGTCCATTAATCCAACTAGGTTAGTTTGTTTTTCATTTGCATTTTTACCTAATGTTTCTGGTGTAATTGCGAATGTATAAGAAATTCCATCATTTGCATCTTCAAACGGGATTTTTGCTACTGAAGCAAGTGAAGCAACAGCTCCTCTTGTATCTCTTCCATGCATAGGGTTTGCTCCTGGACCAAATGGTGCTCCAGCTCTTCTTCCATCAGGTGTATTTCCTGTTTTCTTACCGTATACAACATTTGAAGTAATAGTTAATACTGATTGTGTAGGGATTGCATCTCTATACATCTTGTGAGTTCTCAATTTGTTCATAAATCTTCTTGTAATATCTACTGCAAATTGGTCAGTTGCATCATCATTATTTCCGAATGGAACATAATCTTTTTCATTGATGTAGTCAACAGCATCTCCATCTTCATCTCTTACAACTTTAACTCTACCATATTTAATAGCCGCAAGCGAATCTGCAATAATTGAAAGTCCAGCAATTCCAAATGCTTCTGTTCTTCTGATATTGATGTCGTGTAATGACATTTCCAATGCTTCATAAGAATATTTATCATGCATATAGTGAATGATATTTAGTGCTTTAACATAAGTTGAAGCTAACCAATCTAATACTTTGTCTAATTTTTCCCATACTTCGTCAAATTCCAAGTATTCACCTTTGATTGGCTCAAATTGTCCAACTGGTGTAACTTGAATCTTAGATTTTTCATCTTTACCACCATTAATTGCGTATAATAATGCTTTTGGCAAGTTTACTCTCGCTCCGAAGAATTGCATTTGATGTCCAATTGTCATTGGAGATACACAACATGCGATTCCGTAGTCGTTTCCGAATTGTGGTCTCATGATGTCATCATTTTCATATTGTACTGATGAAGTATCAATTGACACTTTGGCACAGAATTTTTTCCAAGTTTCAGGTAATTTTTCACTCCATAATACTGTTAAGTTTGGTTCAGGCGAAGTTCCCATGTTGTACAATGTGTGTAAGATTCTAAATGAATTTTTTGTAACCATTGATCTTCCATCTGCTCCCATTCCTCCAATTGATTCAGTTACCCAAACTGGATCTCCTGAGAACAATGCATCGTATTCAGGTGTTCTTAAAAATCTTATGATTCTTAATTTCATAACAAAATGGTCCATTATTTCCTGAGCTTCTTTTTCAGTCAAAGTTCCTTCCTGCAAATCTCTTTCCAAGAAAATATCTAGGAATGTAGAAGTTCTACCAATACTCATTGCAGCTCCATTTTGATCTTTTGTAGCGGCTAAGTATGCAAAATACAACCATTGTACTGCTTCTCTACCATTAGTAGCTGGTCCTGAAATGTCAAATCCATAAGCTGCTGCCATTCTCTTTAATGCTTTTAGTGCTTTAATTTGTTCAAAAACTTCTTCTCTAAGTCTAATTACATCTTCAGTCATTTCAGCTGGATCCAAGTTTTTGTATTGTTCTTCCCTGTCAGCTATCAGTCTGTCAACTCCATAAAGCGCAACTCTTCTGTAATCTCCAATAATTCTTCCACGTCCGTAAGCGTCTGGAAGTCCTGTAATAATTCCTGTATGTCTTGCTTTTCTTATTTGTTCAGTATAAGCTGAGAAAACTCCATCATTGTGAGTTTTTCTGTATTTGGTAAAAATTTCTTCAGTTTCTGGATCTAATTTATAACCAAAAGCTTCCAAGCTGTTTTTAACCATTCTTAATCCACCATTTGGAAAGATTGCTCTTTTTAGAGGTGCATCAGTTTGAAGTCCTACAATTTTTTCCAAATCCTTGTCGATGTATCCAGCACCATAAGCATCTATTTGAGATGGTATTTTAGTTTCAGCGTCATAAATACCTTTTTCTCTTTCTACTTTAAATTTTTCAGAAAGTTCTTTCCACAATTTAGTCGTTGCTTCGGTTGGACCTTCCAAAAAGCTATCATCTCCTAAATATTCTGTGTAGTTTAATCTGATAAATTCTGTAACATCAATATTGTCTTTCCAATTTCCTTCTTTAAATCCTCTCCATGCATCCATAATATTATAAACTTCCTTTCAAAAAAAATTTTTTTTACTTTGTATTTTGTTTGTAATCATTTTAATATTGTAATCTTAAGTCCACAAATATTATACCCCATATTTTTTATAAAAGCAAATATATTATTAAATTTTTTAAAAAAATTTTTCTATAAAAAAGATCGCTCAAACACTGTAAAATAGTGAAAAAAATAACTTGTAAAATTTAAGTACTTAAGCGATTATTCTGCAATAAAATTTACTTATGAATTATTTTTCTGTCTTTTTTAAATTCCAAATATTGAAACATCATTCTACGTAAATATATCATTTGTTTCAAAATATTTGTTCTGCTTTGTAAAGCTCCCTTTTCTTTTCCCAATACAAAATTAAAAATTGGAATATCTGAAAAATTTCTTATTGTATTTAAAAATTTTGAATTAGAAATTATGAGTACTTGTTCATAGCCAGTATTCTTTTTCGTAATAACCTTCTTAAAATTATTTAAATGTTCCACTTTAACCACTTCTAAAAAATTAAAAAATCTCATTACTTTATTAAATGACTTTAAAATCTGATTTTCTTCCACATCAACTAAAACTAATGTCTTTATTTTAGTAGCTTCATTCAAATGAATATACTTTTTTACTAGTTTTTTGTTTAATAAATTTTCATTTTCAAAATTTACAGATATTTCAGCAATACTGTAAACTTCCACTTTATCTTCTTTTTTTCTTCTAGTTTCCACTTTTTTTATTTTAGATGTTTCTTGACTTTTCTCAATCATCACAGCTTTATTAATTTCACTTAATATTTTTTCAGGATTTCTCTTTTTTCTGTGTAATTTTCTATAAAATAAAGTAATAAACTTATAATCCATCTTTAGTTTTTCCCTTTTACAAATTTTATCTATCATTATAAAAAATTCTTCATTTTTATCAGTTCTCTTTATACGATATTTAAATTTTATATTTGTATTTTTCATATTTAAAATAAAATATGTTAATATTGAATATTTTTCATCCATTGAAATTATGTCAGTATACTGATCAATGTATAAAAAAAGGAGTTTTTTCATATATTTAATCCCTTTTAACTCCAGAATTTCTTGTAATATTTTGAAATAAAAATTTTCCTGATATGTACTTTTTCCAATATAAATTTTTTCCATTCTTCTCATTAGTATTTCTCTTAAATAGTTTTCTCTTAATTCTTTAAGGTCATAATTTTTATTTTCAAATAATTTTTCTATATTTGCTGATTTTACATATTCTGAATGTTTTATATTATAAATTTTTAATATCTGCTTTAAATCATTTTGAATATTTTTAGTATTTTGTTCATTCCTTCTGATTTGCTTATTAAATTTATAAATATTTAGCTTTTCTTTTCCAAGTAGTAAGATAAGCGTGATAAGTTCTCGTCTGAATGACATTTTCATATTTATATCTCTATCATCCATCTTAAATAATTTTTCATGATATTTTCCAAAATAATATAAGTAATTCTTACTTTTATGTATTATTCCATTATTATTTCTAGATAAAAATTTATTTATATGTCCAATTGTATGATCTATTATTTTAAATTCGTATTTTTCTTCTAACTTTCTTCTATTGACAATTTTAAAATTCAAAATATCTTTTAATATATCACTTTCATTAAAATCCAGCCCCATTGATTATTTTCTCCTCATAATTCTTAATTAAACTCGTAAGATTAACATTTACGAATATTTCCATAATAACAATTATGAGTTTATTTTTTTAGATGATATTTTTAACTTTCTTATTTTGGGAAAATGCCCCTTAAATACTGGTTTCCAACGATTTAATTAAATTAATTTAAAATTAAAGTATATGATAATTAATTGTAAATTTATACTAATAAAGTACTATTTTTTATAAAAAATATTATTATAAGTATTTTCAAACTTTTTGATTTTTTTTATTAAAATTTAAGAAATAACAAAATAAATATATATAACTCAATTAAAACCCTTTATTTTCAAGATCTTTTTGTCAATATAAAATTTACTATTCTAAAATTTTATTTTTTAATAAAAAGTTTCATAATTAAGCTAAACAAATCATAAATATCTTTATTTTTATTAATTTGTGTAAACAAAACAAAATTTCTCTTCTATTAATTTTTAATAATTTAAAATATGAAACAATACAAAATTGCTTAAACCTAGTTTTATTTTAAAAGTGCTTATATAAAAGAAAAAAATTTGTAATTGCAAAAAAAATAATATTGTATTATAATAAATATATACATTACATAAGACTACTTTAAAACTAAACTCTAGGATTATAACTGTTCTACTTATTTAATAAAATGTAGACTTCTACAAGCGGGAATAATTTACGTTAATAAATAGAATAATGTTTTTTAGGAAGGGAAATAATGAAAAAACAGTATTTTGAAAGTTTTGATGGAAAAAAGGTTCCTTATTTATTTTTTGAATCAAAAAGATATAAATATAAAAATAATATTGTAATATTTCACGGAATGACCGAACCTATTGACAGATATGCTGAATTTGGGGAATTTTTGGCTTCAAATGGATATAATGTGTTTGTTATGGAAATTCGTGGTCATGGGGAATTAAAAGATAGTGAAATTGGAGATTTTGGAAAAGGGGGAATAAAATCTGTCTTTAAAGATATTGATTCCTTTTTTAAAAAAGTTTTGAGCAAAGTTGGAGCAACTCCAAACAATACTACAATTTTTGGGCATAGTATGGGTTCTTTGATTGGAACAGAATGGGGAATTAGAAATAAATATAAATATTTTATTTTATCAGGTTTTCCATTGAAAAGTCAGTTAATAGCTATAGGTGGAAAATTTGCTACTTTTTTGGAAAAAGTGATTTTCAGAAAAGTTTCTGTATTTAATAAAATTTCAGAAAAGTGGAACGCAAATTTTGAGCCAAATAAAACAAAATTTGACTGGCTTACAAGAGATGAAATTGAAAATAAAAAATATGAAAATAATGAGCTTTGTGGTTATTCTGTCACACCAAAGTTTTATTCTGGAATTTTTTCTACAATAGGATTTATCAATAGAAACTATAAAAAATTAGATGAACATGCGAGAATATTAGCCATTTATGGAACGGATGACAAAGTAATCGACATTCCATATATTACTCAAATTTTTAATATATTAAGAAAGAAAAAAAGAAGAATAAACATTCTTGAAAACAAGAATGGACGACATGAATCCCTTAATGAAACAAATAAATATGAAATTTATGATGAAATCTTGAAATGGTTAAATGCAAAGGACTTTTAAGCTTTCACTTTATTAAATTATGCGTTTTTTTTATAAAACTAAAAATAAAATCAAATTAAGCAAAAAATATAGTAAAAATGTAAAAAAATAAATATTTATAGCAAAAATTTTTAAAAATTTTCAAAAAATAATAAATTTTTATTGAAAAATATGATATAATTAAGAAAGTTAATTTTAATAGGAGGAAAAATGGGTGTATTTGATTTTGTAAAAATATTTAGAGTAAATAAAAGTATTTCGATAGATTTAGGAACTGCAAATATATTGATTTATGATAAACAAAGAAAAAAAATAGTATTAAATGAGCCATCTGTAGTTGCAAGAGATAGAAAGACTGGAAGGCTAATTGCAGTTGGAAGAGAAGCTAGAGAAATGTTAGGGAAGACTCCTGACAGTATTCAAGCTATTAAACCTTTGCAAGATGGAGTTATTGCAGATATTGACTCAACAAAGGAAATGATTACATACTTTATTCACAAAATTTACGGAAATTCATTATTCAAACCAGAAGTAATGATTTGTGTGCCAATTGAAGTAACAAGTGTTGAAAGAAAAGCATTGTTTGATGCAGTAAAAGGTGCTAAAAAAACATATATTATTGAAGAAGGAAGAGCTGCTATTATCGGTTCTGGAGTGGATATTTCTCAACCTGAAGGAAGCATGGTAATTGATATAGGTGGAGGTTCTACTGATATTGCAATTCTTTCATTAGATGAAATTATTGCAAGTAAATCAATTAGAATTGCTGGAAATAGATTTGATGAAGATATCGTAAGATATGTAAAAAGAAAATATAATTTATTAATTGGAGATAGAACTGCTGAAAAAATAAAAAAAGACTTAGGTTCAGCATTAAAAGTTCAGTCGCCTGAAGTTATGGAAATAAAAGGTAGAGATTTGGAAACTGGAATTCCTAATACTGTAGAAATCAATGCAAATGAAATTTATGAAGCAATTGAAGATTCTTTATTCCAAATTGTAAATTCTACAAAAGAAGTTCTTGAAAAATGTCCACCTGAATTAGCAGCAGATATTTTAGATAATGGAATTGTAATGACTGGTGGAGGTTCTCTAATCAGAAACTTTATTGACATGATGGAACAAGAAGTTGGAATTAAAGTATTCTTATCTCCAAATCCACTTGATTCAGTAGTTCTAGGTGGAGGAGCCGCATTTGACAACAAGAAATTATTAAGAACTCTTCAAATGAAAGAAAATTAATATTTGCTATTAATTTAAAAAAAGAGAAAATGAGAAAAAATGAAATTACAAGAAATAACTAAAAAATTTAAAAATGAAATAAATCAGGATAAAATAAGTGCAAGTTACCTCTTTTACGGTGATAAGAGAGTTGACTTGCTTTCTTATACACTGATATTTTCAAAAATGATTATGACAAAAAATATCCAAAATGATGCTGAAAAAGAAAAAATAGAACAGCTTATCGACAATTCTCAGCATCCTGACATTGAAATAATAAATAAAAATAATGAAAACATAAAAATTGATGAAGTACGGGAAATCATCTATTCATCAATAGAATCCTCATTTAATTCACCAAAAAAAATATTTATTCTGTGCGGAATTGAAAATTTGAGAAAAGAATCTTCAAATGCACTTTTAAAAATTTTGGAAGAACCTCCAAAAAACGTATATTTTATACTTTTATCGCGAACATTAAATATAATTTCTACAATAAAATCCCGTACAATCAAATTTCATTTATCTGGAATGAACAACGATGAACTGGGAGTCAGCAAGGAAATCTACTATTTTTTTGACGGAAATGAGAACGATATTTTAGAATTTAAAAGGCAAAATCTCTCTCTTGATGGTATTCAGTTTCAAGTTAATACTGTGGAAGATATTTTACAAATTATTTTTGAGATGAAAAATTACACAACTGGAGAACTGGCTATAAAAAATAATCTGGATTTGACGATAAAATATAATAAAAGTGTGGAATTACTGGCACGGCGAATACGTTTTTGGGATATTGAAAATGTATATTTTTTTGTAAATGAAATTGAAAATGAATTAAAAAAGGAAAAAGAATTTTTGATAAATTTTCTTTCAAAAATCATTATAAATGTAAAGTATTCTGTGGATTCAGAAGATTTAAAAAAACTGATAAATTTGAAAAATAGCATTAGGAACAATGTAAATGTGAAAAGTGTAATTTTTAACTTTTTTGATATTTTACAAAGTTCTTAAGTTAAGAGAATAAAATTAAAAATAAAATGGGAAATAAACTGTGCATTCAGAATATCTCCCATTTTTTTATAACATTTAAATAGTAAAAATCAGCTAATATTAACCTCCATTTAAATAACGAATTTATTACAAACTTAAAGTCTAATATTTTCAAATAATTAAAATATAATTTGGATTACTCTGTCTAATAATTATTTATTCAATTTTATTTATATTTAGTTTTTTTTAAACAATTCTAAAGTTAATTTTACCTCATCTCATTAAAAATGAATCAAGAAGAATTAAATATCTTATATGAGAATAAAAAAGACTTAGAAAAATTTTATAGTTCTGTAAAATTACTTAATTTCAAACTCTTTGAATGTACTGATAAAGAGTGAAAGGTATATTATTTTGATACTAATTGTAAATTCATTGAAGATATTGATGATTGGAAAAGAAATCAATTTGAAGATATTAGTAATAGAGTAATTGCTCTTTGAAATACAGTTTTTTCTTTTGATGAAAATTGAAATAAAACTCATTCTATTGAATATTCAACAAGATGACAAGCTAAGGAAGTGGAATATTCTTATAAAAAAGCTGTTGATGATTTATGAGAACTTACTATAGCAGGGAAAATGAGAATGGAACAAAGATGAGATGAAAATTTCAAAGATACTATTAACCACTATTTTCATTCAATATTTAAAGATGAGGTTAATTTAAAAGATGATAGTATTTCAGTAGAATGAGAAAAGAATTGAGAGTTTTTACAAATGTTAGTTAAAAGTGGAATTTTTGAATATTTACAAACTCTTAGTAACTTAAAAAGTTATAATTAGTTATTTATTATTATACTCTTCTTCTAACTCTTGGTTTATTTTTTCTAATTCTCTCATTTCATGTTCTTCTCTAATTTTTTCTAATCTTTGTTGTTTCTCTTCTTCTTTGTTATAATGATGAAGCAAAAAGATTCAAGAAAGTACTGACAACCCAATCAACACAAATATATATTTTCTAAAAAATTTTAAATCAAATAAATTTGTTAACCTATCTTTGTAGATATGAAGCAAAGGTTTTTCAGGATTCAAAATAGAAAAAAAGCTTATCATTTCTTTCAAAAGAAATAATAAACTTATTAATAGACCAATTAAGAAGAATAAAAAAGAAAAGAAAAGGAAAAGAAAGTAAAGGTGTATTATTTATGAAAAGAGGATTATTATTTATTTTATCAGTATTTTTAATTTGCTCTCTTTTTGCTTTTGGAGAAAAAAATGTAAATGGGTTCGTTCCGACAGGCTGGAAAACGATTCTTTCGGCTAAAGGGGATTTGAATAACGATAAACTTGAAGATGTTGTTATTGTTATCGAAAAAACTGATAAAGCAAATATTGTAAAAAATGAGAATCTTGGCTCTGAATATTTAAACTTAAATCCAAGAATACTTTTGGTTTTGTTCAAACAAAAAAATAGAAGCTATATTTTGGCAAGCAAGAATGACAAAGGTTTTATCAAAAGTGCAGGAGATAAAGAAAATCCATCTCTTATGGATACTTTAGACAACATCAGCATAAAAAATAATATTTTAAAAATTAAATTTAATTATTTTTTGAGTGCAGGAAGCTGGTCAGTAACGCAAAATACCTTCACTTTTAGATTTCAAAACAAAAAATTTGAACTTATCGGATTTGACAATAATTCATATATGAGAAATTCTGGCAATCAAGAGGAATTTAGCATTAATTTTTCAACTAATAAAGTAAAAATCATTACTGGTGGAAATATCTCTGATGAAAAGGCAAATAAACCTAAGGAAGAATGAAAAACTATTAAAGCTAATAAAAAATATGTGTTAGATGAAATGACAAGCGATATAGTCGATAAGATTGCGAAATATGTTTATTAGTATTTTAAATGGGGATTCTTATGATTTATAAGATATTCCCTATTATTTTATAGTAAAACTGCTTTAAAAATAAACTCAAAAGTTATGACTATTTTACTCAAACCCTAAATTTATATGATTTTTAGTAGTTTAATTTTAAATAGGTTTGAATATATTTTGTTATAAATTTACGATTAGAATGTTTGAGTATCTTATTATTAAATTGAATTGACAAAAA
>ERZ773056.465-NODE-465-length-21442-cov-51.606957_pt1 | contig 21442 bp, 27 predicted proteins | sample MGYA00580857_ERZ773056 | MGnify/ENA primary metagenome ERZ773056 (study PRJEB29015, sample SAMEA2737996) | human oral metagenome | biome: human oral; feature: human-associated habitat; material: dental | place: China | collected 2114 ... | reverse complement strand
AACCACTGCGTCTTGCTCGATAATCCAAAGACAATTGAGAGGCTAGGACTTTTGTTCCGGCCTCTTTTTTGGCGTGATTGGAGGAATTCTGATATAATAAAAACAGAAAACTTTGATAATTAAATTATTTTTTCAAATAATAATGAGGGTTTTGGTTGATGAATGATGTTGGTAAAAGAATAGAGGAGTTACGCAAAAAGAAAGGTTTGAGCCGTCCAGCCTTTTGTGATGATGAGTCTGGTTTGTCTGTCCGCCAGTTGGCACGTATCGAAAAAGGAGAGTTTCATCCCACTCTGAAAACTCTGGAGCATATTGCGGAAAAATTGGAGATTCCAGCCTATATCCTCATGCCTGACTATCAGGAGTTGCCAGAGCGTTATAAGGAAATCAAGTATTTTCTGCTTCATCACCCTGACTATGGGGATAAGGAACTGCAAGAACAAAAAGATGCGTATTTTGATGAAATCTTTGAGGACTTTTATGACAATCTTCCAAGAGATGAGCAGATAATGATCGATTGCTTGCAAGCGATTGACCAGGTGCGGGCAGGCCAAAATTCATTATATGGTCAAGGTGTGTTGGAGAATAGTTTTGACAGTCTAGTCGACATAGAACCGTTTCATACTAGTACATTATTGAAATCAAGACTCTATTTTCTCTGTGCATTAATGGATGGATTGAATTCAGGATTTATAAAAGAAACTACGCAAGAAGAAATTGTTCTTCTATTTAAAAAGCTATGTCATCAAATAGAAGAAACTGAATTAGAAGATTTATATTTATTGCGGGATGCTCTGTTTGCAGCACTGTGCTGTTTGGAGCTTGTTGGAGAGTTCTCCTATTTTAAGATGGCAGTAGATAAGTTAAATTATATTATGAATAGAACCCGAGATTTCCAAAAGAAACCATTAATTTTAATGGTTGAGTGGAAATATTATATTCAGTGTGATTTTAATGAGGCAAATCGTAAGTATCAAGAGGCGAAAATGGTTGCTCAAATATTTGGAAATGAGGAATTGATAAAGAGTTTGGATGGAGAATGGCAGGAAGATATAAAAAAATATATTCGATAATTTGTGAATAGTGACATCAATGTCTTGAAAAAATAAAACTTTTGGTATTTTTATTAATAATTGCCGAAAGTTTTTTATTTTGTTCGGATTTTACTATCTATTTATTAAAAAATAGTGACACTTCTGTCATTGGTGATTTTTTGTTGCGCTGATATAATTACTTTGTAAGTAAGACATCAGAAAGGAAAAGCAAATGTTTAAATTTTTTAGTTTGCTAGGCTCTATCAGTTGGTGGAAGGAAATACAAAAAATTACTGTGTGCTAATACTCGAACGATTCAATAATATACCAAATTTGTACAGAGATGGCGTACGAGATGTATTGGTCATTCGACAGTCATATGATACCCTAATACAAGTGGAGATAAGAATCAATGGCTACTTGTTAGACTTGATTACGGTTAAAAGAAATATTCTTAGAGTTTATACTTTGAAAAATATCTCTCCCACTGCACGAATTACAGTATCAGATATCACAGAAGGACTTGATATGACTCTGAAATACAATCGTACATTTAGGGATTTTGATTTTTTTGAAAAATTAAAATAGGTTTGAAAAAGGAGAAGAGGCATGAGGCAGACAATTTATACACCAGTGTATAAAAAACGGTCATTCAAATGTAAGCATCCGTGTTTTGCATTTATCGTTAAATGATAGTAATTCACATAACATAAAGAACTTGGAGAACAAAATACATGAAACATCAGTTAGCTAATCATTGGATTTTGGAAGACAGTGACCAATCTTATCCAAAGCCATGGTTAAAAAGAACAAAATAGATTAAAGGAGACATAAAATGGCAAAACAAATTAAAAAAGCACCGAAACGCAATACCATCAACCTTGGTATTATCAGTTATACCTATACCCGTGGCCGTCATTCAATTTAAGGAGGAATATAAAATGGCAAAACAAATTAAAAAAGTATCAAAACGTAATACCATTAACCTCGGTATTATCAGTTATACCTATACCCGTGGCCGTCATTCAATTTAAGGAGGAACATAAAATGGCAAAACAAATTAAAAAAGCATCGAAACGCAACACCATCAACTTTGGTATTATCAGTTATACCTATACCCGTGGCCGTCACGCAATTTAAGTAAGTAGCATACAATTGAAGGTCTTAGTTTTATTAATAGTTAATTTTATATTAACTATTAATAAAATGGAGCTTAATGTAAGTTATTTAAGCTCTATTTTATTAATAAGTGAATCAGGAGATGACAATGACACTATTTAAAGCAATATTTAAATCTGTTTTTAACAGAAGGGATGTTAAGATATTTTTAATTTTTATACTTCTTCCTTTATTAGTTCCACTTTTAACAGAATTTATGGACGGGACGAGCACAGGTTTGGCAGGGAATTTTTCAGAGTTTCTTGCTACAACCATTAGCACTCAATATCGTTTGATATTGCCTAACTTATTATTCTCACTCGTTATATCCTCTGTTTTTAAAGATGAAATTGATTCGGGGATTCTATTTCTATACAAAGACATCAATCGCTCACAGATTTTTAAAGCGAAGTTAGGCAGTTTATTAGTTGTATATGTTTTATTTCTACTAGGAACGGTTATGACAAGTGTGCTATCTTACTACGGTATATTATTCTCACAAGGGGCTGTTCCTGCTAATTTTATTTCTGAAAAAGTTCCAGATATTTTTTCGACAATTTTTTCATTGTTATCTACTATTAGTTTGAATCTGATTACACTACTATTAGTAGTAATGATTTCGGTGACTTCAAAAACGGTTCAAACAGTTTTAACGGGAGTGTTCTTTTCGCTAGCTGCCTCAGTTGCTCCTGTGTTGATTGGGATTAACTATTTGTTTCCAAACGGCTATGCAGACTTGTCCCAAGAGAATTTTCCACTAGCTTGCTTAGTTGCGGTAGGAATATCAGTTCTTTATATACTCTTCTTTTACATCAAAGGAAAACAGAAATTTAAACATATAGAATTTTAGGAAACATGATGAAATATAATCTTCTATCTTTAATGACACCAATCAGTTTAATTGGTATAGCATTTCTAGTCTATTCATTAGGAACTTCTATCGTATTTATAAGTTTTAGCCAACAGCTACAGTTGTCTTATCTTATTGCCCTCATTTGTTTTATGCCAATTGGATTTATGCTTATTCCTCATACTTTATCATTGAAATATGGTCTCTACTCAAAGGAAACAGATGTAGTTTTTCACTGGCAGTCCTATTTATGTCTTGCCTTGCTTATCTTTCTAGTCAATCATTATTTTTTAAAAAGCGATGAGTATTTTCATCAAATGGTGATTTCTATGTGCGAGGAGTTTCTATTTCGATTTGTCATCTATAAAGTGTTGAGAAACAATTATTCCCGCCTTTGGTCAATCATTATTGCGTCATTGTTATTCGGTATTTTACTTCATCTAAACTATCCTATGATAGACAATCTACTCATCAGAGCCCCACTGGGTATTCTATTTTCAATTTTGGCGACAAAATTTGGTTTGGAGTACGCTATCGGTGGACATTGGATTTACAATCTTTATCAATCAATTATTTAATCTAAGGAGAAAAAATGTTATTACTTTTATTTGCTGTTGTGATTTATGCAGTGTTGGCACTTGCTACAAGTTACCTACTACCTTTTTTATCAGTACCTTTAGTTTTATTAGTTATTTATGCACTTCCTTTACTCTTGAATTTTATCGTTTATAAAGTTCAAAAAGGAGAATGGAAATTTTGGACAGCTCTTGTTTTACCAACTGTATCAGTGGCTACGTATCCTTTATTTGCTTACCTGACCTCATCAAATGGTACTTGGATAGAGTTTGCTCAGATGAATATGATATCAGATGAAGATATGCAACTAGATATTGCACTGAACTTATTTGATGGTTCACAGATTTTGTTTATTAGTTTGCTATTTTACGGAGTGTCATTAGCATCGCATTTTATTTCAAATAAGGTTTCCAGTAAGGGGGTAAAACATGCTTAAAATTGAAAATCTGTCAAAAAAGTTTAAAGGAAATGATTTTTATTCTCTATCAGACGTCTCTCTTGAAATTGGGAAAGGAGAAATTGTTGGTTTAATTGGTAAGAATGGAGCCGGAAAATCGACTTTGATGAAAATGATGGCAAAATCTCAACGACCAACATCTGGGACAATAACTTATAGAGGTATTGATATTAATAGCAAAGATAATGTATTGGAAGATTTTGGGATTATGATTGATCCAGTTTTCTACCCAGAAATGTCTGTGATGGATAATTTAAAATTTTATCTCAAATTACACGGGAAGCAGGAATGGTACTCAAATATCGAAAAAACACTTCGTTTAGTAGAACTTTGGGAAGCTCGCAACCGTAAACCGAAAGGTTTCTCGTTTGGGATGAAACAACGGACAGCTTTAGCGATTGCTTTAGTAGCAGAACCTGATTTTCTGATTCTAGATGAGCCGTTTGTTGGCTTAGATCCTATTGGTGTTCAAAAATTAATTGATATTTTGAAACAGTGGTCAAGTGAACGTCAGATTTCTATGTTGATTTCAAGTCATCAGTTAGGTGAGTTAGAGGCCTTGTGTAATCGATATGTATATATTGAAGGTGGGAAATTGGTGGATTCGTTTGAAGGGAAAGAGCAGCCAAGTGTAGTTGTTCACCTACATCCTAGCGCAAATACTGCATTACTAGACAGTTACTTATCATCTGATGTGATGCTTGAGGGTAGGCTATTGGACATTTCTACAGCTAGTAGTCGCTCTACTTTAAATGAAATCTTTAAGGTTCTTGCGGAGAATGATATGATTGAATCGATTGATGTCAAAGAAAATCATCTCAAGGAAGTATTTATGAAAGGATAATGATGAAGAATATTTTTTCAGCAGTATTTGAATCGGTCTGGAAGCGAAAAGAAACGAAAATTTTTCTTGCTTTTAGTTTTTATCCACTCGTTTATTTAGCGGCTTCTTTCTTTGGAGAGTCTAATTTTATGCAAATTGCAAATGCGGATGGTAGTAAGGTTGCCTACATTGACTTTGCAGATATGATGCTTAATTCGATGGATATGATGATTTTGCCGACTTTAGCCCTATACTTTTTGACAATTTCTGTTTTCAGGAGAGAAACGGATGATCATACGATGTTTCTCTACAAGGATATTGAAAGAAAATCTATTTACTTCTCAAAATATTTCAGTCTTCTCCTTATTCTTTCTATTTATTTTGCATTATTTTTTGCTTCTTCTTTGCTTGTTCATTACACACGAGTCGTACATATGGAGTTTGGGACAACTCAAATTGTATCGGATACACTTTACTATACTTTGTTAGAGATGGTTAGTATTTTCACAGTATTCTTAAAAGGAGTTTTAGCTATTTCTGTAGCATCCTTTGCCTCTTTACGTTTTGGGACTGGGACAACTATGACAATTGCCATTGTATTGACAGTAACAATGATGATTCTATCAGCGATAGGGGGCCCAATTGCAGCACTCTTGCCAACAGGTTACCAGCAGTTTATGCAGACAGTTGAAAACATCTGGATTGGATTGGTTGGGCCAGTGACGGTAACGGCAGTCTATGGTCTTGTTTTGAACACCTTAAGTATAAAAAAATTTAAAAGTCTGGAGTTTTAAGGATGGACAAAAAACTCTTAAAGTTGATTATCAAGTACCTCAATAAGCCAAAATTTCTTTTTGGCTTAGGATTGAGCTTTATTGGAACGATTATGAGTTTATTTATTCCACAATTTATGGGGAACTTACTGAATGAAGAATTTTTAATCACGCTCATATCTAACCCAATAACAATAGCGGTCTCCATCGCATCGCTCTTGCTCGTGTTTTCTGTCCAAGCTTTGTCACGCTATGTGATCGGCTTGTGTGGCAGTCAAGCTGTAAACAAGCTCCAAAAGCATATATATGCCTCCCTGTTAGTAACCTCTGTCAAGGAACTAGAAAATCATCCATCGGGTGATGTAGCTAGTCGGCTAACAAATGATATGTCTGTTATTTTGAACTTTATCACATCGGTATTGCCAAATCTTATTTTAAATGGGATTGTGATTATGGGTTCTCTCTATTTTCTAGTAAATATCAGTCTGCCCTTGACGTTACTGTCTTTCTTACTATTTCCGATTTTATTATTTCTAATCATTCCGATAAATCATCGGCTAGAAAGTCACTACACAAACTATCAAGAAGGGCTGGGAGACATTTCTGGTCGAATTAGTCATCGTTTCACTCATATCCGTTTGATGAAATCCTTCAATGGCGAAAAGAGTGAAGAAGAATCCATGGCTCACTTTTTTAATCAATTAACCCACAACTTTAAAAAGATTATCGGCTTGTCCTCTATTCAGAATACCTTATCAAATGGGCTGACCATGACCTTTATCATTTTACTATTGGTGGTAGCTGGTTTGGAAGTCTCTAAAGACAATATGACCATGAGTACTCTGATGACTTTTGTTCTTTATCTGACACGGTTGATTGACCCCATCACAGATATCTCTGAATCTATGACGGATTGGACAGAGTTTCAGAGTGTTTCAAATCGTCTCATGGAGATGGTAGAGTTAGACAAAGAAGTAGGAGGAGAAAAAGGATTAGAACTATCTGGATCGAGTATCATCATGAAGAATGTTAATTTTTCTTATGATCAGGAAAATGTCTTAAACGATTTATCCGTCAATATTCAAGCGGGACAGCATACTGCAATTGTTGGACCAAGTGGTGCAGGGAAATCGACTATTTTTGCTCTATTGATGAAATTCTATCAAGATTATAAGGGAGAGATTCTCATTGGAAGTCAGAACTTAGCAGACTTATCTGAGGAGCAGCTGAGAAATATGGTAGCTTATATTCCTCAAGATAATACCTTGTTTCATGGAACGATCAGGGAAAATCTTCTCTATGGGAAAAATAGAAACGTCTCAGAAGAACGGATGAATGAAGTATTAGAAGAATTGGGTTTGGTATCTTTGATAAGGGATTTAGACAAAGGTCTAGATACGGAAATTTCTGATAGTGGTACTGGGTTGTCCGAAGGGCAAAAGCAACGTTTTAATATTGCGAGGGCTTTATTGCTGGAGCATCCGATATATCTGTTAGATGAAGTGACAGCAAGTTTAGACAGTGTGACAGAACAAAGAATTAGTAAAGCAATTGATAAGCTGACAGCAGGTAAAACACGCATGACGATTGCACATCGTTTGCATACAGTCAAGAAAGCAGATTCGATTCTTGTTTTGGATAAAACTGGACAGATTGTGGATCAAGGAACTCATCATCAGTTGCTACTTAGAAATCAACTCTATCAAGAATTTTTATCAAATGTACAAAGAGCAAGTTGAAAGGTGTGATTCTTTGTTCACCTCGCTTTCTTTGTTTTTAATAATGTAATCTCAAAAAAGAGGTCAGGGAACTTCTCCGACCTATTTTTGAAACTAGTTTCAAAAAGAAAAAGAATCACAGCAAAAACAGAAATTAAATTCTTAATATTGCAAAGGATTGAAAAAGGGAAGGCGCTGTGCTATTATTTCTGTAAGGGTTTACAAAAACAATAGTGTTGGAGGATGAGATGCGCAATCCAGATTTATTAGCAGAAGCAAAAGATTATAGAGGCAGAGATGAAGTTCCAGCAGATTTTGATGCTTTTTGGGATCGTCAGATTAGCAGTTTGAGTGGCTTGCCGGACTATCAGCTGATTGAAAAAGACTTTCAAATCGCTGGGGTGACCTGCCATGAGCTAGTTTTTGAGGGGACGAATCAAGGGCGAACCTATGCTCGTATAGTCCTTCCCAAATCGAGTAAAAAAGTTTCGATTATCTTTCATTTCCACGGTTATATGGGGCGTGGCTGGGATTGGGCCGATATGCTAGCTTATACGGTTGCTGGCTATGGTGTTGTATCTATGGATGTACGCGGCCAGTCAGGTTATTCCTTGGATGGAGGGGCGCCTGTAAGGGGCAATACGGTCAAGGGTCAGATTATCCGTGGGGCAGTGGATGGACGAGAGCGTCTCTTTTATAAGGATGTCTATCTGGATATCTACAGCTTGATTGAGATTGTGGCGAGTTTGGACCTTGTGGACGAGGAACGTTTATCCAGTTACGGTGCTTCTCAGGGCGGAGCCTTGGCTTTGGTGGCAGCGGCTCTCAATCCGCGCATTAAGCAGACAGTAGCTATCTATCCTTTCTTGTCAGACTTCCGGCGGGTGTTGGAGATTGGCAATACTAGCGAGGCCTATGATGAGCTTTTTCGTTATTTTAAATTCCACGATCCTTTCCACGAAACGGAGGATGAGATTATCCAGACCTTGTCCTATATCGATGTGAAAAATATGGCTCACCGCATTCAAGGGAGCGTGCGGATGATAACAGGACTTGCTGACGATGTTTGTTATCCGATTACCCAGTTTGCGATTTACAACCGGCTGGAGTGCACTAAGGAGCACCATCTCATGCCAGAGTACGAGCATGAAGCCATGAATGTCTATGTCAATGATAGGGTCTTCAACTGGCTTTGTGGCTCAAAGATTGGCCATCCTTCTTTGCTGGAAGCTTTTAAAGACTGGTAAAAATAGATAGTACTAAGAAAGAAACTAAGCTTGAGATTAGCATAATCTCAGGCTTTTTATGGTAAATTATTCAAAATCTATTACAACTTTTTTGTAGAAACACTTCTAATCCTGAAAGTAGTTTCAGCTTTTAAGAAAGGAAGTCGGTTTTTAGAAACTAAAATCTAAATCTCAAAACTTATTGAAAGCGCTTTATTTTTTGTATATAATGACATTATAAAAAGAACGGAGAAAACATAGAAAAAGGAGAGATTATTTATGTCACAGATTAGCAAAGATCAATTAATTGCAAAAATCAAAGATGGCATTATCGTTTCCTGTCAAGCTCTGCCTCATGAGCCCCTCTATACGGAGGCTGGCGGTGTCATCCCTCTCTTGGTCAAGGCGGCTGAAGAGGGCGGGGCAGTTGGTATTCGAGCCAACAGCGTGCGAGACATCAAGGAGATTAAGGAAGTAACCGAGCTCCCGATTATTGGGATTATCAAACGGGACTATCCGCCACAGGAGCCTTTTATCACTGCGACTATGCGGGAAGTGGATGAGCTGGCTGCCCTTGATATCGAGGTTATCGCTCTGGACTGCACCCAGCGGGAACGCTATGATGGTTTGAAGGTTGAGGACTTTATCCGCCAAGTCAAGGAGAAATATCCGCAGCAACTGCTGATGGCCGACATTAGTACCTTTGAGGAAGGCGTGGCAGCTGTAGCAGCTGGTGTTGACTTTGTCGGTACGACCTTATCAGGCTACACGTCCTACAGTCCTAAGGTAGACGGACCAGACTTTGAACTGGTCAAGAAGCTCTGTGATGCGGGAGTAGATGTGATTGCTGAGGGCAAGATTCATTATCCAGATCAGGCTAAGCAAATCCATGATTTGGGCGTCCGCGGTATTGTAGTAGGCGGAGCCATTACTCGACCAAAGGAAATCACCGAGCGTTTCGTTGCAGCAGTAAAATAAAGTGAGGTAAAGCAATGACGACCTTAAAGTTAAATAAGCTCTACAAAAAATATCCTAATAGTGATTTCTACTCTGTAGAAAATTTCGACTTGCAAATCAAAGATAAAGAATTTATCGTCTTTGTCGGTCCTTCAGGTTGTGGGAAATCGACGACCTTGCGCATGATTGCGGGACTGGAGGACATCACTGAGGGCGAGCTCTACATTGATGAGACATTAGTCAATGATATTGCTCCCAAGGATCGTGATATTGCCATGGTTTTCCAGAACTATGCCCTCTATCCACACATGACAGTCTATGACAACATGGCTTTCGGGCTCAAATTGCGCAAGTACAGCAAGGAAGATATCGACAAACGGGTGCAAGAAGCAGCTGAAATCCTTGGTTTGAAAGAGTTTCTAGACCGCAAACCAGCGGACTTGTCTGGTGGTCAACGTCAACGGGTAGCTATGGGACGGGCCATCGTCCGAGATGCCAAGGTTTTCCTGATGGATGAACCTTTGTCAAACTTGGATGCGAAACTGCGGGTGTCCATGCGTGCTGAGATTGCCAAAATCCACCGCCGTATCGGAGCAACAACCATCTACGTTACCCACGACCAAACCGAGGCAATGACCTTGGCCGACCGCATTGTTATCATGTCAGCGACGAAAAATGAAGCGGGCACGGGAACTATCGGTCGTATCGAGCAAGTCGGAACTCCGCAAGAGCTTTACAATGAACCAGCGAATAAGTTTGTTGCAGGCTTTATCGGCAGTCCAGCTATGAACTTCTTTGAAGTGATGATATCTGGTCATCAACTAACTGATGGTGATCAACTCAATCTTACCCTGACAGGTGGTCAAGAGAAGCTTTTGACAGAAAAAGGCTACCAAGGTAAGAAAGTTATTTTGGGTATCCGACCAGAGGATATCTCAGCCGACTTGATTGTAGAGGATACTTTCCCTGGCGATGTGGTCGATGCGGAAGTTGTCGTGTCAGAGTTGCTGGGTAGTGACTCAGTGCTCTACTGTAAGGTGGGTAGCCAAGAGTTTTCAGCCAAGGTAGATGCTTCTAATTATCTGGAGCCAGGTTCGAAGCTTCGCTTTACCTTCAAACTACCTAAGAGTCATCTGTTTGATAGTGAGACTCAAAAACGAATTACTTTGTAAAACAACCTAAAATGAACTGACTGACTTTATTTTAGGATAAAAGAAAGGTCACAGAGAAGGAGTGATTGTACTTTTAAAAGTTTAGGATTTTAATCAAATATAGGTGGACGCTTGTCCATAGAATAACACAGGAAAAACGAGGCTGGGGCGCCTAATGAAAGAGGTCCGTCTCACTCTCCAATAGGCAGGTAAAAGCTGTTTAGGTCAGCTTGGAATCTTAATTTTAAAGGAGAAAAACAAATGAAAATGAAGAAATTGCTTTGTTCATTGGTAGCGGGAGCTGCAGTTCTTACGTTAGCAGCTTGTAGCGGTGGTGGTAGCTCAAATAAAGCAGCTAGCTCTGGTGATAAATCTGGTAAGACAGAGATTACTTGGTGGGCATTCCCGGTCTTCACTCAAGAAAATGCTAATGACGGTGTGGGAACTTATGAGAAATCCATCATTGAAGCATTTGAAAAAGCAAATCCAGATATTCATGTTAATTTGGAAACAATCGACTTCAAGTCAGGTCCAGAAAAAATTACGACAGCTATCGAGGCTGGAACAGCGCCAGATGTGCTCTTCGATGCACCAGGCCGGATTATTCAATACGGTAAAAACGGTAAGTTGGCAGACTTGAACGACCTCTTCACAGATGATTTCGTCAAAGATGTTAACAACGATAACATTATCCAAGCCAGCAAAGCTGGAGACAAAGCTTATATGTATCCAATCAGCTCTGCTCCATTCTACATGGCAATGAATAAGAAAATGTTGGAAGATGCTGGTGTCCTCAACCTAGTTAAAGAAGGCTGGACAACAGATGATTTTGAAAAAGTTTTGAAAGCGCTTAAAGACAAAGGTTATACACCTGGCTCTCTCTTCAGTAACGGTCAAGGTGGTGACCAAGGAACTCGTGCCTTCATCGCTAACCTCTATGGTGGATCTGTTACAGACGAAAAAGTAACTAAATATACAACTGATGATCCGAAATTTGTCAAAGGTCTTGAAAAAGCAGTGAGCTGGATCAACAATGGCCTTATGATGAACGGTTCTCAATACGATGGCGGAGCAGATATCCAAAACTTCGCTAACGGTCAAACTTCTTATACTGTTCTTTGGGCACCAGCACAAAATGGTATCCAAGCTAAATTGTTGGAAGCAAGTAAAGTAGAAGTGGTTGAAGTACCATTTCCATCAGACTCAGGTAAACCAGCACTTGAATATCTTGTAAATGGTTTTGCAGTCTTTAACAACAAAGACGACAAGAAAGTAGAAGCAGCCAAGAAATTTGTGAAATTCATCGCTGATGACAAAGAATGGGGACCTAAGAACGTTGTTCGTACAGGTGCCTTCCCAGTTCGTACATCCTTTGGTAAACTCTATGATGACAAGCGTATGGAAACAATCAGTGGCTGGACTAAATACTACTCACCATACTACAACACCATTGATGGATTTGCAGAAATGAGAACACTCTGGTTCCCAATGTTGCAATCTGTATCTAATGGAGATGAAAAAGTTGAACCTGCTTTGAAGACATTTACTGAAAAAGCAAACGAAACGATTACTAAAAAATAAGCAAGTTTAAAATCCGCCCCTTTTTCTGTTGTCAGTCTCTAAAAATAGAAAAAGGGGTATTTTGTTAGAAAATCTTGAAAGAGGGGTACCTCATTGTGAAAGTCAATAAAATCAGAATGAAAGAAACCCTAATATCATATGCGTTTTTAGCTCCAATTCTTATATTCTTTACAGTATTTGTTTTGGCGCCTATGATAATGGGATTTATCACTAGTTTCTTTAATTATACAATGACCTCATTTACATTCGTTGGGTTTGATAACTACATTCGGATGTTCAATGATCCAGTTTTTGTTAAGTCACTCATTAATACAGTCATTATTGTAATCGGCTCTGTGCCGGTAGTTGTGCTCTTCTCCTTGTTTGTGGCTTCACAGACCTATGAGATGAATGCTGTTTCTCGCTCTTTCTACCGTTTTGTCTTCTTCCTACCGGTTGTTACAGGTAGTGTTGCCGTGACAGTCGTGTGGAAGTGGATCTACGATCCCCTATCTGGTATTTTGAACTTTGTTTTGAAATCTGGCCATATCATCAACCAAAACATTTCTTGGTTGGGAGACAAACAGTGGGCCTTAGCTGCTATTATTGTTATTTTGCTGACAACATCTGTCGGTCAGCCCATCATTCTCTACATTGCAGCTATGGGAAATATCGATAATTCTCTAGTGGAGGCTGCGCGTGTGGATGGGGCAACAGAGATGCAGGTCTTTTGGAAAATCAAATGGCCGAGCCTTTTGCCGACGACACTTTATATCGCTATTATCACAACTATTAACTCATTCCAATGTTTCGCCTTGATTCAGCTGTTGACATCAGGTGGGCCAAACTATTCAACGAGTACGCTTATGTACTATCTATATGAAAAAGCCTTCAAGCTATCTGAATATGGCTATGCAAACACCATGGGAGTCTTTCTGGCGATTATGATTGCGATTATCAGTTTCGCTCAGTTCAAGATTCTCGGTAACGATGTGGAATATTAAAGAAAGGAGCAGGATATGAAACCAAAAAAATTTAATTCATTTAAAGTGTTCTCATCTGTTATTTTAGCACTTTTGACCGTGCTCTTTGTCTTTCCATTCTACTGGATTCTGACTGGAGCTTTTAAATCTCAGCCGGATACAATTATGATTCCGCCTCAATGGTGGCCACAAAACCCGACAACAGAGAACTTCCAGCAATTAGCCGTTCAAAACCCAGCTTTACAATGGATGTGGAACAGTGTCTTCATTTCGCTGGCGACCATGTTCTTGGTGTGTGCGACGTCATCCCTAGCTGGTTATGTTTTGGCTAAGAAACGCTTTTATGGGCAACGGATTCTCTTTGCTATCTTTATCGCGGCTATGGCCTTGCCTAAGCAGGTTGTCCTAGTACCTCTAGTGCGGATTGTCAATTTCATGGGAATCCACGATACCCTTTGGGCGGTCATTTTACCTTTAGTTGGCTGGCCTTTTGGGGTCTTCCTCATGAAGCAGTTTAGTGAAAATATCCCGACAGAGCTTCTGGAATCAGCTAAGATTGACGGTTGTGGTGAAATTCGGACTTTCTGGAGTGTAGCTTTTCCTATCGTCAAACCCGGCTTTGCTGCTCTAGCTATCTTTACCTTTATCAACACTTGGAATGACTACTTCATGCAGCTCGTAATGTTGACCTCGCGGAACAATCTGACGATTTCGTTAGGCGTTGCGACTATGCAGGCTGAGATGGCAACCAACTACGGTCTGATTATGGCCGGTGCTGCTTTGGCGGCGGTGCCAATCGTAGCAGTCTTCCTCATCTTCCAAAAATCCTTTACCCAAGGAATTACTATGGGAGCTGTCAAAGGATAAGGCACTCAATAGAGGAAATAAAACTATGATTTTTGATGATTTAAAAAATGTGACTCGTTACAAGGGTCTTCATCCAAATCTGGACAAAGCGATTGATTATCTCTATGAGCACCGCAAAGACAGCTTTGACTTGGGACGCCATGAAGTGGATGGAGATAAGGTCTTTCTCTTGGTTCAGGAAAACACCCTCAATCAAGAGTTCAATGATCAATTTGAGTATCATAAAAAATATGCAGATTTTCATCTCTTAGTAGCAGGGCATGAATATTCTGCCTATGGTAGCCAGGTGGTCGATGAGGCAGTGGCTTTTGATGAAGAGGCAGATATCGGCTTTGTTCATTGTCAAAATCGTTATCCTCTCTTGTTGGGTTATCATAATTTTGCGATTTTCTTTCCAGGAGAAGCTCATCAGCCGAATGGCTATGCGGGTCTGGAAGAAAATGTTAGAAAGTATCTTTTTAAAGTTTTAATAGACTAGCCCTAGGTGAGCGAGATTTTTGAGTGTGCCAGGCTAGCAGAGAAAGGAGAGACTTATGTCAGATAAGGGAACAGGACTCATCAGAGCTATATTTGATACGGATAATTTCTTCATGCAAATCTGTGAGAAAATCCTAGATTTGATGACGGTCAATCTTCTCTTTCTCTTGTCTTGTCTGCCCTTGGTGACCATTGGGATTGCCAAGCTCAGTCTCTATCAGACACTTTTTGAAATCAAGGGAAACCGTCGAGTAAAAGTAATCAGAACTTACACTCGAATCTTTCGAGAAAATTGGAAGCAAGGGCTCAAACTGGGCTTGCTGGAATTGGCTTTAATCGGTATCAGTCTCTTTGACCTCCTGCTTTTTCGGACGCAGGAAGCCCTGCCTTTCCAAGTTTTAAAGGCGGTTTGTTTTGGAATTATTATTTTTACAATCCTGCTTTCTCTTTGCGTCTATCCCTTGGCTGGTAAGTTTCTCATGTCTTTTAGAGACCTTTTACAGACCAGCCTAGTGATTGTAAGTCTGAATTTTCCTTGGTTCTTTGTTATGATGGCGGTTATAGCCGCGATCCTTGTCATCATCTATAGTTCAGGCTTTGTGTTGCTGTTAGGATTTTCCCTCTTTGCCTTTATCGGCTTTGCAGGTCTGGCTTATTTGCAGCTTCCTATTTTGGAAAAAATCTTCGCTAAATATAGCAGTCTATAATCTAGAATTAGTACATTTGGAGAAAATTTGAAAATGAAAGATTTAAAGAAATATCACGGTGTCATCCCAGCTTTTTATGCCTGTTATGACGAGGAGGGTGAAATCAGCCCGGAGCGGACTCGCGCTTTGGTGGAGTATTTCATCGACAAGGGCGTGCAAGGTCTCTATGTCAACGGCTCGTCAGGCGAGTGTATCTACCAGAGCGTGGCCGACAGAAAAGTAATTTTGGAAGAAGTAATGAAAGTTGCTAAGGGCAAACTGACTATTATTGCTCATGTGGCCTGCAACAATACTAAGGACAGTATCGAGTTGGCAAAACATGCGGAAGCTCTAGGAGTTGATGCCATTGCGGCTATTCCGCCGATTTATTTCCGTCTGCCAGAATACTCTGTGGCTCAGTACTGGAATGATATCAGTTCGGCTGCCCCACATACTGATTTTGTGATTTATAATATTCCGCAATTGGCTGGTGCAGCGCTGACTCCGAGTCTTTATAAGGAAATGCTGAAAAATGAGCGCGTGATTGGGGTGAAAAATTCCTCTATGCCAGTTCAGGATATCCAGACATTTGCAGCACTTGGTGGCAGTGACCATTTGGTCTTTAACGGTCCAGATGAGCAATTCTTGGGTGGTCGTCTTATGGGAGCAGCAGCTGGAATTGGTGGTACCTACGGGGCTATGCCAGAGCTCTTCCTTAAACTGAATCAACTGATTGCAGACAAGGAACTGGAAAGAGCCAAAGAACTGCAGTTTGCCATTAACGACATTATCGGCAAGCTAACCAGTGCTCACGGCAATATGTATGCTGTTATCAAAGAGGTTCTCAAGCTCAACGAAGGCCTGACTATCGGCTCTGTCCGTGCTCCTTTGACCCCAGTCGTAGAAGCAGACCGTCCGGTCGTAGAAGCAGCAGCGGCCTTGATCTGTGAGACCAAGGAGCGCTTCCTCTAACAAGAAAGAAGGATGCTTATGGGAAATTATGTTACGATTGACATTGGCGGTACCAATATTAAATACGGCCTGATAGACGACCAAGAAACGCTAGTAGAAGCTCATGAAATACCTACGGAAGCCCAGAAGGGCGGACCAGAGATTATGCGTAAGGTTCAAAAGATTGTTTCTGATTATGTGCAGGGTGGTTTGATTGAGGGGATTTGTATCTCCTCAGCTGGCATGGTCGATCCAGACAAGGGAGAAATTTTCTATGCTGGACCGCAGATTCCTAATTATGCTGGGACGCAATTTAAGAAGGTCTTGGAGGAGGAATTTTCTATTCCTTGCGAGATTGAGAATGACGTCAACTGTGCCGGTCTGGCTGAGGTCATGTCTGGCCATGGTAAGGGAGCAAAAATTGCGGTCTGTCTGACGATTGGGACAGGGATTGGTGGCTGTCTAGTAGCGGATGGGCAAGTTTTTCACGGCTTTAGCAACTCAGCCTGCGAAGTAGGCTATCTGCACCTGCCGGACGGGGCTTTTCAGGATGTAGCTTCGACCACAGCCTTGGTTCAATATGTTGCTGACTTGCACGGAGAAGATCCCTCTCTCTGGAATGGTCGCAGGATTTTCAAAGAAGCGACCGAGGGCAATGCCATCTGTATCAAAGGAATTGACCGCATGGTAGGCTATCTGGGGCAGGGCATTGCCAATATCTGCTATGTCGTCAATCCGGAAATCGTCGTCTTGGGCGGTGGTATTATGGGGCAAGAGGCCATTCTCCGACCGCGGATCCAAGCGGCTCTCAAGGATGCTCTGGTTCCTAGCATAGCTGAGAAGACCAAACTAGCCTTTGCCTATCACCAAAATACAGCAGGCATGTTCGGAGCCTACTACCACTTTAAAAATAAACATCAGTAATCCAAGCAAACCTGGGGAGTGACCTGGTGATGAAAATACCTAACGAAAAAGCTATTTCGATGGTCGTCATGCTTCTCATTCTGTTAGTTATAACAAGCATTTTGAGTATGACTAATAAATTTATTCTAAGGAAATATACTCATAAAAAAATAAGAATAAGGAATGATTTGCATAAGATATTTCAACAGTTTTGTGAGAGGGAAGAAGTAGATGAACCTAAAATTGTTGAATCGAATTCTTTTTGGTATCGACCAATAACGCATACAGTTGGAGTAAAAAATTTAGAGAGTAGCTTTTTGCTAGATGCTTTTGCTTTTGTACATGAATTATATCATTCCAAAGATAGAAATAGGCTTTTAAAAATACAATCTATTGTATCTATTTATACTTATCTGACATCAGTATTGTTAAAAATAATAGCACTATATTCAATCTGGTTTGGAAAAAATATTTCATTTTTAAAACCAATGTTAGTAATTGATGTAATCATATTGCTAGCATGTTTATTTCTTACATTGCTTATAGAGTCATATGCTTCTAAAGAAGCAGTTTCATTTTTAAAGGAAAATAAGTATTTACAGGAAAACCAATTAGTTGAATCGATTGCATTCTATGCTAAACTTAGCTACTGTTATCAGTTTATTACATATATTTTATTATCACTAATTCTATTCTATCTTATGTGAATAAGTTATATGCTTGAAAAAGGCTCTTTGTCAACTGTAGTGGGTTAACGAAAAGTCATACCCTGGAGAGGACCGAATTGGTTCTCTCCTTTTTGATATTCAAAGCAACGAGAATTCTAGATTTAAAGTTGTCAAAGTTCCGAAAGCCGAAAGCGTTTCGCTTGATGACCTTGATGAGATTATTAGTAGCTTCTAGTTTTGCGTTTGAATAGGGCAGTTCCAGTGCGTTCAGGATCTTATCCTTGTTTTTCAAGAAGGTCTTAAAAACAGTTTGAAAAATAGGATTTACATAAGAAATGGTATCTTCAATGAGTCCAAAGAAATGCTCAGTTTTTTTCTCTTGAAAATGAAAAAGCAGGAGTTGGTAGAGTTCATAGTGTTCTCTGAGTTCTTGAGAGCAAGAGAGAAGTTTTTCTAGAATCTCTCCGCTGGTCAAGTGCATGCAAAAAGTTGGACGATAAAAACGTTTATGGCTGAGTTTACGGCTATCCTGTTGAATGAGTTTCCAGTAGCGTTTGAGTGCCCTATATTTGTGCGATTTTTTATCCAACTGATTCATGATTTGGATGCGGAGGCGGTTCATAGCCCGGCTGAGATGTTGTACAATGTGAAAACGATCCAGAACGATTTTAGCGTTTGGAAATAGTTTTCTGGCAATATCGTAGTAGGGGCTAAACATGTCCATTGTAATGATTTTCACGCTATTTCGGACCTGTCTGGAATAGCGCAGGAAGTGATTGCGAATCGTTGCTTGAGTCCGCCCATCTTAAGATAGCTATAATCTTTCTGGAATCGAAATCCTGTGCAATAAAGCTCATCTCTATCTGCCGATTGAAACAGTCACTTCCCTAACTGTTTCCACATCCCAGCTCATGTATTCTGGAAGGCAGTTAAGGTCAGTCTTGAACTTGAATTCTTTCAATTTACGAATGACGGTGGAAGTAGAGACAGCTAAGCTTTCAGCGAAGGCTGTCATAGGGACTTTCTCGATTAGTTTTTGAGCTATTTTCTGGTTGACGATGGTCGCGATTTGGTGGTTTTTCTTGACCAGAGAATTCTCTGCGACAGCTACTTTCCCGCAATTCTGACAGCGGAAGCGGCGTTTTTTAAGCGAATCAGGATTTTATATCCCGCACACTCTAGGTAAGGTATTTTCGATTCTTTCTGGAAATCATATTTAGCCATCTGCCCTTGACAGTGAGGGCATTTAGGTGCAGGATAATCTAGCTTAGCGATGATTTTCTTGTGTGTTCCAGCATCTAGAACATCCAAAATCGTAATGTTAGGGCCTTTGATTTCCAGTAAGTTTGTGATAAAATTTAATTGTTCCATATGATTCTTTCTAATGATGGTTTTGTCGCTTTTCATTATAGGTCTTATAGAACTTTTTTTCTACACTCAAAAAGGCTCCATAATTCCTGCGGCGGATTTACCCACTACAGATATTATAGAGCCGGTTCTTCCATCAACAGTTAGACGACTTTCAAGTGGCTGAGGTGAATTGAGTCTGGTTCAGATTTTAAGGAGTTACATAGGAAACCAGTACAACCAGAATCTTACTCTAAGCCAGTTTAGTCATTGTTTAGTGTAAGACTGTAAAGAACATGCAAAAAATCCAACAGGTTTCTGCTGGATTTTATTGATGTCTACGGTAATAACCGTTAAGTTTGTGGTTTTCCCAGTAACTATTGAAGATTTTTTCCTTTCTCTCACGGTCAATTTCCAGGAAAAAGGCATAGAGTATGTCAATCATCAGCAACATGGGAAATTGAGCTGAGATTCGTTGAATGAACTGAGGTTTACTTTGCATTGCAACTGGGATAATTTCTGAAAAGTCTTCTTTAATCAAATCAGGCTGGCCAGTGATTAATACGGTCTTGGCTCCCATGCCCTTGGCATCAATCAGGCTGTCAATAATGGACGGGGTTTGACCTGAAAGAGAAAAGCCGATAACTAGGCAGTTTTTGTCTAAAATGCTCGTTGTCCAAGCAAAGCCATCCGCATCTGTCAGAGCTTCACAAATAACCCCTAAGCGCATGAAGCGCAGTTTCATATCGCGAGCGACGAGCCCCGAGCTTCCCGTGCCAAAAAAATAGACACGATCTGCTTTTTCAATCAGCTGGGCTACGCGCTCCAACCTTTTTTCGTCAATCAAGTCCTCGGTTTGTTGCCGAATTTGAATATAGTTGCGTAGCACCTGGCGGGACGAATCATTTTTAAGATTTGTATGCTCCGTTTTGCTGATTTTCAGCTGTTGGAGATATTGGAAGTTGAACTCCCGATAGCCCTTAAAGCCACATTTTTTTGCAAAACGGGTCAAGGCCGCCTGTGAGATGTGTAAAGTTTGGGCTACTTCAAGGGAGGACAGATCACCTTCTATCTCTGTCGGATTCAAAAAATAGTCGGCAATCCGCTTTTCGACATCGGTCATAGTGTCGTAACAGCTTTCGATGATGGCCAAGATATTTTGCTGGTGTCTCATGATGGGTCACTTTCTTTGGTCAAAATAATAAAAACGTATTTTCATTATAACATAGTTTAGCAAAAATAAAGCGTTTACAAAACCAATAATTGTCATATCTGGCTTTCCATTAAAGTATGAGTAGACTGTAATCTCAACATTTACAGATATTATGACCTCCTTTTTCTGAAGAGGTATTTCCTAAAGTTTGCTCCGAATGAAAGAAAAAGTGATATAATTTACACAAGTTATTTTCAAAGTTTGGATCTGAAGCAAGGTAGATAGGAGCCACTGTCCATTACAGCTTCCAATTCTTATTTTGGACATCAGTAAAGCTATATTGTGAGGTTTTTTATGCGAATCAATGAACTAGGCCAGCCTATTGGGGAGGCTCTGTCGGACTTTAAGCCGGGGGATCTGCCCAAGCTGGAGCGAGTAGAAGGTCAGTATGTTGTCATTGAGCGGTTGTCCAAGGACAAGCATGGAGCGGATTTATACGAAGTATATGGTCCGGATTCACCTGCTGATATGTGGACCTATCTCTTTCAAAATGCTACTCAGAGTCAGGAGGAGTGGGAAAGCGTGCTGGATCGGATGCTGGCAGCTCAGGATCGTTTCCACTATGCCATTGTGGACAAGGAGAGTGGCAAGGCGCTGGGAACCTTTGCATTAATGAGGATTGACCGAGGCAACCGTGTCATTGAAGTGGGGTCTGTGACCTATTCGCCCAAGCTGAAGCGCACCAGACTAGCCACAGAAGCCCAATATTTACTGGCGCGCTATGTCTTTGAAGAGTTGGAGTATCGCCGCTACGAATGGAAATGCGATGCCCTCAATCAGCCCTCAAGGCGAGCGGCAGAGCGGCTTGGTTTTACCTACGAAGGCACTTTTCGTCAGGCGGTCGTCTATAAGGGGCGCAACCGAGACACTGATTGGCTCTCCATGATTGACAGCGATTGGCCTGTCATTAAGCGTCGTTTGGAGAAATGGCTGAGTCCAGACAATTTCGATGAAAAGGGACAGCAAATAAAAGCCTTGTCTGAGTTTTGACATTTGATTGAGAGTGGGCCAGAAATCGGTAATTCGTTAGAATTCGATTTCGTCGTCCCACCTCCGCACAGTTG
>ERZ773056.463-NODE-463-length-21470-cov-4.433808_pt1 | contig 21470 bp, 20 predicted proteins | sample MGYA00580857_ERZ773056 | MGnify/ENA primary metagenome ERZ773056 (study PRJEB29015, sample SAMEA2737996) | human oral metagenome | biome: human oral; feature: human-associated habitat; material: dental | place: China | collected 2114 ... | reverse complement strand
AATATAAGATTAATACATCAAAATGTATTAGAATTTGATAAAAAATTTGGTAAATTTGATTATATTATTTGCCATGGGGTTTTCTCTTGGGTTAATGAAGAAGTACAAAGAGGAATCTTAAATGTAATTAAAAATCATCTTTCAGAAAATGGTTCAGCAATATTGTCATATAATACATATCCTGGTTGGAAAAATCTTCAAGTTGTAAGAGATGCAATGCTATTTAGAGATGAAATGTTAAAGGCAAGAGGGGAACAAATAAATAAAAATAATGCAGTAAGATATGGAAGAGGGGCAATAGAATTTCTAGGACAATTTTCTATATTAAATGAAAAAATAAAAGCTGGAATTACAGACATAGCTGAAAAGGATGACTACTATATATTACATGAATATTTAGAGGATACAAATCAACCTATGTATCTTTATGAATTTAATAAAATGTTATTAGATCATGAATTAATTCATGTTGTAGATTCTGATTTAATGAAAACTTTCCCTAATATTTCAAATGAAATAGAAGAAAAATTAACAGCTGAATGTGGAAATGATAATGTTGCTAAAGAACAATACTATGATTTCTTATTGGATAGACAATTTAGAATTAGTATAGTAACACATAAAGCTAACAAAGAAAAGATTAATATTTCAAAGGATGTTCGTATATCTGATCTAAAAGGAATTGATATAAGAGGAAAATATGAAAAAAATAAAGATGGTTATTACTCAATAGAAAATAATGAAATAAAAGATGAAGAAGTAACAGCCATCTTGGATATTTTAAGTGAAAATTATCCTAATACTATAACAGTAGATGAATTAGAAAAGAAAATAAGAGAAAAAAATAAACTTGAAACTAATAATGTCTATGCAAATGCGGTTTATTTGATGTATGGAAAATTAGTTGAAGCATATTCAAAAAAACTTACTGTTAAGAAAGAAGAAAAAATAAAGTTAAATCCTAAATACAAAAAATATTTGGATTATTTCATAACTAATCCTAATCCTGTTATAGCATTAGCAAGTTATGAAGGAACAATAAATTATGATACTATTAACCCAATAATATTATCTATAATGACTTTATTTGATGGAACAAGAACAGATGAGGATATTTTTAATCTTTTAGTTGAAAAAGAAAGAGCTGGAGAAATTGCTATAACTTTTGAAGAAGGTTCATCTAAGGAAGAAGTTATAAGAAATAATATAGAAATTTGTAGAAATTTTATAGAAATAAATTTCTTAAATAAATAAGAAAAAAAATTTAAAAAGCTGTTGTAAATAAAATACAATAGCTTTTTTTATGATATAATATAAAAATAAATAAAAAAATATTAAGGGGAAATTTTATGAAAAAAGCTGTACTTTTAGATGTGAGTGCAATAATGTATAGAGCATATTTTGCAAATATGAATTTCAGAACAAAAAATGAACCAACAGGAGCTGTATATGGTTTTATAAATACATTGTTAAGTATAATAAATGAATTTAAACCAGACTATATGGCTGCTGCTTTTGATGTGAAAAGATCATCATTAAAAAGAACAGAAATATATAGTGATTATAAATCTAATAGACAATCAGCACCAGAAGATTTAATTACACAAATTCCAAGAATAGAAGAAGTGCTAGATGCTTTTAATATTAATAGATATAAAATAGAAGGTTATGAAGCAGATGATGTTTTAGGAAGTTTAGCAAAAAAATTAGCAAAACAAGACATAGAAGTTATAATTGTAACAGGGGATAAAGATTTATCTCAATTGGTCGAAAAAAATATTACAGTTGCACTTTTAGGTAAAGGAACAGAAGGTGAAAAATTTGGAACACTAAAAAATTCAGATGATGTTGTAAATTATTTAGGTGTTGTGCCTGAAAAAATTCCTGACTTATTTGGACTTATTGGAGATAAAAGTGATGGAATACCTGGTGTAACTAAAATAGGTGAAAAGAAAGCATTAGCAATATTTTCACAATATGATAGTTTAGAAAAAATTTATGAAAATATTGATAATTTAAAAAGTATAGATGGAATAGGTCCTTCACTTATAAAAAATCTTATAAATGAAAAAGATATTGCATTTATGAGTAGGGAACTTGCTAAAATTTTTACTAATTTAGATATCAATGTTGAAGAAAGTGGACTACAATATGGAATGGATAGAGAAAAGTTATATTCTTTATGCAAGGTTTTAGAATTTAAAATGTTTATAAAAAAATTAGGTTTAGAAGAAAAACCTCAAAATCCTACTTTGTTTTCACTTGAAGATATAAGAGAAAAGAAAGATAGTCCAAAAGTAGTTGAAGAAACAATAAATGAGAAAATTGAATTTATAAAAGAAATTAACTTAAATCTTACTAATAGACAACTTTTAATTATAGATAGTGAAAGTAGTTTAAATGAGCAAAGAGAGTATTTAACTAACTATAAAAAAATAGCTTCTATTTATTATGAAGAATTAGGAATAATTATATCAACAGAAGATAAAGATTTCTATTTTCCTTTAAATCATGGAGGTTTGTTAGCTAAAAATATAAATAAAAATCTAGTAGTTAATTTTATTTCAGAGCTTGATATAAAATTTATTTCATATAATTTTAAAGCTTTATTAAATTTAGGTATAAGTTTTAAATCTATGTATATGGATATGATGATAGCTTATCATTTAATTAGTTCTCAAACTAAAATTGATCCAATAATACCAATTACAGAGTACTCAAAATTAGAGCCAAAAGATTTTAAGGCAACTTTTGGAAAAGTTAATGTAGAGCTTATTACAGCACAAGATTTTTTAAAATATCTTTCAGATATTAGCATAGGTATTTTAGCTATCTATGATGAGTTAAATTATTTAATAAAAAAAGAAGATTTATATAAAGTTTTAATGGAAAATGAGATGCCTTTAATTCCAGTATTATCACTTATGGAAAGAAAAGGGATAGAGATAGATGTTCAATATTTTAAAAATTATTCTTTGGAATTGGATAAAGAACTTTTAAGAATTGAAAAGGCTATTTATGAAGAAGCAGGGGAAGAATTTAATATAAATTCACCTAAACAATTAGGAGATATATTATTTGTTAAAATGAATTTACCTAGTGGAAAGAAAACTAAAACAGGTTATTCAACAGATGTTATGGTTTTGGAGGACTTAGAAAGTTATGGTTATAATATAGCCAGATTGCTTCTTGATTATAGAAAATTAAATAAATTAAAAACTACTTATGTTGATACTTTACCACTTTTGGTTGATGAAAATTCAAGAATACATACAAGTTTTAATCAAATAGGAACAGCAACAGGTAGACTTTCTTCATCTGATCCTAATTTACAAAATATACCAGTAAAAACTGATGATGGTATCAAAATAAGAGAAGGTTTTATTGCAGGTGAAGGAAAAGTTTTGATGAGTATTGACTATTCACAGGTTGAATTGAGAGTATTAACTTCAATGTCAAAAGATGAAAATCTTATAGAAGCATATAGAGAAGAAAAGGATTTGCATGATTTGACAGCTAGAAGAATTTTTAATTTGGCTGATTCAGAAACTGTATCAAGAGAACAAAGAACAATAGCTAAAATAATTAATTTTAGTATAATTTATGGTAAGACTCCTTTTGGATTAGCAAAAGAATTAAAAATACCTGTAAAAGATGCTTCTGAATATATAAAAAAATATTTTGAACAATATCCAAGAGTTACAACTTTTGAAAAAGAAGTTATTGAATTTGGAGAAGAACATGGTTATGTTAAAACATTATTTGGAAGAAAAAGATATATAAGTGGTATTGACTCTAAAAATAAAACTATAAAATCACAAGCTGAAAGAATGGCTGTAAATACAGTTATTCAAGGTACAGCAGCAGAAGTGTTGAAAAAAGTTATGGTAAAAGTTTATGATGTTTTAAAAGATAAGGAAGACATAGCTTTACTTTTACAAGTTCATGATGAATTAATATTTGAAGTAGAAAAATCTTCTGTTGAAAAATATTCAGAAATTTTAGCAGATATAATGAAGAATACAGTTCAACTAGAAGATGTAAAATTGAATATAAATATAAATATTGGTAAAAATTGGGCAGAGGCAAAATAGTATAAAGGGGGTCACTCTGTGTCTTATAGTTCAAATGTGAAGCAAGAAATCACAAAAAAAATCCCTGCTACAAATTTAGAATGTCTAGCAGAAATATCATCAATTTTTGAAAATAAATCAGTATTAGTAAAAGATGGTATAGAAATAAAAATGGAAAATTCTATTTTAGCTAAAAGAGTATATTCTTTAATTAAAGCAACAAGTTCTTTAAAGTTTGGTATAAAATATTCAATTACAAAAAAATTTACAGAACATAAGGTATATACTATAACTTTATATCAACAAAAGGGTTTAAAAGAATTTCTAGATAGCTTTAAATTTTCATATCTTGATATAATTCAAAATGATGAAATATTTAGAGGATATATAAGAGGTTTCTTTTTGAGTTGTGGTTATATAAAAGACCCTAAGAAAGAATATTCCTTAGATTTTTTTGTAGATAATGTAGAATTAGCAGATAAAATTTATAATATTTTATTTTCTAAAAAGAAAAAAATATTTAAAACAAATAAGAAAAATAAAATTTTAGTATATTTAAGAAATTCAGAGGATATAATGGATATATTAGTTTTAATGGATGCACTTCAACATTTTTTTGAGTATGAAGAAACAACTATTATAAAAAATTTAAAAAATAAAACAATTAGAGAAATGAATTGGGAAGTTGCTAATGAAACAAAAACTTTAAATACTGGAAATTATCAAATAAAAATGATAAAGTATATAGGTGAAAAAATTGGACTTAATAGTTTAAGCCCTGTATTAGAAGAAGCAGCTTTTTTAAGATTAAATAATCCAGAAGATTCTTTACAAAGTTTAGCAGATATGATAAATATATCTAAGTCTGGGATAAGAAATCGTTTTAGAAGAATAGAAGAAATATATAATTCTCTCTTAGAGGAAGAAAAGAATAGTTAGGAGCAATAAAAATAATGATAGTAGTAAATGATATATTGACAACAGATATTGATTTTAATGATACTTATGTAGCTATAGGAAATTTTGATGGAGTACACTATGGACATAAAAAGCTTATAAAAGAAACTATAAAAGCAGCTAGGGAAAATGGAAAACAAGCTGTTGTATTTACTTTTGAAAAACATCCTATGGAAGTATTGTTTCCTAAGAGAAAGTTTGAGTATATAAATACAAATGAAGAAAAACTATATCTTCTTGAATCTTTGGGAGTAGATGTTGTTATAATGCAAAAGGTTAATCAAGAATTTTTAGAGTATACTCCTTTAGAATTTGTTAGAATTTTAAAAAATAAATTGAAAGTAAAAGAAATTTTTATAGGTTTTAATTTTTCTTTTGGTAAAGGTGGAGTAGGAAAAGTAGAAGATTTAGAATATTTAGCAGAAGTTCACAATATAAAAGTTACTGAATTACCACCTGTTACACTGGATGGAGAGTTAGTAAGTTCATCAGTTATAAGAAAAAAAATAGCTAATTCAGATTTTGAAGGAGCAATAAAATTTTTAGACCACCCAATGCTAGTTATTGGAGAAGTAATACATGGTAAAAAAATAGCAAGAGAATTAGGTTTTCCAACAACAAATATAAAAATGGATAATAGATTATATCCTCCTTTTGGAATATATGGAGCTTTTTTACAAGTAGGAGATAAAAATTCAAAAGTGTTATATGGAGTTGTAAATGTTGGATATAATCCAACTTTAAAGCAAGAAATTAGCTTAGAGGCCCATATATTAGATTTTAATAGAGAAGTATATGGAGAAAAAGTATACATACAAATAGTTAAATTTATGAGGAAAGAAAAGAAGTTTTCTTCAGTAGATGAATTAAAAGCAACTATTCAAGCTGATGTAGATAGATGGAAATTATTTAAAAGAGAGATGAAATATGGAAGAAGTTGTACTGAAGCTCAATAATTTTGAGGGACCTTTTGACTTACTTTTAAACTTAATAGAAAAAAATAAAATGAAAATTTCTGATATAAATATTTCTCAATTAATAGATGAGTATTTAGAAGTTCTAAAGGTATCAAAAAGGGAAAATATAGAGATAAAATCTGATTTTATTATAATAGCCTCAGAATTAATTGAAATTAAAACTTTAAATCTTCTTAATTTAGATAAAGATAAAGAAAAGGAAACTAACCTTAGAAGGAGACTTGAAGAACATAAAATATTTAAGGAAGTTATTCCAAAAGTTGCTAAATTGGAAAAGGAATTTAATATCTCTTATTCAAGAGGAGAAAGTAAGAGAGTAATAAAAAAGATTGCTAAAGATTATGATTTAACTTCACTTACAACAGATGACATTTTTGAAGTGTATAAGAAATATTTTGACACAGTTGATATGTCAGAAATGATGGAATTAAATCTAATGAAGCAGTATGATATAAAAGAAGTTATGGATAATATATTGATGAAAGTTTATTTTAAAAAATGGCTTATAGATGATTTATTTTTAGAAGCTGAAAATAAATTGCATTTAATATATATTTTCTTAGCTATTTTAGAATTGTATAAAGATGCTAAGGTAAATATTGATAATGGAGAGATAACAAAATGTTAAAGAAATCTATACATACAATGATAATTACAATGATAAGTAGGGTATTAGGACTTTTTAGAGGAACTCTGGTAGCCTATTTTTTTGGTGCTTCTGTATTAACTGATGCTTATTATAGTGCATTTAAAATAAGTAACTTTTTTAGACAACTTTTAGGAGAAGGAGCATTAGGTAATACTTTTATACCACTTTATCATAAGAAGAAAAAAGAAGAAGGTGAAGAAAGAAGTAGGGAATATATATTTTCAGTCTTGAATATCACTTTTTTATTTAGTTTTGTAATTAGTGTACTGATGATAATTTTTTCTAGTTATATTATTGATTTTATAGTAGTTGGATTTAGTGAAGAATTAAAAATGGTAGCTTCAAGACTTTTAAAAATAATGTCTTTCTATTTTTTATTTATTTCTTTATCTGGTATGATGGGTTCTATTTTAAATAATTTTGGATATTTTGCTATACCAGCTTCAACTTCAATATTTTTTAATCTATCAATAATATTTTCTGCTATGTGGTTAACAAAATACTTTGATATAGATGCTTTAGCTTATGGAGTTTTAATAGGAGGAATATTACAATTTTTAGTAGTATTTTTTCCTTTTTTAAAGCTATTAAAAACTTATTCTTTAAAAATTGATTTTAAAGATGTTTACTTAAAACTTTTAGGAATAAAGTTAATTCCGATGCTTATAGGTGTTTTTGCAAGACAAATTAACACAATAGTAGACCAATTTTTTGCTTCATTTTTAGTAGCAGGTTCAATAACAGCACTTGAAAATGCAAGTAGAGTTTATTTACTTCCTGTTGGAGTATTTGGAGTAACTATATCAAATGTACTTTTTCCAAGTATATCAAAAGCAGCAGCAAACAATGATAAAGAAGGTACAAATAGAAGTCTTGTATCAGCACTTAATTTTTTAAATTTTTTAACAATACCAAGTTTATTTGTATTGACATTTTTTTCAAAAGATGTTATAAGACTTATATTTTCTTATGGAAAGTTTAATGAAGAAGCTGTAAAAATAACAGCAGAATGTTTGCTATATTATTCGTTGGGACTTCTTTTCTATGTAGGAGTACAATTAGTAAGTAAAGCATACTATGCTATGGGTGATAATAAAAGACCAGCTAAGTTTTCAATTACAGCTATTGTTATGAATATAGTCTTAAACTATTTATTTATAAAGAATTTTCAACATAAAGGATTAGCATTAGCTACATCAATTTCATCAGGAGCAAATTTCTTTTTATTATTAATTATATACGTAAAAAATTATGTAAAATTAGATTTAAAGAACCTTATTTTTACAACTATAAAAATAACTATTTCATCTATAATAGCAACTGGTGCAGCATACTATATAAATAATGTAATTTTAAAATTAGTAATTTTTTCTGCTGTGTTTTTATTACAATGGGCATATCCAATTTACAAGTATAGAGAAAGAGTTTTTTATAAAAAGTAAATAGTTTTATTTTTGATTTTATGTTATAATCAATTGAAAATTATAAATTTCAGGGAGGGAGTATAATGGGCTTAGGCGATTTCCTTTTTAAAGAAAAAGAAGAAAAATATTTAAAACAAATTGAGGATTTACAAAATAAATTAAAAAAACAAGAAGAAGAAATTATACAATTAAAATATGATATAGAAGTTGTTACTCAAGAAAGAGATAGCCGAATAAGTGGAAAGCAACTAGAAATTTTTGAAAGAAATCTAAAGCAGAACATGGAAAGTTCTAAAAAATACAGAGAACTTTTAGTTTCATATAGAATAAATCCTGAAAAAAATCAATATAAATATAAAGTAGAATTAAAATATTTTTACTCTGAAAAGAAATTTCAAGAAGTATTTAATATTCTTAGTGAAAAAAATATCTTGTTTGTTAATAATCTTAAAGAAGAAGATTTTAGTGATATTCCAAAAGAAACTAAAAATTTTGATGATGCAAAACAAAGATTTTTAGATTATAAAAATGGGAAATTTAATTGGGATATTGTAACTTTTGCTAATAAAGGAGAGAAATTATCAAAAATTTATTCTAAATCTAAAAAATTAATGACTATATTTTCAGAGTTATATTTAGAATATATGGATGATATAACAAATTTTGATTTTCTATCTTTAAAATCTTATGGTTTTAAAACTCCTCAAATAGAAGAGTTTATTCAAAAAAGAGATGAATATTATAAAGAATGTAGAATTTAAAAGGTAAGGGAAAGATATGAAAAATATTTTATTAGGAGTTACAGGAGGTATTGCAGCATTTAAATCAGCAAGTATTGTATCTCTTCTTAAAAAGAAAGGTTATAATATTAAAGTTGTAATGACTGAGAATGCTACAAAAATAATAGGACCTTTAACTTTAGAAACTCTTTCAAAAAATAGGATTTATATTGATATGTGGGATACTAATCCTCATTATGAAGTTGAACATATATCACTAGCTGATTGGGCAGATATGGTTTTAATTGCTCCTGCAACATATAACATAATTGGTAAGGTAGCAAATGGAATAGCAGATGATATGCTTACAACTATTCTTTCAGCTGTTTCAGTAAGAAAACCAGTGTTTTTTGCTCTTGCAATGAATGTAAATATGTATGAAAACCCAATTCTTAAAGAAAATATTGATAAGTTAAAATCTTATGGTTATAGATTTATTGAAGCAGAGGAAGGTTTGCTTGCTTGTAATTATGTTGCAAAGGGTAGAATGAGTGAGCCCAAAGATATTATTGAAGAAATAGAAAGATATAATATTTATTCAAAAATAGAAAATTATGATACTGTATTGAAAGGTAAAAAAATTCTTATAACAAGTGGAAGAACAAAAGAAAATATAGACCCAATTAGATATTTATCAAATAACTCAAGTGGTAAAATGGGATACTCACTTGCTCAGGCAGCTGTTGATTTAGGTGCAGAAGTAACTTTAATTAGTGGACCTACAAATTTAGAAGTACCAAAAGGACTTAAAAACTATGTTTCAGTGGAATCAGCTCTTGAAATGTATGAAAAAGTTGAAGAATACTTTGATAGAACAGATATTTTTATAGCTTGTGCAGCAGTTGCAGATTATAGACCAAAAGAATATAAAAAAGAAAAAATTAAAAAATCTGACTCAGATTTAACTATAGAATTAGTTAGAAATCCTGATATTTTATTTGAAATGGGTAAGAAAAAAGATAATCAGTTATTAGTAGGCTTTGCAGCAGAAACTAATGATATAAAAGAAAATGCTTTAAAAAAATTAGAAAAGAAGAATTTAGATATTATAGTGGCAAATAATGCTTCTACAATGGGAACAGATAGCAATACAATTGAAATTATAAAAAAAGATAAAAGTTCAGTAGAAATTAAACAAAAAAATAAAATAGAATTAGCTTATGATATTTTCTCAGAAGTTATTTCAGTGTTAAAAAAGGGTAAAAAATGAATAGAAATAGAATTATAGAAATTTTTATATTATTTTTTAAAATAGGTGCATTTACTATTGGAGGAGGCTATGCAATGCTTTCTCTAATAGAAGATGAAATTGTTAATAAAAAGAAATGGTTAGATCATGAAGAATTTTTAGATGGTATGGCTATTGCTCAGTCAACTCCTGGGGTTCTTGCTGTTAATATATCACTTATTACAGGATATAAAATAGCAGGTTTTTTAGGTATGTTTGCAGGTATGTTAGGAGCAGTTTTGCCATCTTTTTTTATAGTTTTATTTTTAAGTCAAATTTTACTTGCCTATGGAAATCATCCATTAGTTGTAGCAATATTTAATGGAGTGAAACCTGCTATTACAGCACTTATATTAATTTCTGTATATAGAATAGGTAAGTCTGCTAATATAAATAGATATAACTTTGTAATACCACTTATTGTAGCTGTTTTAATTAAATATTTTGGAGTTTCTCCAATTTTAATAATAATTGCAACTATGATACTTGGAAATATTTTTTATATGGTAAAAGAGAAAAAAGAAGATGATAAAAAATGATGTATTTAAATTTATTTTTTATATTTTTTAAAGTTGGACTTTTCAGTTTTGGAGGAGGTTATGCAATATTACCTCTAATGCGACATGAAGTTGTAGATGTAAATAAGTGGATAAGTTTTAAAGAATTTATGGATATTGTAGCTGTCTCTCAAATTACCCCTGGTCCAATTTCTATAAATTTAGCAACTCATGTTGGATATAGAATAGGTGGAGTTATAGGCTCTACTATTGCTACAACAAGTGTAGTTTTACCTTCAATAATAATTGTAAGCATTATAGTTATATTTTTGAAAAAATTCAACAAATTACCAGTAGTCCAAAGAATTTTTAAATCATTAAGAGTAACTATTGTTGGTTTAATTTTAGCAGCTGGAATAGTACTTTTTGTTAAAGAAAATTTTATAGATTATAAATCATATATAATATTTGCTACAGTATTAATTGGAGGTTTATTCTTTAAAATAGGAAGTATAACTTTGGTTATTTTATCAGGCATAGCAGGAGCAATATTATACTATTTTATATAAAAGGAAATTTATGGAGAAAGTTAATATTTTTACAGATTTTAAAATAAAAAATATTCATATAAAAAATAGAATAGTTCTGCCACCTATGGTGAGATTCTCTCTTGTTGGAGATGATGGTTATGTTACAGAGGCTTTAATTCAATGGTATGGAATGATAGCTAGAAGTGGAGTAGGACTTATAATTGTTGAAGCTTCAGCAGTTGAAGAAAATGGAAAATTAAGAGAAAATCAAATTGGTATTTGGAATGATAGTTTTATAGAAGGACTTACTAAAGTTGCTAATGAAATTCATAAATATGATGTGCCTTGTATGATACAAATTCACCATGCAGGTTTTAAAGAAAAAATTTCAGAGGTTTCAGAAGAAGAATTAGATAGAATTCTAAAACTTTTTGAAGAAGCTTTTGTCAGAGCTAAAAAATGTGGTTTTGATGGAATAGAAATTCATGGAGCACACACTTATTTAATTTCTCAATTGAATTCAAAACTTTGGAATAAAAGAAAAGATAAATATGGAGAAAGACTTTATTTTTCAAAAAAATTAATAGAGAATACAAAGTATTTATTTGATGATAATTTCATTCTTGGTTATCGAATGGGAGGAAATGAGCCTGAACTTGAAGATGGTATAGAAAATGCTAAAATTTTAGAAGGCTATGGTTTAGATATATTACATGTTTCAAGTGGAGTACCTAATCCAGAATATAAAAGACAAGTAAAAATAAATAATTTCCCTAAGGATTTTCCATTAGATTGGATAATATATATGGGAACTGAGATAAAAAAGCATATAAACATTCCAGTTATAGGAGTAAGTAAAATAAAAAAAGAAAGCCAAGCTAGTTGGCTTGTAGAAAATAACTTATTAGATTTTGTAGCAGTAGGAAAAGCTATGATTTCACAAGATAAATGGATGGAAAATGCAAAAAAAGATTTTTCTCTTAGAAAAAAATAATGAATAGTGGAGAAAAAATGTATAAATAATATTTCAAAAATTGAAAAGAATTGGTATAATAGTAATAATAAAAAAATTTAAAATGGAGGGGTTGTATGGCAACAACAAATTATATTGCAGTAGTTAGACAATTAGAAAGTGGAAAATTTTTAATATCTTTTCCAGATTTTGAAGGTATTACAGCAACAGCTGAAACTGAAGAAAGCATACAAGATGTAGCAGCAGGAGTTATAAAAACAAAATTGGCTGAACTTAAAAAAGCTAATATTGAAGCACCTGAACCAAAAAAGATAACAGAAATTTCTAAGGAACTGAAAGATGGAGAATTTACAACTTATGTAGCTGTCAAAGAAAGTTTTGATTTTAAATCTACTATGACTAGCTTAAAAGATAAAGAAAGTGTAAAAGAAACTGCAAAAGAAATGACAAATAAAGTTAATGATTTTGTAAATAATGTACCAAAAGGAAAAGAAAATCTTTTTGGAATGGGAGGAGGAATATTGTCTATACTAAATACTTTATTCCTAGGAGTTATAACAATAAAAGTTCCATTTTTTGGGAATTATTCAATAGGATTTTTTAAAGGTATAAGTGAGTTAGCTGATTTTAGCAAGGAAGCTAAAAATGCAAGATTTATTTTAATGTTCTCTGGAATATTATTCTTAGCTTTAGCAGGACTTTTAATTTATTCAAGTTTCTCTAAAAATAAAAATCTTTTAAAATATTCTATTTTTGGAAATATAGCTTTCTTAGTAATTTTTTATATAGTTTTATATGTAAAATTACCTGGTGGAGAAGCAAGCAAATATATTTCTGTATCTTATTTTAAAATATTACTATATATAATTTCAATAGGATTAGCTTATTTAACTTTTAATGCTTTCAATAAAAAAGAAGAAAAAGAAGCAGTTGGAGAAACTGTAAAACCATTAGGAACTGTACTTGAAAAAGAGGAGGATAAAGGTGAATAAGGATTTAAAGAAGTTTATTCTTTTCCTAATAGGTTCAATTATAGTTGCCTTTGCAATTAGTTATTCTTATTCTGCCTACCAAAGTCATGAAAAAGGTAAGGATATAGATAAAGTTAAAACTACTTTTAACTTTGAAAATACTGATAAGAAAGTGGAAGATGTTAAAGAAGAAAGTGGAGACCCTCAAGAAGTTTGGCAAGAACAAAGACTTGGAGCATTGGAATCATTAGGATATGCGAAAGTTGATATTAGACCTTTCTATAAGAGAATCTATGATAAATTAACTGGAAAAAAAGTCTATAATTATAAAAGTATTGATGATGAAACTAAAAAAGTTGTGGTTGAAGTTAAAGATAATAAAATTATAGAAAACTTCTTTAATGGTGATAAGCCAACAACTCGTCAAGAATTAGTTTCAAATGATGATTTTACTTCTTATGATTTAAAATCTTATGATCTAGATACTATGACTGTTACTACTTTTAAAGATGTTTTAAATAATGATACTTATTTAAATACAAAAAATGGTATTATAGAATATGAAGATGGAAAAACTATTGAATTTACACATCAAAATGGTGCTATGAATGGACCTGCAGTTGAAAATTTACCTAATGGTGATAAGATAAAATTTGTCTTTGCTAATAATAAAAGAGTTGGAGAAGCTGAAAAATTATATAAAAATGGTGATAGAGAAATTTTTATATATGGTGAAAATAATCAAAAAAATGGAAGTTCAATATACTATTTTGCAAATGGAGATTTAGAAGAAACTACTTATGTAAATGGAGTTTTACAGGGAGCAGCTAAATATGTATATAAAGATGGTGCTGTAGAACACTATGAGTATAAAGATGGAAAAAGGATAGAAGATTAATGAGATTAGATAAATTCTTAGTTGAATGTGGTATAGGAAGTAGAAAAGAAGTTAAAAAGTTAATCTCAAATGATGAAATAACTGTTAATGGTTCTAATGATATATCAGCCAAAGATAATATAGATGAAAATTCTGATATTATAGAATACAATGGAGAAAGGCTAGAATATAAAGAATTCAGGTACTATATTATGAATAAAAAAGCTGGGTATATAACTGCAACAGAAGATTTTAAAGAAAATACTGTTATGGACTTACTACCAGAATGGGTGATAAGAAAAGATTTAGCTCCTGTTGGTAGACTTGATAAAGATACAGAAGGTTTACTTCTTTTTACAAATGATGGAAAACTAAATCACAGATTACTATCTCCTAAAAATCATATAGACAAAGTTTATTATATTGAAATAGAAAATAATATTTTAGATGAAGATATCTTGAAACTAGAGCAGGGAGTTGATATAGGAAATTATATCACTCAACCTGCAAAGGTTGAAAAAATATCTGATAATAAAATTTATTTGACTATTAAAGAAGGAAAATTTCATCAAGTAAAAAAAATGTTGGAAGCAGTGAATAACAAGGTTTGTTATTTAAAAAGAGTGAGTTTTGGAAAACTAAAATTAGATGATTTAGCCTTAGGGGAGGTTAAAGAAGTTAATTTAGAAGATATAATTTAATTATTTAAGAGGGGGATTACTATGAAAAAGAAAATACTTTATTTAGTTGCACCAATACTATTAATTACAGCTTGTACAACTTCATTTGGAGTTGGAACAGGCATTGGTTTAGGAGGAGGAAGAAGTTCTGTATCAGTTGGAACTGGAGTCTCAACAGAAACAAAAGTAAAAAAAGATGATAAAAAAGTAACAGATAATAAAACAAAAGAAAAAGCAAAAACAACTGCAAAAAAACCTACTCCTAAAAAGGTAGTTGAGCAACAAACTATAAAAAATAATAAAGTAGAAGCAACTGATACAACAGAAGTAACTGAAAATACAAATAAAACAGATATAACAACTAAAAGGGTAAAACAAGAAAGACAAGAATAATGGAAATAAATAATATAGACATATTCTGTGAAGTTATTGATAATTATGGTGATGTTGGAGTAGCTTATAGATTAGCAAGAGAATTTAAAAGAATTTATCCAAGTAAAAAATTAAGATTTATTATAAATCAAACAGAAGAGCTAAATCTTATTAAGAAATCAGAGAATATAGAAATAGTAACTTATAAAGATATTTCTAAAATAGAAAACTCTGCTGATTTAATAATAGAAACTTTTGGATGTGAAATTCCAAAAGAATATATGGATAAAGCATTAAAAAGCTCAAAACTTATTATTAATTTAGAATATTTTTCAGCTGAAGATTGGGTAGATGATTTTCATCTTCAAGAATCATTTTTGGGTGGAAATTTAAAAAAGTATTTTTTTATTCCAGGACTTTCTAAAAAGAGTGGAGGAGTACTTTTAGATAATGAGTTTTTAGAAAGAAAGAAAAAAGTAGAAGAAAATAAAGAATATTATCTAAAAGAGTTTGGAATTGATGAAAAATATGATTTAATAGGCTCAGTGTTCTCTTATGAGAAAAATTTTGATTATTTGATTGAAGAATTAAAAAAAATAGATAAAAAAATTCTCTTATTAATATTAAGTGAAAAAACTCAAAAAAATTTCATAAAGTATTTTGATAATAACAATAATTATGATAAAATAAAATTCGTGAAGTTACCATTTTTTACTTATGATAAGTATGAGGAACTTTTAGCATTATGTGATTTTAATTTAGTTAGAGGAGAAGATAGCTTTGTTAGAGCCTTGCTTTTAGGAAAACCTTTTTTATGGCATATCTATCTTCAAGATGAAAATACACATATAAAAAAGCTAGAAAGTTTTTTAGGAAAATACTGTCCTAATAATAAAGAATTAAAAGAAACTTTTATTAATTACAATATAAATAGAGATAATTTTTCTTATTTTTTCAAAAACTTTAAAGAAATAGAAGAACACAATAAAAACTATGCTAATTATTTAAGAAAAAATTGTAATTTAATGGAAAAATTAATAAAATTTATAGAAAATATAGGAGGAAAAAATTAATGAAAATTGCACAAGAATTAAGAGCAGGGAGTACAATAAAAATCGGAAATGACCCATTTGTAGTATTAAAGGCTGAATATAATAAATCAGGAAGAAATGCTGCAGTAGTTAAGTTTAAAATGAAAAACTTAATTTCAGGAAATATATCAGATGCTGTTTATAAAGCAGATGATAAAATGGATGATATCAAATTAGATAAGGTAAAAGCAATTTATTCTTACCAAAATGGAGATTCTTATATATTCTCTAACCCAGAAACTTGGGAAGAAATAGAATTAAAAGGTGAAGATTTAGGAGATGCTTTAAACTATCTTGAAGAAGAAATGCCATTAGATGTTGTTTATTATGAATCAACAGCTGTTGCAGTTGAATTACCTACTTTTGTTGAAAGAGAAGTAACATATACTGAACCAGGATTAAGAGGAGATACTTCTGGAAAAGTTATGAAACCTGCAAGAATAAATACAGGATTTGAAGTTCAAGTTCCTCTATTTGTTGAACAAGGTGAATGGATTAAAATAGATACAAGAACAAATGAATATGTTGAAAGAGTAAAAAAATAATTTTAATTAAAAAATGGTGCAGTTCAAAAAAAAGCACCATTTTATTTTTATTAATAAATATAATCTAATATTTCATCAAGTGTATCACTAGACATTTCATCAAGTATATATTTCTTTTTAATATCAAAATTTTCCCACTTTTCTTTTGGTTTATTTAACTTCTCTTCAAACATGTTTCCACCAGTAGTAGTCTTTATTTTATTAGTTGAGAAATTAATACTAAATTCTTCCTGTTCACCAGAATTTCTCATAAATGAAATATTATCAAACCCAATAAGTTCAAATCTATTATTTTGAAATCTAAAAGTAAAAATAGCTTCTGAAGCTTCCCAACTTCCAGCACTTAAAAAATAACTGAAGTTTATTCTCAAAATATGATTCTTTATGTTAATACCATTTAGAGTATCCATAAGAGTAGGATTTTCCTGATCATTTTCACTTTGAATAAAACCTTTATCATTTTTAGCTACTAAAATATAAGCTCCATCTTTTTGTTTAAATAGAATTAAAAGTATTCTTGGGTTTAGATTTAAGTAATCAGGACCTAAGACATCATTCTTTTTAATATTTTCTTTATCTTCTTTTTCAATTACTATAACAGTATCTTCAAGTTTATCCTTATTCAAATCTCCATTAGCAGTAAGAATTTTTTTCCAACCTTTTGGTATAAAATCATTAATGGTTTTTGCTTTTTGAGGAAAATTTTCTCCAAAAATATAAGTTGAATAAATCAAAAATAATGATAGAATAAAAAATAATTTTCTTTTCATAAGTCATCTTTGCCTTTTATTTTATTATTATCTTAGTGTAACATTAATTTTAAGTTTAGTAAAATAAAACTTTTTACTAATATTATACTGAAATAAAGCCAATATAAAAATATGATATAATATGATAAAACTAATATTATCAGGAGGAAAAGATGATAGAAGTTGAAAATAAAACAAAAAGGAAATATAAATATGATGCTTTTATTAGTTATAGACATATAGAACCAGATTTAACAATAGCCAAAATTCTTCATGAGATGATTGAAAAATTTAATATACCAAAACATTTAAGAACAGTATCAAATGATGAAAATTCAATAAATGATAAACATATATTTAGAGTTTTTCGTGACCGTGAAGAACTTTCTACAAAAGATTTAAGTACTATGATTGAAGAAGCAATAGCTAATTCTAAAAATTTAATAGTTATATGCTCAAAAAGAACTTCTCTTAGTCCTTGATGCAGAAAAGAAGTACAATTATTTAAAAAGATTCATGGAGTAAATAATATTATTCCTGTACTTATTGAAGGAGAACCTGATGAAGCTTTTATTGATGAGTTAAAAAATCTAAAAGTTACTTTTATAAATTCTGAAAATGTAGAAGAAGAAAAAAATATTGAGCTTCTTGCAGCAGATATTAGACCTGAAGAGGTAAAATCTCCTACCTTTAAAGGTTATGAAATTTTAGAAAATTCAAAAGACCCTAAATTAAATGAACTTACAAAAAAATCTCTAGATATTCTAAAAAAATCAGAAATTTATAGAATAGTTGCAAGTATGCTTAATGTAAATTATGGAGATTTAAAATTAAGACATCAAGAAAGATATTTAAAAAGAATTATATACACTTCCGTTGCAGCAAGTATTGCTATGCTTGTATTTGTTGTAAGTGTAACAACTTTATATTTAAAATCTGTTACTTCAGAGAGAAAAGCTAATGAACAAACATCTCTTATGACTTTAAATATGGCAAATGAAGCAAATTTATAAGGAGATAGAATATTAGGAGTTTTAATAGCTCAAGAAGCTATGAAAAATGTATCTCCTAAAATGGAAAAATACAATAAATTAAAAGCTCAATATGAAAATGTTTTAAATAATTCATTGATTACCTTACCATTTTCTAATCAGTTTATTTTGGCAACAGAAAGTGAAACAGAAGCTTTTGGAATAAGTTCAGATAGTAAATGGCTAATAAGTTCAGGTTCTTTTAATAACGCTATTATTTGGAGTTTAGAAAATGGGGAAATTCAAAAGACTTTGACTTTTGAAGCTCCAGTTGTTTCAATAGCACTTTCTCCAGATAGTAAGAAATCTTATGTGGGAACTGCTAATAATAAAATTTTTGAAGTAAATATGGAAAATTATGAAATTAAGAATATATTTGGAGATGCTAATCTTCCAGCAGTTGCAATGAGAGTCTCAAAAAATAACAAATATTTATTTGCTTTAAGAAATGCTTTAATACTTGATATTTTTGATATTCAAAATCAAAAAAAATTATATTCATTTACTTTTCCTATTGATAATATGATAACTGGATTTACTGAAAATCCTCAAACAAATAATTTCTTTATTTTAAGAAAAGATAACTCTATAACAGAATATGATATAAATACAGGTGAAGCTTTAATTGTTCATGCTTTAGCAATAAATTCTGAGAAGAATTTTTTAAGAAAAATGACTGTTTCAGATAACGGAATTCTTTTTTATTCTGATATTCAAGATAATACTGAAAGTATTGTTATGAAAAATCTTCAATCAGGACAAATTAATCATGCTACAAATGTTAGATTTTTTTCTGCAAATATAGTAGTTAATAAAGAGGCTTCTCTATTATATGTAAATTCTCTTAATAATTTTATTACAAGATTTGATTTATCAAATTTAAAACCTGACGAGGAAATAAATGTTCCTGAAAGAGCAACATATCTTGATACAAAAAGAACTCAATATAATGAAAGCATTGAGATTTTTGCTTTAAGTCCTGATGAAAATACTCTTGCTGTTGTTTTAAAAAATATGACAGTTGGTGCATTTAGTGGGCTAAAAAATATGACAGCTGATTATAGTTCTGAATTTATTTTGAATGAAAAGAGTACTCATAAAGCTCCCATTGAAATCATAAGATTTACTCCAGATAGCAAAAAAATTATTACATCTGCTGATGATTATACAATAAGAGTTATGGATACAGAATCAACAATAGGAGATAGTCAATTATTAGATGGAAAAATAGTGGCATCATCAAGAGATAAAAATTCTATTCTTATTTTATCTGGGGAAAAAATTTCAAAATATAATTTTGATACAAATAAAGAAGAATTTATTGCACTTCTTGACCCAAAATTTCTTAAAATATTTCAAGAGTTTGCTATAACAAAAATGTTTCATTGGTGGCACTATCTGATAGTACAAATGGAGCTTCTGCTAGTGTTTTTGATGTAAAACAAGATAAAAAAATATATACTATAAAACCTCATATTGTTAAAGATGGTATGTTACCTTATATTTTAGAATTACAATTTAGTAATGATGGTAATTTCTTATATACATTAGGTCCTGACAATCAATTATTTGTTCATAATGCAAAAACAGGAGAATTTCTTTTTTCTCTTGAAGATAAAGAAAATGGGGAAGCTGTTTCATTTATAATGAGTAATGATGATAATTTTGTTGCCATAAACTATATTACAAAAAAATCAGCTATTTTCTCTCTTAGAGAAAAGAAAATTGTACAAAAAATAGATGGAGAAGTCATGTCTATAGATAGTGAAAATAATAATATTAAGTCAATATATGGACAAGTAGATAGTAAATTGTTTATAACAAAACCAAATAGTGATGTTTTATACTATGCTGATAATAAAATAAAAACTAGTACTGGAAATTTAAAATTTAATACCATAAATATCTCATTTGATGGAAAGTACTATGTTTCAAGTAGTCCTAAAAATAATACAGTTATAACAGACTTAGTTACTGGAGAACCTATAAGAACTCTTTATAGTAGTAACAATGACTTTTTTGTATCACTTCCTGTTATAAGTAAAGATAATAAAAAAGTTGCTTATAATGAAAGTAAAGACAAAATAGTTATAATAAATATGTACTCCACAGAGGAACTTTCTCAAATAGCAAGTAAAACTTTAAAAAATAGACGGTTGAGTGAAGCAGAGTTAAATTCTATTGGAAGGAGAAAATAGTACATGAAAAAAATTTCAAATATTGTAAAACATTATTTTAATAAAAATCTATGGATTATATATATTCTAGGATTTGTATTAAGTTTAATTGGAAGTTTTCAAGTTTATCATGGTAAATATGATAGTATATTAAAGGAAATTTCTGTTATTTCTGTATCTGTTTTAAAGTTATTTCTTTTTGTTCCTATAGAAGGTTTTACAAAACAAAATCCTCTAACTTATGAGCTTGCTATATGGATTGCACCAATAAGTACTTTATTAGTAACATTTTCTATTTTTAATAAGTTATATACAGCTATTAAATTAAAAATTGCTCATTTTTATAAAGAGCATATAATTGTTATGGGATACAATGATTATAGTCTTTCGTTTATGAGAAATTATATTAGTTTAAAAAATAAGAAAAAGATTTTATGTGTTCTACCTGAAAGAATTTCAGAAAAGGATGTAGAAACTCTAAGTAGAATAGGTGTAATGACATGTACCATAGATTACATATCTGGATTAAATGATGAAAATATAAGAATTTCTTCAGAATATAATTTTGCTTCTGTGGATACTATTATTTGTTTTGAAGATGAACCTAAAAATTATGGATATTTAAAATTAATTTCAGAACTTATTGATAAAAGTAAAAAGAAAAAAGATAAAACAGTCAATGTATATGTGAATACTGTAAATAAATATATAAGAAATATTGTCCAACATAAAATGGATGAAATTAAAATTTTTGATATAAAATATTTTAATATCTATGATCTAATATCTTATAACTTAATCAATCTTAAAAATTTTAAATTGTATGAAATTCTTATATTTTCAAATTTTTAATCAACATATTTTTTCAACTGGCTTTTATGAATAAAACC
>ERZ773056.461-NODE-461-length-21502-cov-22.761878_pt1 | contig 21502 bp, 17 predicted proteins | sample MGYA00580857_ERZ773056 | MGnify/ENA primary metagenome ERZ773056 (study PRJEB29015, sample SAMEA2737996) | human oral metagenome | biome: human oral; feature: human-associated habitat; material: dental | place: China | collected 2114 ... | reverse complement strand
AAAATAGTTATATAAGTTACAAGAGGATTATAACATTTTTGAAAGTAAGCTTCAAGGAAAGAAGCAGAAACTTTTTCAAATACTACTTAGGTAATGGAATAAAGTAAGTTACTTATGCAGGGGTTTGGGGATATTCCCCAACAAGCAAAAATTGACTGAAAGAGTCCGATGCGAAAGCGAGGGTTAAGACAATTTTTCGTAAGTGCATATGCACTTACTGTGCTTGCTAATATTGTTAACTAATATTGTTAAAGATTATAAACTTTCCTCAAAATACAATATATAGATTGCGAAATATTTGCTACTTATATATAATATAGTCAAAAGTATATGAGGATTGTTATAGTTGAAAAATAATATAGTTGTTATAAGAAAGATAAAAAATATAACTCAGCAGGAATTGGCTGGTAGAATTGGAGTCAAAAGGCAATTTGTAAGTAAAATAGAAAGAGGAGAAGTGTTACCTTCATTGAAACTAGCATTTAGAATTGCAGAAGAATTGGGAGTTTGTATTTGTACTTTGTTTAATCATGAATAAGAATATAAATTTGGATAGTATAAAGCATTGAGGAATATATTATGTTTAAAATTGCTGTTTGTGATGACATTAAGGCTACATGTGATGAACTTAAAAAAATTATTTTAAGTAAAGCAAAGGGGACTTTGTGCGAGAATATTAGTGTTGATATATTTTATAGTGGAGATGCCTTAATATCCGATATAAGAGAAGAGAATCTATATGATTTGATTTTTTTGGATATTGAACTTGGAGGTAATATAAATGGTGTGGAGGTGGGGCATATCATTAGGGATGAAATGGATGATTACATAACTCAAATAGTATATATTTCATCTAAGAACAACTATGATAGACAACTGTTTGATGTACAACCCTTGCATTTTCTTCAAAAGCCAATTGATGTTTCAAAACTTCTAAATGACATAAAATTAGCAATTAAAATCTCTGGAAAGGAAAATAAAATCTTTGAATTTAAAAATCTCAGGAACACAGTAAAAGTGCCATATAAAGACATATTGTACTTTGAAAGTAAAGGCAGAGAAATCAGTTTAGTAAGTTGCAAAATGCAATACACATTTTATGATAATATCCAAGAATTGAGTAAAGTGTTACCGGATTTTTTCATATATCCACATAGAAGTTATCTTGTAAATTATGAGCTTATAGCTTGCTTTAAATATGAAGAACTTATAATGTCCAATGGAGATATTATCCCGATAAGCAGGAGTAAAAGAAAAGAAATAAGAAAGTTACAGATGATGTTTGAGAGGAAAGGATTATAATAGTGAGTTTAGTACATAGTGTATTTTTAGTCAGTAACATATTGGGAACTTTTTCAATTTTTAAACTTATATCTATATTTTTTGAAAGAGAAAACATCTATAAATGTGTTGAGGTACTGTCATATGTTATATATTATATTTTGAGTGTTCTGATTTTTACTTTCTTTCCGGTTCCAGTAGTTCTTCTTTCATTTAACATAATAAGTATTTTTGCTATAACACTCAATTATAGCGGAACATTAAAGCGCCATATAACAGCTACGGTATATGTTTATTTGATTATCTTTGGTATTGAAATAATGGTTATGTCTTTGTTTGAATATAAAAAGATATTCATTTTTAAAGTACAGGAGTTGCATTCTGTTTATCTTATTATTTGTGTGAAAGTATTGGTGTATATAGTAGCATTGATTCTTTCTGAAAGAAAATTCAATATAAAAAAATCAGGAGAAATATCTCCTCTATATTGGATAGGAGTTGTAAGTATACCGGTTGCAAGTTTGGTTGTAATGATTTTATTTCTTAATATAGCAACAGGCTCTGAACAACTGCATATATTAATTGTACTGCTATCCATTACTATAATCAATATAGTGAGTTTTCAATTATATGACCATGTTGTTTCCATAATGCAGGAGAAAAATAAAAAGCTTCTTTTACAAAAGCAAGATGAAGCATACTTACAACAACTAAAAATGATACAAGCCAATAATGAAAATATCTCTTTGATTAGACATGATATACAAAATCATTTATTTATGTTGAAATCGTTATATGAAAAAGGAGAAATAGATTCATACCGAGATTACTTGGATACTTTATTATCAAAAATAGATAAAAAAGAAGAAGTGTGTAAATCCGGAAATTTAGTAGTGGATAGTATTATAAATTACAAATTGAGAAATATTAATGATATAAATTTATATATTGATGTTTGTATTCCTAAGAAGTTAGAAATATCAGATGTGGATATGACAGTGGCGCTTGGAAATTTGTTGGATAATGCAGTCAGAGCTGTAAAAGAGTCGGATAGAAAAGAATTAAAAATAAATTTAAAATATAAAAAAGGGAGGCTAATTTTACAAATAGAAAATTCATATAAGAATATAGTCAAATCCCAAGGAAAACTTCAGACAACCAAAAAGGAAAAACAAGGTCATGGCATTGGATTAGAAAGCGTAAGGGAAGTAGCAGAAAGATATAATGGCATTATGCAAATAGATTATGAAGATAATCTATTTGTAGTTTTAGTGATTTTATATTGTTGATAAAAGAAAAAGATAAAGGATATTTCCAAGGAAATCAAATTATAATTATTGATTGTATAAAATGAATAAATCAATGAGAAAGGCTTTCAAGAGAAATAATTTATTAACACAAGAATCATTCAGAAAGTTCGTGATGCTTATAGAAAATGGAATAGGTGATTTTACAAACAAAATAAATGTAGCTATATTGCCGAAATCTAAAGAGGGTATAATTAAAGAATATTAGAGTATGTCAAGTTTTGCCTAAGTTTTAGAATGATGTTTAAGATATGGGAAGGGGAACCTTCCCTTTTTCCTATTAATAAATATATGAATATCATGGTATATAGTAACTTTTTGAACTTTGAATTTTTATGAATTTACTTCCCTTTAATATTTATATCAACATACAGCCCAACTATTTCATAGAAAGACATTTTATTCACATTGATGCATTATTTGGATGGAGATATTTGCGGTATATTAATGCTTTTTGTGTAAATAAAAATATTTATAGTATGGGGATTATTATTTTTATAAAAAATGCATTTCATTACAAATAACCATACAGTTCATTACATTTTTCGCACAGTACATCATTATTTAGTATAATCCAAAGCGTAACTTATTAAAAGAATATTGAAAGGAGGATTTAACTATGAAAAAGTATTTATTGCTAATAAGTAAAGGCATTGCTCTATGCTCATTTGTATTTGCACTTTTTAATGCAAATTCAGCGTGTGCTTTTATTTATCATCAGCCTGAGTTACCTGACAAAGTGAAAAAGTTGCGTAAATTTTAAGTTATGGAAAGGCTATCAAAAAAATCATACAATATGTGATCGAAAATAATATTTTTCTGGAAGATGATAAGGAAATTTATGCATTTGGATTAACACAAATGATAAGAGCTGTAGTGGATGATAACCGTGAGCCTGATAATGAAAGTTAAAACCTTCGCCTTCCTGCTTGCCGTAGGTGTTAAGCAGTGTAGAATCAAGGTCAAACAACATGTGCTCCGGAGCCTTAATAGAATAGACAATATCACGCATTTTTGCATTTATAGAATCAAGCTGTGTAAGAGTGTCGTTGTCCATTCTATTCCAAAAACGAGATAGTGTAGGTTGAGAAGCCAAGGCTTCTTTTTCCAAAATAGATGTTAATACCGGGTCATTAGTCAGTTCATCTGCACAATCATCCTCAAAATAGGCTGCTATAATTTGGTAGAGCATCTGCATAAGGTTATCAGAATCTGTATGAATACGGCTGTTTGTATGGTCATTGGTTTTGAAGAGCTTTTTCACAAGCTTTATAAGACCTACCTTTGCAGCAAATTCTTTGATGAGGAGCAGCCCTCCATCAGAAGAGAGATTTCCACCGTTAAAATTTATTTTAATTTTCTTGTTGCTTTCAAGTGAAATAGTGTTTAAAATTGACATAAGAGGACTTCCTTTCCTTGGCATTGTTTTGATTTGACACCTTAATTTTACCAAGAAAGAGGTCCTTTTTCTATTCACTTTTTAGGTGAAAGTAAGAAAGTTTTGTAAATGCAGTAATTATGTGGCTTTCAGCCGCAGACATAGCTATGCTGTGAATAATTTAGGATAAATGTTATATTTCCTTGCTTTTGTAATACTAAATGCAACTTATATAATCACACTTTTTTTACTTGCATTAAACTTTACACTTCAGCCACTTAAAAAATTTCGATTAAAGTCCACTTATTTGTGATGCCCAAAAATGGCATCTATACACCCAAACTGCCTTCCATAACACTTATATTGTAACACTTATTGCATCATTTTAGTACTATAAATGTTATATTTCCTTGCTTCTGTAGTACTAAATGCAACTTATATAATCGCACTTTTTTAAGTTTAATTAAACTTTACACTTCAGCCTGCAATTTTTCTCTCGTCCTACACAACATTTGATGCAACAATAAGTAAGACATATTACCATACGGATTCCAGCAAATAAACATATTCCTATCTGTTGATTATATGCAAGTACATATGAATTTTCAATGTTCATTTCCTTTTAGAATTGTTTAAAACAAAAAGAGACTGCCGTCCAAACTACAAAAAGTAGTTGAACGGCAGCTTTAAAATTTAAAGGAATGTTTATGTGAAAAAATATTAAGTATTTTATCCGAGAAGTCTGTTTGCCACACCCATCTCTTCAGGAATTGCATATATGCCTCTTCTTTTTTCTACACAAAGGCTGGCTACTGCATTTCCAGACCTTGCAATCACTGCAAGGTCTTCTATTGCTAATTCATCAGGCGTCTTGCCTGATTTTATAAGCTGTGACACAAATCCGCCCCAGAAAGCATCCCCGGCGCCGGTTGTATCCACAACATTACTTGTAAATCCAGAAACTTTTCTCTTTTCATCCTGATTACATATAAGTACGCCATCTTTTCCGAGAGTAACTGCCACTATCTTGATCCCTGTGCCAAGAAGATAGTCAGCAGCAGCCTCTGGCTTTGAGTATGGTGTAAGAAGATCCGTCTCTTCGTCAGACAACTTCATTATATCCACCAAGGGAAGTATGGACTGCATTCTTTCCATTGCAGTTTCTCTGTTCTCCCACAAAGGCTCTCTGTAATTGGGATCATATGATATGACCGCACCATACTTTCTTGCCTCTTTTACAGCCTGAAATGTGGTTGTCCGCACCGGCTCATCGGTAAGAGGCAACGATCCTATGTGAAACACCTTTGCTTCTCTTATAAGATCCACATTCACCTCTTTGTAACACAGCATGGTATCTGCGCCCGGCTTTCTTGCAAATGAGAACTCTCTTTCTCCATTTTCATCCAGTGTAACAAATGCAAGGGTAGTAAAGACATTATTGTCCACAACAATACCTTTTGTATCTATTCCTGCCTTTCTTGCTGTATCCACTAGAAAATGGCCATGCATATCATCTCCAACCTTTCCGATAAGTGCAGTTTTTAAGCCCGCTTTACCCACTGCTGTAAGCATATTTGCCGGTGCACCTCCCGGATTTTGTTCGAACAGTCTCATACCAGAGTCTGACATACCAGAAGGAGTGAAATCAATCAGGAACTCTCCCAGAGCTACAACATCATATTTCTTTTCCATTTTGAACCCTCCTCGTATCTACCTGCCTGTCAACTCTATATCATAAAACTCAACCCTAGCATCCTGGGCCAGAAATCCTGTCTCAAATTCAGGCTTAGCGTAGATCCTGTAAGTGAATGCCACCTTCTCCCCTACAAAAACTTCTACCATGTCGTAATCTACGACAATCTTTACATCTATCTCTTTGCCTTCTATTATATCGAATGTCTTTTCACACACTCTGACTCCATCAGGTCCCGGCTCTGTTGCAGGTGGAACTGCCTGACAGGACTGAACCCAGAACGGATCCACACCCATAGGCAAATTGACAAGAGAAACTCTCTGCATAGCAACATCGAATTCCAGAAGCAGGCATCCGCTTGCCTCTCTGTCAGATTTTAAGAGTATACCAAAATGGTCATAAACCTCTCTCGGCATAATCTTACATTTCAGCATGTAACTTTCCTCTTTGTGGTCAAGGAATCCGTATGTACATGTACCTATCGAATCCATCTCCACAAGCGATGATCCATACATATGGGCATCCCCCATAACCGGAACCAGGTTCCAGATAACAGGCTTCTCAAAAATATTTTCATACTCCTTTGGAAGCTTTACATCAAGACCACCATCATCTGTGGCAACCACCTCATGAGGTATACAGAACGTTCCGCCCCAGTACCATTCTCCGTTGTCACTTCTGTCAGCTCTGTCATGAGCCCATCCGAAATAAAATCTTCTTCCATTATCATCCTGCATGGACTTCGCTGCATAAAATCTTCTTCCGCCTATACCATCCTTTTTCAGCTTTCTCCAAGGACCAAATGGAGATTTAGAAACTCTGTATATTGTGTTTACATACTCAGAAAATCTTGAGTATGAAAGATACCAGTTATCGCCCATCTTGTACATCTCAGGGCATTCCGGACAATTGGTGTGTCCCGGCGAATAAATAGGACCATAGTATTCCCAATTTACAAGATCCTTCGACCTGTAAAGCACGATGCATCCTCTTCTCGTTACCGGCATATCAAGTCTTCTTGCCGAAATCAGTATCCAGTAGCATTTATCCTCTTCGTTGTAAAATACATATGGATCGCGCCAGTCAAGTTTCTCATAAAGCTCTATCATAGGTGTGATAACTGGATTTGCAGAGTCCTTTACCCATGTAATTCCATCATCACTTGTTGCATGACATATAGTCTGCTGATACTCCGCTGTAAGGCAGTAACCAGTATAAAATGCATGGTATTTACCTTCTCCATATATAACTGAACCCGTCCATACTCCTGAAGCGTCAGGCTCATCACCCTCGCCAGGATAAAGTGCAGTTGGAAGTTCTTCCCAGTGAACCAGATCCTCCGATACGCTATGACTCCATGTTGTCCTGAGTCTTGCAGGATATACTGTAGTTCCCGGAGGGGATGTCAGTGAAAATATATGATATTTACCTTCGTGATAGAAAGGAATGGCATCTCCTGTTGAATCAGCGAAGGACATTTTTCTAAAAATCTCCATATTATCCGTCCTTTCTGTATTTGTTATGCTGTCTTTTTCTTCTTAAGAAGCTCCAGCTTGCCCTTCTGTCCATCGAGAAGTACAGCACATGCTATGATAAGACCCTTGATTATAAGCTGCCAGTATGAAGATACACCGATGAGGTTAAGTCCATTTGATATGATTCCTATAACCATGGCGCCAAATACTGTACCACTGATTCTTCCTTTACCACCTGTCATGGATGTTCCTCCAAGAACACATGCTGCGATAGCATCCAACTCATATCCAATACCAACTGAAGGCTGTCCTGAATACATTCTTGAACAAAGTACAAGACCTGCAAACGCTGAAAGAAGACCTGAAAGTGTAAATACAACTATCTCTACTTTCTTGATCGGAACTCCTGAAAGTCTTGCTGCTTCACGATTTCCTCCTATTGCATATACATATGTCCCAAATTTAGTCTTACTGAGCAGGAAACTAAACAATGCAATCAGTATTATCATATAAACTACGGGAAGAGGGATCACATTGAAGAGATAACCTGTTCCTATTTCTATGAAAAGTTTATTTGTTATTCTTGTTGATTGTCCACCTGTATACACATAGGCAATACCACTTGCAATGTTCATCATTGCCATTGTAATAATGAATGCAGGCACTTTGAAATTTGCTACAATAAATCCACTTATAAAGCCTGCTGCCGTACCAACAAGAAGACCTATCACTATGGCAACAACAAGGGGAAGTCCCTGACTAACAATAAATCCAACTGTCAGGGTTCCTGACATAGCAACTATTGATCCAACCGACAGATCTATGTGTCCCAGTATAATAACAAGGGTCATTCCCAGTGCTATATATGTATTAATAGATATCTGTCTGAGAACAGAAATTATATTATTTGTTGTAAGGAATTTATCAGTAGCCAATGTAACAACCACACACATGATTATCAGAACCACTATAATTCCTATGTTTCCTTTGACTACTGATGTCAAGGGATTATTCTTTAATACAGAAGTAAACTTTGTGTTTTTCTTTGTCTCGCCCATATTATTCTATACCTCCTGCAGCATATTTCATTATTTCTTCCTGTGTCAGTTCATCCTTTGACAATTTTTTTACAAGTTTTCCAGCCCTTATTACACATACGTTATCACACATATTTATAATCTCCGGCAATTCGCTTGAAACCATTATTATCGCAATTCCTTCCTTTGCCAGTTCATTGATAACTGTGTATATTTCAAATTTGGCATTTACATCCACGCCTCTGGTAGGCTCGTCCAGTATAAGCACATCCGGTTTTGTAGCAAGCCATTTACCAAGAACCACCTTCTGCTGATTACCACCAGACAGACTTCCTACTTCTATCTCGGAAGATGCCGCCTTTATTCTAAGTCTCTTTGAATAGTGGTCTATAACCGCTCCTCTCTTCTTTTCACTGATTGCGATTCCATTCATGCAGAATCTAAGCGATGAAAGCGTAAGATTAAATGCCACGCTATTGCCAAGGACAAGTCCCTGCTTCTTTCTATCCTCTGGAACAAGTGCTATACCAGATTTGATAGCCTGCATAGGATTCTTAAAATGTACAGGTTTACCACCAAGTATCACTTCACCAGATGTATATTTGGTTGCTCCAAATACAGTTTCCATAATTTCACTTCTTCCTGCACCCACAAGTCCTGAAAATCCCAGAATCTCTCCCTTGTGTACAGAAAAACTTATATTCTCAAAGACACCTGGTCTGGAAAGAGACTTAACCTCCAGAGCAACCTCCGCCTTTTCCATGTCGCAATAATTTCTTGCATAGAAGCTCTCCAGATTTCTTCCTACCATCATAGCCACCAGCTCGTTTGGATTGGTTTCCGATGTCTTTTTTGTTCCTACATATGCACCATCCCTTATAACAGTGACTCTGTCAGATATTCTGAAGAGTTCCTCCATTCTATGGGAAATATAAATTATACTTACCTGTTTTCTTCTCAAATTCTCTACTATTTCAAATAATTGCTCTACCTCTTCATTTGAGAGTGACGAGGTTGGCTCATCCATAACTATAATTTTACCATTAAACGATACAGCCTTTACGATCTCAACCATCTGCTGCTGAGCAATGGTAAGATTCTCTACAATTGTATCTGCCTTAATACCTACACCAAGGGCCGCCATCATCTCTTCAGCTCGTCTGTTCATCTCTGTAAAATCGAGAGTACCCATTCTGGTTTTTATTTCTCTGCCGAGGAACAGATTCTGTGCTACTGAAAGATATGGAACAAGAACGATTTCCTGATGAATTATTCCTATTCTATTCTCTCTGGCTGCCGGAACTCCATTAATCCTGACCTCTTTACCATTTACCTTTATGACACCACTGTCTGGCTGGTATATTCCACCAAGGACTTTAATCAATGTAGATTTCCCCGCTCCATTTTCACCAAGCAGAGCATGCACTTCTCCAAGTTCAAGGGAAAAGTCAATTCCACTTAAGGCATATATTCCAGAGAAGCTTTTCTTTATCCCTATCATTTCCAGAACTGTCTGTCCCATATTTAACCTCCAAGTTTCTATACATATATCTATATCTGATTTAAACACTAAGGCTGATCAGCCTTATTTTTCATTATCAGGCAGAACGCTTACCGTTATACTTTTTAGCAAGCGTCCTGCTGTATGTCATGTTACCGACTATCTTACTGCCAGTCGTTCAGTGTTTCTTTTGCCTCATCCTCAAGTACAAGATGTGAATCAAGATATACCTTCTTCTCATCTATAGTTGTATCGCCATCTACATACTTTTTAGCTGCATTAAATGAGTACTCTGCAATCTGTAAAGGAACCTGACATGCGACTGCTGTGAACTCTCCGTCAAGAAGCGCCTGTTTTCCATCTGGTGAAGCATCAATGCTGTATACACCAATCTGTCCTGTCTTGTTTGCAGCCTTTACTGCTGCTGCAGCACCAAGTGCTGATGGGTCATTGATACAGAAGAATGCCTGAAGATCAGTATTTGCTGTGATGATATCTTCCGCAAGGCTCATAGATGCATCAAGTGCTGCTTCTCCATCCTGCTGTGCTACGATGTTAAATTTATCCTTATTATCACCAAGTCCATCAAGGAAACCATTTACACGATCAACACAACTCTCATTTGATGGGAAATCCAGGATTGCAATATCAGCTCCATCCGGATAATCCTTTGCCATCTGCTCACCTACAAGCTGACCTGCCATATAAGCATTTGTTCCTACAAACTGTGTTACAAAGTTCTCTATATCATCCTCGATAACCGCTGTATCCACATTGAAAATAGGAATTCCTGCATCATTGATTTCTGCAAGTCCAGCTGTAATACCTGCTGAATCTACCGGAATAACAAACACTGCATCGTATCCACTGTTTGCTACATCTGAAAGCTGGCTGAGCTGCTTGTTCAGGTCGTAATCCGGATCAAGACAGGTATATGATATTCCATTTTCATCACACAATTCCTTGAGCTTAGCATCTATTGAACTCTGAAAAGTGTTATTAAGTGTATTTGTACAGAATGCAAAAGACAGATCAGATGACTTATTGCTCTCCTGCTTTGCTCCGGAATCAGATGAACTGCTTCCTGATCCACATCCTGTAAGTAAACTAAGTGACATACACAAACATGCGCCCACCGCTAATAATTTTTTAAATTTTCTCATAACTTATACCTCCATACTGAATAATAATGATTGGCTACTTTTCTTAAACGAAATACTATCATCAACCAGTTATTTTTTACGTAAATTTTAATAGTTATTTCGTTTCTTTGTGTCTTGATAATATATCCTTCATCTGTTTTTGTCAATATTTATTCTTGTATTTTCGTTTTATTCGTACATTTTGCACAAATATCGCTTTTCTGCATTATGTAGTTATCAATTCATTTGCTATTTTTTACGTAAATTATTTATTAAAAATAAGTCATTCACAGTTTTTAATAATTTCAAATATTATATATCAATAAAAAATCCTGCCAGTAAGAATCATCTATTCTCACTGACAGGACTTTTATTCTGAAATATATAATTTTATTTTTATGTCATCTCAACTTATCCGGCATAGTCTCATGGAAAATTTCCTTCCATGCAAGTCTGAGCTGTTTAGGTTCAACCTGATATGGCTGAACACCCACATATTTAGGGAGTGCATCATCGCTGACCAAAGACTTTGCAACAACCGCTGCAGCCGCCCTTCCCTGTTCGTATGGTCTCTGTGTGCTCAGTCCTTTTACGATTCCCTCTTCCATATCTCTGGCAATATCATAGTCAAGATCTGTGGTAAATACAGCCACATCCTCTCTGCCAAGCTCTTTTAACGCTTTTATTACAAGAAGAGCAGGCTGATCCCAGCTTACATATAACGCTTCAATCTCCGGATTCGATGTCATTACATCCTTTGCAACCTGGTATGCATTGGATATCTCTCCAAAACTTCTTATGGTCACAATATCAATATTCTCATACTTATCTTTTATTATTTTTTCTGCAGCAGTATCCCTCACTCTTGTTCCATAGAACACCGCTCCATGAATAATAAAACCTGTTTTAGTAATTTTACTTTCTTTGCAATACTCGCCCAACATTCTTCCGGCATTTGTTCCATTCTCAGACTCATTTACCGACACACAGGACACATAACTGTTCTTTGACATTCCCTCAGGAACATTACTTATAAAAACAAGTTTTGACACCTTGGACAATTCCTGAAATTTCTCTCTTGTTCTGCTGTCATCAGAAGGTATGGCAATCACGGCATCCGGTTTCTGGAGTCTTATACCGTCAAGCTGGGCATTCTGGAGTTCCGAATCGAAATGTGCATCCATTACAGATACCACATCTATTCCAAACTGTTCAAGCTCATCCCTGATACCTTTTTCATGAAGTTCAGCCCAGGATATCCCCGTGTAATGAAAGGAGATAGCCACCCTGAAGCGACCTCTCTTAAGTCTGTTCTTCTCATCCTTCGTTAGTACAATAGAGTCCGGAGCCTCAGCTTTATCGCCAAACGGACCATTATCAAGCATCTTTGTGGATTTTCTGATAACAAGTTCCACATCCGCATAACAATCCCGCGAAATTACATTTCTGGTATTGATCTTCTCAAACAACATATTTACTGCTTTTGTGCTGAGTCCTTTCACATCACGTCGAAGTATCGTAAGTGGTGGATATGTAAGCTCCGACCAGTTTTCATCACCAAATCCCACAACAGATATCTCCCCCGGGCATTCTATCCCAAGATCTCTAAGGGTCTTCATAAGATAAAGTGTTATACAGTTTCCCCCGGCAAGAACAGCAGTAGGCCTATATCTTCTGATAGCTCTCTGTATAACGAGAATACAATCATCCTCTCCATTTTCAAGAGTCACATCCACAATATTTGCATCATTGACATTGATATTATATTTTTCCAGAGCACCGATAAAACCTCTGGTTCGTTCATCCTTGGTTGTACTCTCCGTACTCTCTCTGAAAAATAGAATATTTTTATGTCCACTTGAAAGCAGGTAATCGGCACCCATAAATATTGCTTCCCTGTCACGAAATTCCACCGAATCAATTCCTTCTCCCAGTATATTTCTCTCTACACAAACAAAGGGCATACCCGACTGAATAAGGTTCGTATAGTTGGATGCAATGTCACTGACAGGTGCATGAATGATTCCCGCTACTTTCTTATTGACAAGCAGCCCGGAAATAACCTGTGCTTCCTCTTTAAGATCATTATCCGTTATTGCTACAAGAAACTGATATCCCTGCACACTGACAAGCTGCTTCACATATGCAACCATATCCCGGTAAATTGTACTTTCTATATTGGGTATAACTGCAACGATAGTCGATTCTCTTCCAACCAGAAGTTTGCGCTCTTTGTCAGCTATCTTATTCTGATACCCGGTCTCCACAATAATCTTCTCAATTTTATCAACAAGCTCCGGACTCACATATCTGGTTCTGTTGATCACGTGGGAAACAGTCGCTATTGATACTCCTGCCATATCCGCAATCTCTTTTATTGTAACCTTTCCTTTGCTCATATATTGTCCCTCCATCTGCGATATAAGTTCATATACTTTCATACTTATAATATAAGTCCAAAGTCAGACAGCTCCTGTGAACCACCCATTATCTAAAGACAGTGGGATTGCGGTCGCCCTATTTCAACAATATCAGGCACTTTTTCACATTTTCCATTATATATTTCGATAATATCATCTTGAACTTCATAGCATTCTCTTAATATATCATCAGATTCTTCTCTATATATGTGTGAAGATACGACAGTTGAATTTGTAACTACTGCCTCATCTCTGTATGAAATATTTGGATATAACATACATATTCCTCCAGAGATAATCGATTTCTTTCTCTAATATTCTAAGTTAAAGAAAGCCTGCAAAGATATTATAATGTTTTTTTTAAGCAAGTTCAATCTTGTATTCCATTTAACCCTTCCCTTATTTCAATTCTAGGGTGAAAAGTTTATTTCCACTATCCATATATTAAACCTGAATTATTCACCACAGTAGATTTGGCTTAAAAAGCCTACAAGATAATTGTTTTATAAAGCTATCTCGTTAGTAAGTTGGAAAATCACCTGAAAAAAGGGTGCACTATCCCTATGTATCAAAAATAGTCATTTGACATTGGATTATCAAGGCTCATAAGTTACTACTATTCCAACTGTAGTGGCAGTTTCATAATGTTTGAAATCGTTTCATAGAATTCTTTCTTATAAGGGCAACTGCTACACAATTTGAGTACTATATATCTTGCCTTATTTACTACTTTTAGCAACTTTAAGCGAATGGTATTGATTTGCTGCTTTCTCATATTTGTAGAGAGCACCTATCGCCTAAACCAATTAAACAGGTTGTATGCAAGAGCATGTACCTGTAAACGATTTGCGTTGACTACCTTGGTTCGACTGCTTACTGAAGAAAAATCAAACCCTGATTTTCCTTCTTTTATGAAGTTCTCCATCTTGCCACGCCCACAATAAAATTGAATTACTTTGTGTGGTTCTGATTTCATTGTAGTGACAATAAAAGTATATAGGTGAATAAACTGATTATAGGGTTTTTCTACTTTAAAAACAACTCTCCTTGGATGCGACCAACTTCCTGCCTGATAATAGAACTCACCGTATTCCACCATATAATCCGTTTGATTTTCACGGGCTGCTCTAAATAACGCTGTATCAGCATCTGCAGCGTATTTTATCAATGTTCGGTTTTGCTTCAAGCGGATTGCATACTTACAGTCGTTATCTTCGCAAGCCTTGTATAAATCAGGAGAAGCAAAACCGCTATCACCACGAAGATAAAGAGGGAGCGATGGATATTTTGCACGGTATTCCTGTAACAGTGGAATCATGAATTTGTCAGCATCATTACTACAATACTGTGTGCCGTTACGAAGTTCAGCCTTTAAAAGATCACCTATAATTTTGTCATAGCAAAGTAGTGGATGATAACCGTGAGCCTGATTATGTATAAAGATAATATTGAATTTCAAAAATATGTTTTTTAAAAAAATAATTGCCCAATTTCCAACAATTTTACAAATACTTATACTTTCAGTCTATGTAAGTTACTATACCTAATTAAACTTGTATCTGTAAAATCATCAATGAAATTGGGCAATTACTTGCAAATAATATATTATGTGCTTGAAATAAAAGTCACTTTCATATTAAATAATTTTTATCAACAATACCTGACTTTAATCATTCTCCTCTTCATCAAAGAAATCATCCTCGAAGTCGTCCTCAAAATCATCATAATCATCTTGATTATTATTTATAAACTTGTATACCAAATATGCTATTCCTGCTACACATACCACTGCACCTACTAAAGCAAACACCCACATAAGTGTATTCTTTTTGCTCTCTTCTTCTTCTTTCTTCTTAAGAAAATCATTTAACTTAGCAGCATTCATAAGTTCTTCAAATTTAGCCATAGTCTCTTTACCTATAAGATTATATTTATTCATATAATCAACTCCTCTCATAATATTTCTTTCCTTAGCTTATCATATTTTTTCTAATTTAGCAAAGCCTGCAAACATCTTTTTTACACCAAATTTATCAAAGTCCACGCTTACCTTGTAATCCTTAGCTCCGTCTTCTATATCAATAACCCTTCCTTCACCGAAATTTATGTGTCTTACACGATCTCCCACTTCATAATTAAGCTTTGAAGTTTTTTTGATTTCTATAGACTTTCTATAAACTTCATTATAATAGTTTTCACTATTATTATTGGACTTTCTTTCATAAGAGCCGGCTCTAAAGTCGCTGCGACTTCTGCTTTTTGCGTTAGACTGCACAAATTCAGAGGGTATCTCCGTTACAAATCTTGATAAAGTCCCATATCTCATATCTCCGTTTTGCATTCTGAACTTTGCAAAGGTCATGCAAAGCTCCTTCTTTGCTCTTGTAATTCCTACATAACAAAGCCTTCTTTCTTCCTCAACATCCGACTCATCACCGGTAAAAAGGCTCATACTGCTCGGAAAAAGTCCCTCTTCCATACCGCTCATATACACATAGGGAAATTCCAGTCCCTTGGCAGCGTGCAAGGTCATAAGCGTAACCCTTTTGCTGTCCTCATCATACCTGTCTATATCGGCAATTAATGCGATATCCTCCAAAAATGCCTCAAGTTCGGTACTTTCATATTCCCTTGCCTTATTCTTAAACTCTTCTATATTCTCAATTCTTGCAAGGGCTTCCTCTGTACCCTCTTCCAAAAAAGATGCCTTGTAGTTTATTTCATCCATAATAAAATCAATTATATCTGCTACCGACTCTTCTTTTTCCTTAGCCTCTTGTAATTTTTCAATACTTTCACTAAATACCGAAAACTTTGATTTTAACTTTGACAGCTCCTCTATATTGTCAATATCTGACAGCACCTCCCACAAACTTAATGAGTTAAGGCTTGCGTACGCACTTATCTTTGCTATAGAACTTGCCCCTATACCTCTTTTTGGTAAATTGATGATTCTAAGTAAGGATATATCGTCATTCGGATTGGAAAGAATTTTTAAGTATGCCACTACATCCTTTATTTCCTTTCTTTGGTAGAAGTTAACTCCTCCTACCAGTTGATAAGGAATATTAAGAAGTACACAGCGCTCTTCTAAAAGTCTTGACTGTGCATTGGTTCTGTAAAGCACCGCCCATTCACTGTAGTCGCTTGCCTTTTGTTTAATTTCATTAATAATAAACTCGGCTTCACCTGCGGCATTCTCAAATTCCAGTACTCGTATCTTTTCTCCGCTGTCATTGGCAGTCCAAAGACTCTTGTCCTTCCTTCCCTTGTTATTTTTTATAACGGCATTGGCAACATTTAATATATTAGCCTTGGAGCGGTAGTTTTGCTCTAACTTGATAAGTTTTGCATCTTTATATACATTTTCAAAGTTTAATATATTAAATATATTAGCCCCTCTGAATTTATATATGGACTGGTCGTCATCTCCCACTACGCAAAGATTTTTATACTTATCCGCCAAAAGTTTAATAAGCCTAAACTGTGCATTGTTGGTATCCTGATACTCGTCCACCATGATGTATTTGAACTTTTCCTGATAGTACTCTCTTACTTCCTCATCTCTTTCTAAAAGCTCCACACATTTGACAATGATATCGTCAAAGTCCAAGGCATTGTTTTGTTTTAGAGCCTTTTGATATTCACTGTATATGTTTATTATCTGCCTGTCATAAAAGTCATTGGTCTGCCTTAAGGCTTCCTCAGGTGAGGTAAGCTCATCTTTATACGAAGATATAGCTCTGATTGCAGTCTTTTCTTTTATAATTTTAGGATCGAGGTTTAAGTTTCTATATATTCTCTTAATCAAAGTTTTCTGATCTTCCGTATCATAGATACTGAAATTATTATCATAGCCTATTCTGTCTATAAACCTTCTGAGCATTCTCACACAGCTTGCATGAAAGGTCATTACCCATATACTTGAACCGACATTGGGTATTATCCTTTCGACTCTTTCCCTCATTTCAGCTGCCGCCTTATTGGTAAATGTTATAGCCATGATGTTGTACGGGCTTACTCCCATATGCTCTATCAAATAAGCAATCCTATGCACAAGCACCTTGGTCTTTCCCGAACCTGCACCGGCAAGTATTAAAAGAGGACCTTCGGTATGCTTTACCGCTTCCAATTGCTTATCATTTAAGTTATTCTCTAAATTCATTCATTCCCCCTTTACAGTAAATATTTCTAAATGCAGAATTTGCCCAATTATTAAACTAATCCTTGTTTTATTTTGCGCATACAAAGATATTTCTAGGTTCCTACTCTCACTAATGTAGGATTTATCATATTTATTAAACTAATACTTGTTTTATTTTACTTATACAAGATAGCAAATAAAACATAATAGGCTACAATATCGGTACAGATAAAAATATAATTCTTATAATGCCAAACTACTCGATTCCTCCAAGTCCTTTAAGTTCCTGTCCTTTAAGTGTTTTTTCCAAAAGTAAGGGTAGTTTTTCGGGGGTACAGGCAAAGCAGGCTATATCCATAGCTGCTATTTTAGTTGCCATCTGTGCATCATAGTAGGGTTTTCCGCCGTCAGCTATGGCAAGCAGGCACACTACGGTAACTCCGGATTCTTTTAACTCAAGGAGATTTCTTAGCATACCGGCTCTGTTGCCCCCTTCCATCAGATCCGAAATTAGGAAAAATATAGTCTTTTTAGGGTTTTCTATATATTTTTTACAATAATTTATTGACTTATTAATATCCGTACCGCCTCCAAGCTGAAAACCGAAAAGTAAGTCTACCGGATCCTCGGTCTTTTCACTTAGGTCAACTATATTGGTGTCAAAGGCAACCACCCTTGTATTAATAGCCGACATACTGGCAAGTATACAACTCATTATAGAAGAATATATTACCGACTCTCCCATGGAGCCGCTTTGATCTATATCAAGTATAATTGTATACTTACTTGCTGCGGTCTTAGCCTGCTTGTCAAAAAAGTAATAATGCTCAGGTACTATCCTTTTTAAGCTTGGATTATAATTTTTAATACCTCTTTTTATAGTGGTATTAAAGTCCAGTGCCGCAGCGGAAGGAATAGGGCTGTGCTGTCTTTTATTGATGCTTGCATTGACCGCTCTTTTTAGATCACTTTCCAAAAGCTTGTTGATTTCTTCAACTATCTTCTTAATAAAGTTTCTGACACCTTCCTTACTTTGTTTTGGCACTTGGTCCTTTAGTAAAAGTATCGTACTTGCAAGATTTACATCAGGCTCCAAGTTTTCCAAGATCTCCGGCTCAAACATAAGTTGCTTTAAGCCGCATCTTTCCATTGCATCAGCCTGTATGATTCTTACCAGATCTTTATCAAATAAATTCCTTACATCACCGAGCCATCTGCTTATATGGGGACTTGACTTACCTCTGCCGGCTCCCCTGCTGCCAAGATAGGACTCAGAGCCTTCATTATAGATAGCCGCCAATGCCTGATCCATCAAAAGCTCATCTTTGTTAAGGGATATATCCATGTTGCCGGACATTTCTTCAAAGTCTTTTTCTACCGTCTCTCCTAATATCAGCCTCCACCTTTTTACTTTGGAAACATTCTCCTTATCCTCTTCTTTAATATTACTCATATCATCTCCCGTATCTATATATCGTCAAAGTCGAATTCCGCCAGCTCACTTAACTTTTCCACTTCTTCTTCATTTAGGCTAGTAGCCAAAGCTTCCGCCACTGATAAAGCATTCAAATCCCAAATTTCTGCAAGGTTTTCGGCTATACTTTGCTTTTCGGCAGGATTAAAGTCTGCAAATGCCCTTCTTAGCGATACCAGTGCCCTCTTAAACTCTTCATCGTCAAGGCTGTCTATGTATTCACCAAGTTGTCTCCAAATCGAAAGTCTTGCTATAAGTGAATATCTGTTCTTCATAGCCAAGCCCTCAAACCAGTTAGCTCCAAGGTCTGCAGGTACACCCCTTGAGAGTCTTCTTTGCATCTCAACCGACATTTCCTCATCACTTATCTTTGATAACTCTATCAAAATAGCTGTAGCTATGCCGGAAAGCTTTGTATTAAGGTCATCTCTTTTTGATATTTCTTCCAAGGTTCTGTGCCACCTTGAAATATCAAGAAATTCCTGTTTTACAGACACTTCATGTAACAGCATAATAGCCTTGGCTATTTCTACCGATGCAGCTTCATCACATACGCACTCCCCCGGTAAAAGCAGGCAGCTTCTTAAAAACAGCTGACTTACTATAGGCTCAAGGGGCTTTCTGTCAAGCTTTCTTATATCTCCGTATGATAGAATGTTTGAAATTCTATATAAGGTATCCGCTATATCCACTATCGCAGCCGCATCTACCGCTATGCCCTGCAAGGTTTCAACCGCAAGGCTTAGTGCAGACGGCATACCGCAGTAGTAGGCTTCTTCTATGACCGACATAACTTCCCTGATATTTGAAACATTTGAAAGCTTTTCTTTTAATAAAAAGGCAAGTGCCTGCTCTATGGTATCTCCCTTTAATACGGCTTCTACTATCTGTATCTCAGCCTCAGGTGTCCATCTTAAAATCCACTCTTCAGACCAAGTAGCCTTCTCCTGCTTATTTCCCTGAAGTATTGCAAAATCTATACCCAAGGTTCTAAGTCTGTGCAGGAAAAAGGATCTCTCAAGATCCATAAAAGCCAAACTTTCACTTTTCACCTTGATATTTTCCCTAAGGTCAAGCCTTAATTCCTGTGCTGTAAGCGACTTGTATTTATCAAGTTTTAATCTTCCAAGCTCAGAATAAAAGTCCGACTGTATAGAGGTTTGACTAAGCCCCTCGGGTATAGAGCCTATTTTTGTTCCTATCTCCACCTTGGCACAGGCTATGGCAAGATTGGCAAAACTTCCTTCTGCCATACAGGTTACGGCTGCATCTCGCAAGTCCTTAAGTGTGGGAATCGTTGAATCATGTAACTTGGCAAGGTTATATGAAAGTTCTACAGCCTCTATTACCTGTGCGGAGGATACCAAGCCTCCATACTCCCTGTAACTTTCGGCAAGTCTTGAAAGATAGGAAAATGCATGATGCTCCACATCTTTTTTAAGCAAGGCTTCCCATAAAAGCTCATAATAAGCCGGTGCATGGTTGCCGGCACCGTAACCTGACCTTTCAGACAGCCTAAAGTAAGAGTAGGGCATAATGGTCTTTTTTATCTCCGTTCTTTTAAGCCCTTTAAGCTCTTTTTCGCTCATGGGCTCTAAATCGGGAGTTATTCCGGCTATATGGTAGGCTCCGACTATTACAACTATATCCTTAGCAGCTGTTCCGCTCTTAATATGTGAGTCTATGACCTTTCTCATATAGGCTTCTCTTACCAAGTTGTAAGCATCTTCTTTATTTCCTTCCAAGGTAAGCTCTCTTAAACTTCTGCCGTATATGTAAGAACCTTGCATATAAGCCTTATAATCTTTGGACTGCTCCATAACTCTTTCCCAAAAGGTTTCGTCATCCATATCCAAAGAGCTTTCATCAAGTTTTTTATAAACCTCTCCTTTTATGCTTTTTTTACTGCCTTCATCATCTTCTTTTTCTCTTTTTTCCAAACTTAAGCTTATATTTGAGGGAAGATCACAAAACTCACACTGACAGCCGAAGTCTCTTGCAAAGCATATAGCTTGGTACTCGGGAGAATATAGCGAAAAAGGATACAGCACCGTATTTATCGGAGCTTTTAAGGTATATGCCATTATTGCCATAGGCGGTTTTATCTTCTTGGACATCAAATCCTTTATAAGCTCATTAAAATCTGAAGGTCCTTCTATCAATATAAGTTTAGGTTTTACTTCCTGCAAAAAGTTTAACAAGTGCATGGCAGCAGCCGGAGAGTGATGTCGCACACCGAATATATGGACATATTCGGAATTGGGATTATATAGATCCCTGTCTGTTTTTATATCCATCTTCTATCCTTTTCTCTCTGTGTTATAATCTGCATATCATTTGTAGAATAATGTTACAGTTCTAGTGTAATGTATCATTGACATTTAATTAATATCAGTAATAGTATACTAAATATCAAATTTCTTTGTTATACATCTGTTACAATCTATGAACAAAGTAGTAATAAATTAAATATTAACGATATATTACACAGGTTACTCACTCCTCATATAGGTGTTTTTAGTGGTAATACTCAATGAAACACTCCTTATTTCAATCTTTGTAGCGGTAGTACTGTTGATAAAGTGAGTTACAAATTTTACAGACGAGGACTGTTCGAGTGCAGCTCGCCACGGAGTAGGCGAGCACACGA
>ERZ773056.459-NODE-459-length-21518-cov-5.534967_pt1 | contig 21518 bp, 17 predicted proteins | sample MGYA00580857_ERZ773056 | MGnify/ENA primary metagenome ERZ773056 (study PRJEB29015, sample SAMEA2737996) | human oral metagenome | biome: human oral; feature: human-associated habitat; material: dental | place: China | collected 2114 ... | reverse complement strand
TGACCAAACCCCAGATAGAAGGTGATTTCGTCCTGTCCAAAGCAGGTGTGGGCGTTCGGTATTGTATTCTAAGGTTGTCATAGTGATAAAATTCCTTCTACTTTGCCAGCTTCTTTGTAAAAAGCAATTACCTCATCGGGATTTTTTACGGTGAGGCTTACCGAAACTCCTGTGTATTTATTTCCTGCTGAGGGGCGTGTGGTAATTTCGGCATCAGTATCTTTAAAAACATCCTCTAATTGCGCTAATTTAGCCTCGTCTTTAGGGATGATAAATTTATAGAGGTAGCGAGTAGGCCACAAACTTGTTTCTAAAAGTTCGTTTTTCAATCGCTCGTAAAATTCTGCTAATTCTTGTTCTGTTTTCATTGAGATGTAGTTTTCTAATTATTATAGAGTGCAAATATACAAATAATTTGTCAATTAACAAGTTTTTAAAGCTTAGTTATCAGCTCTTTCTCGTTTAATACTTATCAATACACTTTAATGTTCTTTGTAAATCAATATGTTGTAACTAATTGATTTTTAAAAATCTATCTTCTTCTGTCTCTTAACCCTCAACTTCCAACTTCTAAAAACTATTCCTTAAAATTTGCCATTTTAAAAAATAATCGTACCTTTGCGCCCTGAAAAAATTACGTAATAAAAATTTAACATTGCAATGAAAAAAGAAATTCACCCAGAATCTTATCGTTTGGTGGCTTTCAAAGATATGTCTAACGACGATATCTTCATCACAAAGTCTACCGTAGAAACAAAAGAGACTATTGAAGTAGAAGGGGTTGAGTATCCATTAGTAAAATTAGAGATTTCTCGCACTTCGCACCCTTACTACACTGGTAAATCTAAACTTATCGACACAGCCGGACGTATTGATAAGTTTAAAAACAAATACGCTAAGTTCCAAAAATAACATAGCAACTTTTAAAAACCTCCTCACGGAGGTTTTTTTTCTTATGAAAATACTTTCGGTCTCTCTTCATAATATCGCTTCTATAGAAGGTCCCTTTACGCTTAATTTGGAAGCGGAACCCCTTAAATCGGTGGGGTTATTTGCTATTACAGGAGCGACAGGGGCAGGCAAATCTACCATTTTAGATGCTATTTGCCTTGCGCTTTACAACGATACCCCTCGCTTGGCAACTACAAAAAACTCGGTTGCTATTGCTGACGGCTCGGCTGAGGTGCAGGTAAATAATGTGAAGAACCTCTTGCGCAAAGGGGCGATTTCGGGCTATGCCAAAGTGGTATTTCAGGCGGTAGATGGCAAGACTTATGAAGCGGAATGGCAGGTACGCAGAGCCTATAACAAACTTTCGGGGGCAATTCAACCTGAAACTTTGCAACTTACTTGCCTGACGGATAACCAACTGATTGCTGAGAACCGCAAGACATTGGTGCTCGAAAAGATAAAGGAATGCGTGGGCTTGACTTTTGACGAGTTTACCAAATCGGTGATTTTGGCACAAGGAGACTTTACGTCGTTCTTAAAAGCAAATGATGATAAGCGGTCGGATATTTTAGAAAAACTCACAGGTACGGAGATTTACACACGCATTTCTAAGCAAGTGTACGAACTCAACAAGCAACATAAAAACGAACTCCAACTCTTAGAAAAACAGCTCGAAAACATTGTTTTTTTAACGGAAGAAGAACGCAGTGCCTTAACCGAGCAACTTACAGCCGATGAAGAGAGATTGAAAAACTTACAAGCCTCGCTCGCTACTTTAAAAGAACAACAACAGTGGTTTGACAATCAGAAGTTGTACACTCAGCAATGGCAAGAGGCTGTTGCCAATAAAGAAAAAGCCGAACAAGAGAAAACCTCGCAAGCGGAACGTTTTGGAGAGCTTGCTATCATAGAGCAATTACAAGCCATAAAAGGGGATATCCTCACCGAGCAAAGGGAAAAAGAACTATTAGCAACCGCTCAGCAACATTTGAAGGAAGCTACTACCGAAAAAGAACGGCTCACAGCTGATAAGGCTAAGGTATCCGAGCAAAAATTGCTAACCGAAAACGATTTGGCTACTGCCAAAAAGGCTTATGAAACTGCCAAACCTGTTATTGCCAAAGCAAAAGAATTGGACGTACGACTTGCAGAACTAACGCAGATTTTTGAGCAAAAACAGCAGCAACAAGAGGCGAAAGGGAGTGCTTTGCAAGCTAAAAAAGAGTCGCTTGAAAAAGTAACTGAACACATACAGAAAGGGGAGAGGTATATTCAGCAAGAAGAGCAGTGGCTCAACACTCACCCTGATGAAGCGCAGTTGTACCGCAATGCGTTGTGGCTCAAACAGCTTGTGGAAGAACAGCAACAACTCAATGAAAAACTAACTGCCCATAGCCAAGCAGAAGAACGCCTTAGACAACAACTCAATGAGCTGAAAGCACAATACCCTATACAGGCACTTCCTTCAACTGATATAGAGACGCTTGCCAAACAGCAGAAGGCTTATCTCACCGCCTTGCAAGTGTATCAGGCGGATAGAGAGATTGCCAAACATATCAAGCAATACACTGACGCAAAGGTTCAGGGAGAAGTGCTCTTACAAGAGATGCAAAACGCTCAAAGCCAAATATTGGAAACATTGCAAGGTTTAAAAACTGAGAAGATAGCCACCCAAATAGCTTGTGATACAGCGGAACGTATTTACCAAAGGGCACAAATAGAAAATACCAAAGATGTAGCGTTTTTGAGAGAACATTTGGTGGAAGGAGAAGCCTGCCCCGTATGTGGTTCGGTACACCACCCCAATGCTCATAAGGCAGTAGCTGAACACCTGATAGATACAGTGCAACAAGAATATCTAACGGCTAAAAAACAATTAGAAACGCTTACCAAAGAGGTTATCACCAAAGAAACGGAGCTCAAAGAACTGCAAAAGCGTATAGAGAGTCAGACAGCAGAAAACGCAGAGCGTACGGATTTATGGCAACAAGAGAGCGAACGCTTGTCGCAATCAGTGTATTATACGACCTATCCTTCTGTGAAAATAGAAGAATATATCACGGATAAGATAGCAAAAACAGAACATTTTTTAGCGGAAAACGAGCGTCTTTTTGAAGTCCTCAACCGACTCAAATCACTCACCGATGAGCTGAATACCCTTGCGAAAGACGCTGAAAATTACGAGCAACAACGGCAAAAATACAGTCAGCAATTACAGAGCTTACAACTTTCGGACGCTTGGCTTACCCTTTGGGAAACCGATATTGTGCAATTTCAAAACCAAATTACCACTGCTAAAACCGACTGGGAAGCGCATTCAGCTTGTATCGAGAAATACAAAAAGCGCCTTGCTGAACTCACCCAAGAGCGTACCGAGCTCACCTCCTCACAACAAGTACTCCGTCAAGAGCTCACCGAATTGACAGTGGCAATCGATAAAGAGCAAGCACAATTGCAAACGCTGAAAGAAGAACGTGCGGGATTGTTAGAAGGAAAATCGGTTCAAGTAATAGAAGAGACTTACCAACAGCAGTTAGAGCGATTAACAACTCTTTCAGAGCAAACGCAACAGCAATATAACGCTATTTTATTGGAGATGACGGCTAACGAAAAAGCCTTAGAGACCTTAGCGACGCAACAACAGCAATCGCAAGTTCATATAGCCGAAGCAACTCACAAAATAGAAGAATGGCTTACAGCCTACAAGCCTGCTCAAATAGAACATATAAGAAGCAAAATGCAAGAGTGGGCGAATCGTTCTCACGAATGGCTACAATCAGAGCGCCAAGCCCTTCAATCCTTAAATGACCGCATTGCACAATACAAAACCATTGCGAATGAAAAACAGCAAGCTCTTGAAACACTAAAAGAAAAAAGACCTCTCAACTTTACAGAAGAAGATATCGTTCAGCAGTTGGGTGAACAGACAGCAGAAGAAGATACCTTGCGCGATAAGGTAGTCATTCAAAAGAGTCGGCTTTTAAATGATGAGCAACAGCGAGCAATAGCAGTTGAGTTGCACACAGCCAAAGAAGAAAAGGAAAAACTCGCTCATCGCTGGAGCTTGCTCAACGACCTGATAGGAAGTAGTACAGGTAATGCGTTTCGTAAATACGCGCAGGAGTACACTTTGGATATGCTCTTGCAATATGCTAATGTGCAGATGCGCTACCTCAATAGACGCTACACCCTGCAACGCATTCCCAATTCTCTTAGTCTGCAAGTGATAGACAACGATATGGGAGCTGAAGTACGGTCGGTATACTCACTTTCAGGAGGAGAATCGTTTTTGGTGTCTTTGGCTTTAGCTTTGGCACTTTCGTCTCTTTCATCTACCAAAATGAACGTAGAAACCCTCTTTATAGACGAAGGTTTTGGTTCTTTAGACTCTGAGACACTTTCAGTAGCCTTAGATGCCTTAGAGAGTTTGCAAAATCAAGGGAAGAAAGTGGGAGTTATCTCTCACGTGCAGGAAATGGTAGAGCGTATTGCTGTGAAAGTAGTGGTACAGAAGGAAGGTAATGGGAAGAGTAAGATAGTGGTTAGTAATTGATTATGAAGAGAATATATACGATAGGACATTCCACACATACATTGGAAGAATTTATAGAGATGTTACAATCGTTTGAGATACAACATTTAGTTGATATCAGAGGATTACCAGGCTCTAACAAATATCCGCAATTTAATAAAGAAAACTTAGAGGTAGTATTACCCGAAATTGGGATAGCCTATACCCATCTCACGTTGTTAGGTGGTAGACGTAAAGTACATAAAGACTCTAAGAATACTCGTTGGCATAACGAGTCTTTTCGAGCTTATGCTGATTATATGGAGACTTATGATTTTGAGAAAGGTATTGCTCAACTCATTGCTATAGCTGAAAAAGAAACTACTGCCTATATGTGTGCCGAAGCTGTTTGGTGGCGTTGTCATAGGTCGATGGTATCAGATTATTTGAAAGCTAAGGGTTGGCAAGTAAAACATATTATGGCAATAGGTAAGGAAGAACCTCATAGATACACTGCTCCTGCTCGTATTATAGGAGATAGAGTAGTGTATTATGATGATGGAGAGATTTTAAATCTCTAATACTATAAATCAGATATAGAAAAAGATTAGAGAAAATCTTTATTAAAAGAACTGTGAAAAAGTATGTAAACATTAAAATAATACGATGAAAGTAAAAGACATAACTAAAGTTCTTGAAACTCTTGCACCACTTGATTATGCTGAGAGTTTTGACAATGTAGGCTTATTGGTAGGTGACGCCAATGCCGAAGTAACAGGAGTGCTCATCACCTTAGATACATTAGAAGCTGTGGTAGAAGAAGCTATTGAAAAGAATTGTAATCTTATTGTTAGTTTCCACCCGATTATCTTCAGTGGGCTTAAATCGCTTACAGGGAAGACCTATGTGGAACGAGTAGTAATGAAAGCGATTCGACACCAAATAGCTATTTATAGTATGCATACGGCTTTGGACAATCAGCTGTTAGGAGTGAATGCTTCTATTGCTGACCGTTTAGGATTGCATAATCGCTCCATACTTATTCCACAGCCTAATATTATTAGAAAACTTATTACCTATGTTCCAAAAGCCAATGCTGAAAAGCTACGTAAAGCGCTTTTCGAAGCAGGAGCGGGGAATATTGGCAACTATGCGGAATGCAGTTTCAATCTTGAAGGGAAAGGCACTTATAAGGGCAATGAATCTTCGCACCCAACTATTGGTGAACCCAATGTATTTCACACAGAAGATGAAACACAAATAGGAGTTATTTTTCCCAAGCACTTACAATCTCAAATACTAAAAGCACTTCGCCAAAATCACCCCTATGAAGAGGTGGCTTATGAGATATATATACTCGAAAACGAGCACCAACATATAGGAATGGGTATGATAGGGGAGTTTGAAACCCCGATGAGTGAGGCAGATTTCCTTGTTTATTTAAAAGAAAAAATGGAGGTAAGCTGTATTAGGTATTCAGCATTCAGGGGAAAAGAAGTGAAAAAAGTAGCTGTATTGGGAGGAAGTGGAGCTTTTGCAATAGAAGATGCTAAGCGAGCAGGAGCAGATGTTTTTGTGAGTGCAGACTTTAAATACCACGATTTTTTCAGGGCTGAGGGGAAAATATTATTAGCAGATATAGGTCATTTTGAAAGTGAACAATACATAAAATTTATTTTATTTGAGTATCTTTCAAAAAAAATTCCTACTTTTGCCCTCTCAATATCAAATGTAGATACAAATCCTATCAAATATTATTCATAGATATGGCACAAAAAGTGGATATAACCGTAGAAGAAAAATTAAGAGCATTGTATGATTTACAGCTCATCGATTCTAAGATTGATGAGTTACAGAACACTCGTGGAGAGCTTCCGTTAGAAGTTTCAGACCTTGAAGATGAGGTAGAGGGTTTAAAAAAACGTCACGTAAAGTTTAAAGAAGAGTTAGACGAATTGCAGGCAGGAATTGCTGAGAAGAAGGCAAAAATTGAAGAGGCAAAAGCCCTTATTAAAAAATATACTACCCAGCAAAAGAATGTACGTAACAATCGTGAATATACCTCTCTTTCTAAAGAGATAGAATTTCAAGAGTTAGAAGTACAGTTGGCAGAAAAACGCATTAAAGAAGGTAAAGCACAAGTAGACCAAAAGAAAGAGGCTATTAAACAAGTAGATGAGCGCAAAGCCCAACGTGATGCGCACCTCAAGCACAAAAAAGCTGAACTTGATTCTGTTTTGGCAGAGACTGAGAAAGAGGAGGAATTTTTAAGAGAAAAAGCAGAAGAGTATGCGGCTAAAATTGAAGAGCGTTTGCTAAAAGCCTATCAACGTATTCGCAGTAGTGTGATGAACCGTTTAGCAATAGTGCCAATTCAGCGTGGAGCCTCTGGAGGTTCTTTCTTTGCTATTCCGCCACAAGTACAAGTAGAAATTGCCTCTCGTAGAAAGATTATTACTGATGAGCACAGTGGACGAATCTTGGTAGATGCAGCTTTAGCTGAAGAAGAAAGAGAAAAGATGGAAACTTTATTTAAGAGTTTTAAATCTTAGAGATAAGTAATGAGGAAACTAATTATATAAAAAAAAAATGAGTCCAGCAATCACTGGACTCATTTTGTTTTTATTTGATATTTAATAAGCTTTAGCAAAAAGCACTCGTTTGCTTGAAGGCTTGCCTGAGTAGATGCAAGACCCTGCTTCTTCCTTGATATCCAAAGGTATACAACGTATAGTTGCTTTGGTTTCTTCTTTGATACGCTCTTCTGTTTCGGGGGTACCATCCCAGTGGGCTGAGAGAAAACCCCCTTTAGTTTCTAGCAATTCCTTGAACTCATCATAGCTGTTTACCTCGGTAATATGGGTATTGCGGTACTCCAAAGCTTTGTTGTATATATTAGCTTGAATGTCTTCCAAAAGCTGCTGGATATGTGCTACGATTTGCTCACCTGCTACCGTTTCTTTGGTAAGGGTATCGCGACGGGCTACTTCAAAGGTGTTATTTTCTATGTCGCGTTGCCCTACGGCTAAGCGCACGGGAACGCCTTTGAGTTCGTACTCGTGGAACTTAAAGCCAGGAGACTGTGTGTCACGATCGTCGAATTTTACGCTGATATTGTGTTTTTTGAGTTCTTCTACTAAAGGTTGTATGTGTGTGCGCACTTTTTCTAATTGTTCTACTCCTTTGTAGATAGGCACGATTACCACTTGTATAGGAGCTAATTTAGGAGGAAGCACCAATCCGTTGTCATCGCTGTGGGTCATAATGAGTGCTCCCATCAAACGGGTAGAGACGCCCCAAGAGCTCGCCCATACGTACTCTTGTTTACCTTCTTTGCTCACGTATTTCACGTCAAAGGCTTTGGCGAAATTCTGACCTAAGAAGTGTGATGTTCCTGCTTGCAGTGCTTTCCCGTCTTGCATAAGGGCTTCTATACAGTAGGTGTCATCAGCCCCTGCAAAGCGTTCGCTCTCGCTCTTTACACCTTTTATTACAGGTACTGCCATAAAGTTCTCTACAAAGTCAGCGTATACGTTCATCATCTTTTGAGCTTCTTCTATGGCTTCATCTTTTGTAGCGTGCGCAGTGTGTCCTTCTTGCCACAAGAATTCGGCAGTGCGAAGAAATAGACGGGTGCGCATCTCCCAGCGCACCACATTCGCCCATTGGTTGATGAGTATTGGCAAATCACGGTAAGACTGTATCCAGTTTTTGTAGGTGTTCCAAATAATCGCCTCTGAGGTAGGACGTACTATCAGCTCTTCTTCGAGTTTTGCTTCCGGGTCTACCATTAGTTTTCCTTTTTCATTAGGGTCGGCTTTAAGACGGTAGTGGGTTACTACGGCACATTCTTTAGCAAAACCTTCGGCATTTTTTTCTTCTGCTTCAAAATAACTTTTGGGTACAAATAGTGGAAAATAGGCATTGGTGTGACCGGTTTCTTTGAACATACGGTCGAGCTCTGCTTGCATTTTTTCCCAAATAGCATAGCCGTAAGGTTTGATTACCATACAGCCACGCACGCCTGAACTTTCGGCTAAATCGGCTTTTACAACCAATTCGTTATACCATTTAGAATAGTCTTCACTACGTGATGTTAAATTCTTGCTCATATATTTTTTAAACTCTTTTTATAGGTTTTTTAGCTTTTCTCCTTACCACTTTAGTAGGATTTTCAGTGTCATTTTTAGGGTGTTTTTGTTTGTAGTAGTGTAGACAGCTTTCTATGTAAAAATCTCCTTGATTCCTGATAAGCCCTGCTACATTATCGTTAAACCATATCTCAGCTAAGTTAGCTTTTAGATATTTTGATATATCATTGCTGTTTCGTTTGAAATCTATGTTGATTTTACGCTCTTTTAAAAACTTTGAAAAGGCGTTGAGCATTTCTTTGGGCACTTTATATCCCCCTATGAAATAAGACTTTTGTGGCTTATGGTTCTGAGAAGGGTGAGTGTCTAAGTATTCAAACAAAAAGAAGTTCGTAAGCCCTGAGTTTAGCACTTCATTTACCATATAGGTTTCCGGTTTCATATCTACTGGTACATATACATCAGGGTAGATACCACCACCACCATACACTACTTTTCCTTTAGGAGTTGTAAACTTTAAAGAATCGGGGACTGTAGCATTATCTATTTGGAAACTTCTGCGTTGGTGGCGCAAGTTGTAGGGCTTTTGTATAGAACGTCCAGTGGGAGTGTAGTAGCGAGCGGTAGTAAGACGTACTGCTGAACCATCAGGTAAAGGCATTTCGCTTTGTACTAATCCCTTGCCGAAAGTTCTACGTCCTACTATTACACCTCTATCGTTATCCTGTAAAGCTCCTGCTACAATCTCACTAGCTGAAGCGCTATTTTCATTGACAAGTACAAATATGGGTTTATTTTCGAATAACCCGCCAGCAGTAGAATAGGTTTCTTCTATTTCTTTGCGATTGTTTTTGGTAAATACAATCATCTTATCCTTTGCTAAGAACTCATCGGCTATCTGAATTCCTACATTGAGAAAACCACCAGAATTATTACGCAAATCTAGAATTAAACTGTTAATACCTTCTTTTTCCAAAGCTTTAAGTGCTGAGGCAAATTCGTCATTAGTAGTTTCGGCAAACCTATTCATACGTATATAGCCTAAAGTATCATTTACTTTGTAAAAACAATCAATACTTTTAATAGGAATAAACTTTCGTTCAATACCTATCTTAAAAAGACTATCTTTACTTTTTCGGTAAATAGTCAAATCTACTTTTGACCCCATTTCTCCTTTGAGAACATTTTTGATTTTATCAGTATTTAAGTGTTTTTTAAACAAGGTATCTTTGCCTGCTATTAAAATACGATCACCAAAGCGAATACCTTTGTGCATTGCATCACTTCCCTCAATAGGTTTGATTACGGCAATGGTATCTTTGTACATATAAAAGCTAATACCCACACCTACAAACTTACCACTCATCGTTTCGGCTACCTCTTGGATATCACTTTTAGAGATATAAGTAGAGTGAGGATCTAACTTGCGCAAAATACTGTTTATTGTGAGGTCTACAATACTATCGGTATTTACTTTATCTACATAGTCCTCTTCTATATAATCAATAAGTCTGTTTAATTTCACTTTATAAGGATTCTCTTGCACCGTATCTATATCAGTAATAGGCATAGGTACAGGTGGAGGAGGCTTGGGAATGTAGAAATTCGCAAGCTGTCTTCCTAAAACAAGCCCTAATGCTAAACTTAAGCCTATAAATATGGGGAGTATGTAGTGTTTGTTTTTCATCAAATAATTTTATTTGCCAAAAGCAGAAACTCCTTGTTTTATCCATTTGTAAAACTCATCGGGGTCATCGGTATCAAGGGTATATCCTATTGGGTCTACTAAGTTCTCTCCTTGGAGATTCATCAGCACGTAAAAGGGCTGTGTATTGGCTTTGTAATGGAGGGTTTGGAACTCACTCCATTTTTGTCCAATGGTTTTTATCATCTTGCCTTCTCTAATTTGTGAAGGTCTCACTTCGCTTTCAGGTAGTGGACGTTTATCGTCTACGTACAACGAAATTAATACCACTTCATTTCTGAGAGCATCGAGCACTTGAGGGTTAGGCCATACATTTTGTTCCATTTTGCGGCAGTTTACACAAGACCAGCCAGTAAAGTCTAACAATACGGGTTTGTTCACTTGTTTGGCATAAGCTAATCCTTTTTCATAATCATCAAAAGCAACGATATTGTGAGGTTTGAACAAGTGCGCTCCTTCAGGAAGAGCACCTTCATCTACACTCGCACTACCTCCGTCAGCGGTATAGCCTACACCGTAAGGCGATTCGCTATAATGTTGCGGAGGAGGAAAAGCATTGATAAGCTTGAGTGGTGCCCCCCATAACCCCGGAATCATATAAATTGTAAAACTAAGAGTTAATAAGCCTAATAGCAGGCGACCTACTGAAATACGGTCGGTGGCATCGTCGTGAGGCAAACGTATTTTTCCAAAAAGATAGAGCGATAAGGCACCAAAAACTGCAATCCAAATAGCGATAAATACTTCTCGTTCTATCCAGTGGTATTGCAATACCAAATCAGCATTAGAAAGGAATTTGAATGCTAATGCCAATTCTAAAAATCCCAATACCACTTTCACGGTGTTCATCCAACCACCTGATTTAGGCAAGGAGTGTAACCAACCAGGGAAGGCTGCGAACAAGGCAAAAGGCAAGGCTATTGCCAATGAGAAGCCGAACATACCAATAATAGGAGCGATCCCCCCTTCGGAAGCAGCTTGTACTAACAAAGTACCTACAATAGGACCTGTGCACGAGAATGATACGATAGCTAACGCCAACGCCATAAAGAAGATGCCTATAAAACCACTGCGATCGGCTTGAGCATCTACTTTGGTACTCCACGAACTAGGCAAAGTAATTTCGAACGCTCCTAAGAATGAAATAGCGAACACTACCAAAATCAAGAAAAAGATGAGGTTGAACCAGAAATTACTTGCTAAAGCATTCAAAGCATCTGCACCAAAGATAGCAGTAATAGCTGAGCCTAACAATACGTAAATCACAATGATAGAAGTGCCATAGATCACAGCATTCTTCACACCTTTGGCTTTAGTTTTGCTCTGTTTGGTAAAATAACTCACCGTCATAGGAATCATTGGGAATACACAAGGAGTGAGCAAGGCAGCAAAGCCAGAAAGAAAAGATATAAAGAATATTGTCCACAGACCTTGACGTGAGATAGGGGTAGTATTAGGAGCTTTTGTTGTTGTAGTTTGACTTACGGTAGTTGTAGGAACTGTATTATTACCAAAAGTAAACTGAGGAGTTGCCACTTTGCTTGCAACGGGAGCTCCCGAAAGGAAAAACTCTAAATCTACTGTATCAGGAGGTAAACAGTTACTATCGTCACAGCTCATAAACTCTACCGTTGCTTTTATAGAAGTTATAGGTTTTACTATTTTGATGCGTTGTTTGAAGACAGCTTGATTGTGAAAATAAGCAATTTCCATATCAAAAATCTTGTCGTGTTTTTGTATAGGTTTACTTTCTTCGGTCTTACCCATAAGCTCGAAGTTTGCGCTTTTTTCAAAGGCAAAGGAGGTAGGAATAGGTCCTTTAGGCGGAATGTTTTGTGCGTAGAGTTTCCAGCCTGCCTCAATGGAAGCTGTTGCTACCAAATAATATTCGTTATCGCTGATTTTTTCAACCGCTGTTTTCCATTTTACAGGGTTATGTATTTGAGCATTTGCTATTGCTACAAGTACTACGAATATCAGTGTTATTATTTTCTTCATTCGTTATTGAGTTTATGAGTGATAAATTTTAGAGTGCAAAATTACAACAAAATAATGATATGTACAATTTTTAATGATTAGAGAAATCATTATCATTAATAAGTCTTGCCATATAGAAACCATCATATCCCGATTGATGAGCAAAAATCACTTCCTCAGCTTCTAAGCGAAACTCTTTTCCTGCTTCCGAAGCTAAGAATTTTTCTATTTGTTGGTAGTTTTCACTCGGCAATATAGAACAAGTTGCATAGACAAGTTTGCCTCCTTTTTTTAGCAATTTACTGTACTGTTGTAAAATTTCCTGTTGAGTAGTGCGTATTTCGTCTAAGAATTCAGGTTGCAATTTCCATTTTGCATCTGGGTTACGGCGCAGTACGCCGAGTCCGCTACAAGGGGCATCAATGAGTACGCGGTCGAATGTGCTGTGCATACGTTTGAGCTGTTTGGGTTCTATGAGTTTAGTTTCTATGTTAAAAACCCCGTTACGGCGCGCCCTGCGTTTGAGCTCTTGCAATTTCTGCTCGTAGATATCCATTGCTATAATCTGACCTTTGTTTTGCATTAGGGTAGCGAGGTGTAAGGTTTTACCTCCTGCTCCTGCACAAGTGTCAATCACACGTTTCACCTTGTCGTCTATCTGCATAAAGGGTGCTACTTTTTGAGAGGAAGCATCTTGTACCTCAAACAGTCCATCGGAAAAGGCTTGGGTTTTAAAAATATTGCTACGTTCTACTAACTGCAAAGCATTGGAGTAATCGCGCAAAGGATAAGTTTCTACTCCTTCTTGTCGCAAAAACTGTTGCAAGTGTTCTAAAGAAGTTTTAAGGGTATTCACACGCAATACTACGGGAGCTAAACTGTTAAGAGCGTGCAATTCATCTGTCCACAACGCTTCTCCTAATTCTTGTGCACCCAAAGTATCTAACCAGTCGGGTACTGATTCACGTAGTTTTCTCACCTTAGAGAGCTCGTCGAACTTGCCTTTGATACGACGTGCAGGAGTATCTTCAAAATAGGTTCCCCAATCCGGCAAGGCAATACTTTTGAGGGTTGCCCACACGGCAAACATACGGCGTAGGTTGTGCACTGTAAAGGGTTCGTACACTTCGGCAATCTCGGCATAAAGCCGTTTCCAACGCACAATGTCGTAAATGGTTTCGGCAATAAAAGCCCTATCGCGAGCGCCCCAACGCTTGTCTTTTTTCAGTTGTTTTTCTACTACCTTATCGGCGTATTGCCCTTCGTTGAAAATAAAGGTAAGTCCCTCTATCACGGCATCTACTAAGTTTCTGTGTAATTTCATTATACTAAAAATAAGACGGTAATTTTTGTATTACCGTCTCTTTACTTTATCTTTTTGAAGGGCGAATTACAATTCGCCCCTACAATAATATGATGCAAAAGTAACTTTAATAATTATTTGATTAAAAGAGCTGTGCAGTAAAGGTAAACAAGAAGTTACCGTAAGTTGATTTTATTTGAGCATTATCGGTAAGTATTGTTTCGTACATTTGGTATAGGTTTGTTTGTTTAGCAATGTCATAAGACGCATCTAAGCGGATACCTCCTAAAGTAACCCCTGCTCCAAACGAATAACCTGTAAGGTCACCTACGGTGGCAGTTGCTTTGCGATACGGACTTTGTTCGTAGCGATAACCTCCACGAAGGCTTATATAGTTAGTACTTGCTGGTTCATTCTTAAACATTTTGAAAGGAATACGGAATTCACCTCCTACGCGTAAGGTAGAAGTATCTCCCAAATCATTTTGGATAATATTATTCTCACCTTCCATATTACTACTTCTAAACTTTAGATTGTTATAAGCTCTATAAGTATAATCTACACTTAGTATGGCTCTTTTCTTGATAATATAAGCTAAACTACCTGTCCACGCACTCGGAGTACGGAATTTATATTCACGTTCATACCAAATTTCATCTCCATAACGATTGATAAGCTCAACGTCTGAATCAAAAGTTCTAGTAGCAACACCTACAGTACCATACAACACTTGTCTGTACTCTTCTTTCATTCTATACCACGTAGGCGATTGATAGCTCATACCTAAACGCAAGTCATCTGTTATTTTTATAATAGCTCCTAACTGCAAAGAAAAACCATCTCCTGTGGTATTGATATATTGCTTATGGTTAGCATATCGCAAAAAAGGATTAGTGCCTTGAAAATTATCATCTTTTGCACTATAAAGAGCTTTTTCATTGATGTTATGAACATTCAAGTTTAATCCTAAGCCTATAAAGTCTCCCAACTGTGAAGCAAAATTAAAGTTATATTTATTCACATAACCTGAACGATCTATCCTATAAGTTTGTAACCGTTCTCTATTATCTCCACTAGGATTATAAGCAATGTTAGTCGTAGAAGTAGCAGTAGGAGTGATAAGTTGAGCCATCATTCCTAAATAAGCCATTTGTGCAGCATACCCTTCTGTTTTTCCTAATTTAGCATAAAATTCGCCCACATCTCGTTGGTTACCTTCTGTCCCTGTTATACGATCAGGACCTCCTGAAAAAGTGCCATAACTAAACGGATTTCCGTTATTACCTTTTGTAGCATAGTACAAAAAATAATTATCTAATCCTTTGTTATTGTAAGCAGAATATGAAAACTTATCATTATCAAATGTTTTTGCTAATTGATAATTAAATCCAAAACTCACTTTCTTAAAAGTAGCAGAAGCATCTGGTAAGAGAAACACAACTCCAAACTGATTCAGATTGAAGTCATTATTAGTCATTTTAGTATTTCTGTTTAAAAAATTAATCTCTCTTTTCTGATTGTTGTTATTTAAAGAAAATGAGATTTCAGAACTGTTAAATATAGAACTCGCCGCAGGATTGACATTGATAGCAGAAGGGTCGCCTCCCAAGGCTCCGAAAGCTCCACTCATCGCTTTAAAACGAGCTGTTCCTGTAAGCTCTTCTGTTGAGTAACGCAAGGCATCAGTATAATTCTGTGCTTGTACATTAGCTACGAAAAGAAAAGCTCCTAAAAGTAATATATGATTGATTTTTTTCATTTGTTAATATTTTTAATCACGATTAGAACTTCTGTATCCTCCTCCACTATTAGAGGAACTACCACTGTTGTAGTTTCCTCCTGAATTACTATTGCTATAGTTAGAACTTCTGCCTGAATAGTTAGAATTGTTAGACTCATAAGCTCTTCTTAATTCATAGCCTGAAGGAGCTCTATTATAATCATTGTTACGTCCTTGATTTTGGTAATTAGGACGACCTGCTTCATTGCTATAATTATTACCTTGTGTTTGAGAACGATTGTAAGAGCCTCTATTGTAATCACTATAACGGTTAGGGTCGCCTCTGCGTTCATCATCTCTTATGATAGCTCTTCCTCTGCTTCCGCCATAGTAATCTCTACCATATGAACGATTGGGCTCATAATAGTAATCTCTTGGACGATAATAGTCGTAATAATAGCCATATCCATAGTATGGGTATCCGTAATATCCATAATAAGGATAGCCATAGTAACCGTAGTAAGGATAGTAGCCTCCATAGTAACCACCCCAATAAGGGTCGTAGTAATTACCCCAGCCCCAGCCTAAGGAAAAGCTCCAGCCAGAGCGATAAGGGCGATAGTAAGGGTAGTCGTAATAGCTATAATAAGGATACCAAGCTCCGTAGCCCCAATAGTTATTCCAGCCGTAATAAGGATTTACCCAACCGTTATTATACACATTTACATTCACTCGTGAAGGGTTACTGCCCCAACCTCCGTAAGAGGAGTTGCCTGTATAGGCATTGGAGCGATAGCTATTCACATCGGTGAAATGTGTAAAACTACTGTCAGTTTTTTGTTGATATTGTTGTGCTTTCTCACTGAAAAAATCCTTATATTTATTAGGGGTATAACGGTTTTCAGGAGGATAGTCATAACGTTCAGGATAGCTTTCTCTCTCCACATATCTTACCCTTTCGGGTACAGGGTCGTTATAGATACCATCGGCATAGTAATAACCTACGCACGAGGTAAGTGCTAATGAGGCTACCAGACCTAAGGAGAGGTATCTCATCGTTTTTCTGAGGTTAAAATTCTTTTTCATCGTCAATCGTTTTTAGTTAATAGTGTGTAATTAATGGTTTGTGGTCAATGGTTAGTGCTTGATGAATGTAAATCAATTTCTGTGCCAAAATCTATCTACTTCTCACTCTTCACTTTTTACTTCTTTTAGTTGGGTACCCCAAAAGAGTACCTTTTCGCCAAAAGTTTCAGCAGACTGTTGTAGGAGTTTAGGAATAGTGTGCTCAATGAAATGCAATAACTGGGCGGGTGAAGTAGTTTCGTGATGAATGGCATAGTGTTTTTCAGGCACGTCCAATACTTTAAACACTCGTACTCTCTCTATGGTTTTATTAGTGTTTATAGTAGATAAATAAACGTTTTGTAGCCATTCTTGCCACTGGGGGAATACCTCATCGCTTATCACCACTGTTAAATTATATACATACATTACCCATTTATTTTTTGCAAAGATAATAAATAATTCATAACTTTGCAACCAATTTATAAATAAATTAAAAACGTATGGCAAGTATTCGCAATTTAAAAAAGGACATCAACTACGTGTTGGGTGATATTATCGATGCAGTGTATTTCACAGGAAAGATGCAAACAGAAGGAGGTAAGGCACTCGTAACGGAAATTCTCAACGATTTTGATACGCTTATCGATAAAGTAGCCGATAAAACAGTGGAAAACAGAGGTGCTCACCTCAAACAAGTGAGAAGAGACTTTGAACAAAAAGCGGGCGCTCTTATCGAGAAACTCAACGCATTACCGTAACTTAGAAATATAGCTTAAACACTGAAAAAGTTTATTTGTAAGAGTATTGCAAAATACCCTTACGGGGTTGCTTGTGTCTGTTTTTGAGAAAGAGATACAGAAGATAAGTTTGGCAAAAAGTATGCAATAAGCCCCATCAAAGGCAAGAAAGAACATAGTTTATAAACGAAGTCAATATTGGTTATGTCTATCAATTTGCCTAATACTGCCGAAGCCAATCCGCCCATACCAAAAGCAAAACCGTAGAAAAAGCCTGAAATCATTCCTATTTTCTGGGGCAAGAGTTCTTGTGAATAGACTAAAATAGAGGCAAAAGCCGATGAGATGATAAACCCTATCAGCACGATGAGTACTGCCGTAGTGGTAGCATCGGCGTAAGGCAACCAAAGCGCAAAGGGGGCAGCCCCTAAGATTGAAAACCAAATAATAAATTTTCTTCCTACTTTATCACCTAAAAAACCTCCAATAAGTGAGCCCGCAGCTACTGCTCCTAAAAAGTAAAATAGGTACACCTGTGCCTCAGCATTACTAAATCCGAATTTTTTAATAGTATAAAACTGAAAGTAATTGTTGATAGCTGCTGTATAGAAGTTCTTGGAGAATACTAGCAACATCAATATAATCATAGAGTTGCGTATTTGTGCACGGGTGAGATTGGGCAACACTACAGGTTTTTTAGCTTTCTTTTTGAGCAATTTAAGCAGAATGCTACGCCATTTGCCTATGAGTAGCAGTATAAGCATTGCAAAGATAGAGAACCCTGCAAACCATATTAAATTGCCTTGATGGCTTTCTTCTACAACTCGTTCGTCGATTATTTTTTTGCTGAACAATAGTAATATCACCAATAGAGGAGCTAAGGCTGTCCCAAAGTTACCACCCAACTGGAAGATAGCTTGTGCGAACGAACGTCTGCCTCCTGAGGCTAAAAATGCTACTCTGGACGATTCGGGGTGGAATACCGATGAACCTACCCCTATGAATACTACCGAGCACAGTATAGCTGTATAGCTACTCGCCAACGATAAACTCACGATTCCCATAGTAGTAAATGCCATTCCCAATACTTGTGAGTAGGGCTTAGGGTGCTTATCGGTATAATTGCCTACTAAGGGTTGCAATATAGAGGCTGATAGTTGGTAACAGAGAGTAATAACCCCTACTTGCGCCATTGTGAGAGCATATTTGCTTTGCAGAGCAGGATAAATAGACGGAATGACCCCTTGAATGAGGTCATTGAGTCCGTGTGCTAAGGCGATAAGCAGTAAAATGCGATATTGTGGTTTGTTTTCTTGGTACATTTTAAGCGTAGAACAACTGTGTGAGTACCGAGTTAGAAAGGATAATCACTATACTTGTCCATACAAACGAAATGGTACTCGCTTTCCCAACGTCCAGTGCACCCCCTTTCATATAATAGCCGTGATAGGACGGGATAGTAGCCAAGAAGAAGGCAAATACTACCGTTTTGGTGAAAGCGTATATCATACTGTAAGGTTTGAAGTCGTATTGTACTCCTTGCACAAATTCGGCAGAGGTGGTATAACCACTCATCACCGCTGAAGCCCAGCCTCCTAATACCCCTAAGTACATACCTAAGGCGATAAGAAAAGGCATTAACATTAGGGCTACTATTTTTGGGAATACTAAATAATTCACTGAGTTTACTCCCATAATATCAAGAGCATCAATCTGTTCGGTTACGCGCATCGTACCTATACTGGAAGTGATAAACGACCCTATTTTTCCTGCCAAGATGATAGCTGTAAAGGTGGGAGCAAACTCCAATACAATAGATTGACGAGTGGCGAAACCTATGAGATATTTAGGAATAAAAGGGTTATCGATATTTAGGGCGGTTTGTACTGCTACTACCCCTCCTACAAAGAAAGAGATAAAAGTCACGATACCTATTGACCCAAATATTAAATCGTCTATCTCACGCAAGATAAGGTCTTTCATTATCGACCAGCGGGTGCGTTTACGAAAGACATCATAAAGCATTATAAAATAGCCTCCTACGGCTGCAATGTGTTTCATACGTTGTTTAAAAAGCGTTTATTAGTGTTTAAAATGTCGTACTCCTGTGAATACCATTCCCATTTGGTGTGCATCGCAATAATCGATGCTGGCTTGGTCTTTGATAGACCCTCCAGGTTGTATCACCGAACGGATACCTTCGTCGTGAGCGATTTCTACGCAATCGGGGAAGGGGAAGAAAGCATCGCTTGCCATTACGGCATCGTTGAGGTCAAACTGAAATTCATTAGCCTTTTCAATAGCTTGTTTAAGAGCATCTACACGACTGGTTTGTCCTGTACCACTGGCGATGAGCTGTTTATTCTTTGCCAATACAATGGTATTCGATTTGGTATTCTTACATATTTTAGAAGCAAAGAAGAGGTCTTCGAGCACTTCGGCTGACGGTTTTACAGCGGTTACGTATTGTACATCTTCTATGCTATCGGTTTTGAGGTCTTTTTCTTGTACCAAATAGCCGTTGAGACACGAGCGCACACTTGTTGTAGGCATTTTGGCTTTCTTCTGTACTAAAATAATACGATTTTTCTTCTGTTCGAGTATTTTTAGGGCTTCATCGCTGTAAGAAGGCGCAATGATTACCTCAAAGAACAGCGAGTGAATGGTTTCGGCAGTAGCTGAATCTATCTTAGTATTAGAGATGAGAATGCCACCAAAAGCTGATACGGGGTCGCCTGCAAGAGCATCTTTATATGCCTCGTGTATCGTTTTGCGAGTTGCTACGCCACAAGCATTGTTGTGTTTCAGTATAGCAAAAGTAGGGTCGTCACCTACAAATTCAGCCATTAAGTTTACGGCGGCATCTACATCTAACAAATTGTTGTAAGAGAGCTCTTTGCCGTGTAGTTTATCGAAAAGGGCATCGAAATTACCGTAAAATTCTCCTTTTTGATGAGGGTTTTCGCCGTAGCGTAATACTTGTCCGTCGCACTCGCTAATTGCTAAGGTAGGAATTTCTTCTGTTTGATTAAAATAGTTGAAGATAGCAGTATCGTAGTGTGAGGATACTCGGAAAGCCTTAGTAGCAAAGGAGTGGCGCTCTTCCAAAGTAGAGCTACCGTGCTGTTCGTTTAAGATGTACAAAAGGTCAGCATATTGGTTTACCGATGCCACACAAAGTACATCTTTATAGTTTTTGGCAGCTGCACGAATAAGCGAAATACCTCCTATATCTATCTTTTCAATAATCTCTTGCTCGCTGGCACCGCTGGCTACTGTTTTTTCGAAAGGATATAAGTCTACAATCACTATATCGATTTGAGGGATAGCATATTGCTTCATTTCTTCAGTATCTTGTGCATTATCCTGACGGTTGAGGATACCTCCGAAGATTTTAGGGTGGAGCGTCTTGACACGTCCGCCGAAAATGGGAGGATAATCGGTGATAGATTCGACGGGAACTACCTCTACGCCTAATTTCTTGATAAAATCTTCAGTACCTCCTGTGGAGTAAATAGTAATTCCTAAGGTTTTCATTCTGTGAATGATAGGCTCTAATCCTGTTTTGTCGAAAACAGATATTAAGGCAGATTTAGCTTGTTTTGCAGTGCTCATTTGGAAAAAAGGTTTCATTTTAGGCTACAAAAATACTACTTTTTATCAATACCAAGCAAACAAAAGATTAAAAAAATGCTAATAATACCGGAAATGAGGAAATTAGAAAATTAGAAAATGAGGTGCGAGGTTGAGTTAGAGGAATGAGGCTGTGCCTCAGAAATTAAACAAAAATTAAACAAAATCAAGGCTACGCCTTGTGAAATGGGGAGAGAGGTTGGTCGGAGTTTTTGGAGAATCTTAGAGAGGTTCTGAACTTTCGGAAGATATCGGAGGAATTCGGAAGAATGTTAAGAGGGATTTTGATGAAAAAAGGCTATAAGGAGGGTGGGCCTGGGCGAGTTCGTGGCGGATGCGACGCAGGTGGTCGTGGATGGTGTCGAGGTTGGCGCTGCTGTGTTCGTTGATTTGCAGGTGTTCGTCGCTGCCGGTTTCCAGCGCGTTTTCGATGAGCCAGCGCTGGCAGATGCTGTCGAGGGTGCCGATGGTGAGTTCGTCCAGGGCGATGCGGGTGTCTTCGATGCGGCGGTAGAGGTGGATAAGGCCGTCCAGGCCGCGTTCGCGCACGGGGGCGAGGATGAGGTGGCGGTTGATGGGGTCGGTTTCGCCCGCGCGGTCAAGCTGTGCGCCGAGGCGGGCCGCGAGGGCGTCGTCGTCATCCAGCAGGGTTTGATCCGCCAGGTAGGCATCGGCGATGTTTTTGAGGCGCTCGCGCAAGGTGTCCAGGCGGTCGCGCACACGGTGCTGCATTTCGGCGGCGGCTTTGCGGGTGAAGGTGGTGGCGATGATGTCACGCGGGGCGGTGGGCGGTTTTTTTGTGCCGATTATCCATCTGTTTCT
>ERZ773056.458-NODE-458-length-21579-cov-13.493403_pt1 | contig 21579 bp, 19 predicted proteins | sample MGYA00580857_ERZ773056 | MGnify/ENA primary metagenome ERZ773056 (study PRJEB29015, sample SAMEA2737996) | human oral metagenome | biome: human oral; feature: human-associated habitat; material: dental | place: China | collected 2114 ... | reverse complement strand
CCTGTCCTTGACCAGGGCAAAAAGCTCCGGGTCATCGAGCTTGCGCTTGCGGTGGCAGACCAGACGCCGGTTGTCGTATTGCTCCTGCGCCTTGCTGGCGTTGTAGGTTCTGCCATCGCTGTTGCGTTTGAGTTCGCGCAGGATGGTGCTCCTGTGGCGCTTCAATATGGTGGCGATGGCGGCGAGGCTGTAGCCCAGCTCGTGCAGAGCCATTATGCAACCCCGCTCAAAGGGCGTAATATGACGGTAGGTATCCATTTGCGGTCTCCTGCAAGGTTTTGATGTTTTTTGCAGTATCGCTTATGGATGCCTTTTTTTGTAGCTGTTGCACTTGAATTGTAAATTCGCCGTAAATGGCACCCTGTCTTCCACAGGAAGGAAGACCCGTTATACCGCCTTCAGACGTGTTACGCGACAAAATCCCGCATCAAATCGCCCAGTGCGTGGTCGCCGCTCCCCACCGCGAAGATTTCGGATATGTGGCTGTGTCCCGCCAACTGGTAATGCGGCAGCCCCGGTAATGCCGCCTGTCGCTGGAAGTCGGGCGGGTCTTGTTCGGCGCTGGTGATGAGCAGCGGGACGCCCGCCTGTAGCAGTCCCGGCAGGGCGGAGCGGGCGGCGAGTTGTGTCGGGTCGTCGCCAAAGTAGGCGTGCAGGTATTCATTGGGTTCGGCGCGCACGGTGTCGTAGATGCCGGAGACGAGGATGGCGCCGCGCACGCCGTCGTCGCTCAGGCGCAGCGCCGGATGGGCGAGGTATTGTGCGACGTGTGCCGCGCCCGCCGAGTGTCCGGCAAGGATGATGCGCTGCGGTTCGCCGCCACGGGTGGCGATGTTCGTCTGTATCCAGCGCAAGGCGGCAGCGATGTCCTGTTGTGCGGCCGGCCAGGGATGGGCGGGCGCGAGGCGGTAGGTCATGTTGACGCCGACCAGGCCGTTGGCGACCGCCCACAGCATGAGGTTGTCGTAAAAGGGGCTGTCGCCGTTGCGTTTGTCACCCCTGACGAAGCCGCCGCCGTGAATGAAGAGGAAGACCGGGCGCGGGGCGGCGTCTGCGGTTTGCGGGGTGAAGACGTCCAGGCGGTGGCGCGGGTCGTCGCCGTAGTTCGCGTCGCGCTCAACGCGGACATCGGCATAGGGCTCGCGCGGTTGCAGTGGTGCGTACATTGCGCCGGTTTCGGCGGTTTCGATGACGGCGCCGATTTGTTGCAGCCGGGCGGCGATGGCGGCGGGTATTTGCGCGGGGATGCGGGTCGGGTTCATGACGGTCTCCGGTAGAAATGTGGCAGACAGGATACTGCGCGCGCCGGTGTTTGCCCAGTTCGCGCGGATTGTCAGAGGATGCCCCTGCCCTCCTCCACGTTATAAAAATGGCGGGGTTTTCGCCCCGCCATCGTGCTTTCCATCGGTTATTTTTTCGCTTTTTTCCGCTCGTTTTCCGTCAGGTATTTTTTGCGGATGCGGATGGATTTGGGCGTGACTTCGACCAGTTCGTCGTCGTCAATAAATTCCAGCGCCTGCTCCAGTGTGTTGCGGATGGGCGGGGTGAGGATGAGGTTTTCGTCGCTGCCGGCGGCGCGGATGTTGGTCAGTTGTTTGGCTTTGAGCGGGTTGACGGTGAGGTCGTTGTCGCGGCTGTGGATGCCAATCACCATGCCTTCATAGACTTCGTCGCCGTGGCCGATGAAGAGGCGGCCCCGGTCTTGCAGGTTGAAGAGCGCGTAAGCGAGCGCCTTGCCGGTCGCCATCGAGACGAGGACGCCGTTGTGCCGTGTTTTGCCGAGGCCTTCTTTTTTCGGTGCGTAGTGGTCAAAGGTCTGGAATTTGAGGCCGCTGCCGGAGGTCAGCGTCATGAATTCGGTCTGGAAGCCGATGAGGCCGCGCGTCGGGATGAGGTATTCGAGGCGGATGCGGCCTTTGCCGTCCGGCACCATGTTGCGCAGTTCTCCTTTGCGCTCGCCCATGCGCTCCATCACCGCGCCCTGATGCTGTTCGTCGAGGTCAAGCACGACAAATTCGTAGGGTTCATGGATTTCGCCATCAACTTCTTTGTAGATGACTTCGGGGCGCGACACGCCCAGTTCGTAGCCTTCGCGCCGCATGGTTTCGATGAGGACGGAAAGATGCAGTTCGCCGCGCCCGCTGACTTTGAATTTGTCCGGGTCGTCCATTTCTTCAACGCGCAGGGCGACGTTGTGGATGAGTTCGCGGTCAAGGCGCTCTTTGATTTGGCGGCTGGTGACGTATTTGCCTTCGCGCCCGGCGAAGGGGGAGTTGTTCACCTGGAAGGTCATGCTCATCGTCGGTTCATCGACGGAGAGGCTCGGCAGCGCTTCGACGTGGTTCGGGTCGCAGAGGGTATCGGAGATGTAGAGCGGGTCGATGCCGGTGAAGGAGATGATGTCGCCGGCGGCGGCGCTATCGACTTCGACTTTTTCGAGGCCAAGGAATTTGAAGATTTGCAGGACGCGGCCACTGCGCACCGCGCCGTCGCGGCCAATGATTTTTACCGGAGTGTTGCTGCTGATGCTGCCGCGCTCAACCCTGCCAATGCCAATGACGCCGGTGTAGCTGGAGTAGTCAAGCGAGGAGATTTGCATTCGGAACGGCGCGTCGCGGTCCACGTTGGGCGGCGGTACGTGGGCGACGATGGCTTCAAAGAGCGGGGTCATGTCGCCACTGCGGATGTCGGGGTTGTCGCCCGCGTAGCCGTTCAGGCCGGAGGCGTAGACGATGGGGAAGTCAAGCTGTTCGTCGGTGGCACCGAGGCGGTCAAAGAGGTCAAAGGTTTCGTTCAGCACCCAGTCGGCGCGCGCGCCGGGGCGGTCGATTTTGTTGATGACGACGATGGGGTGCAATCCCATGTCAAAGGCTTTTTGGGTGACGAAGCGGGTTTGCGGCATCGGCCCGTCCATCGCGTCAACCAGCAGCAGCACGCTGTCCACCATGGAGAGGACGCGCTCGACTTCACCGCCAAAGTCGGCGTGTCCGGGGGTATCAACGATGTTGATTTGGTAGTCTTTCCAACGGATTGCGGTGTTTTTCGCCATGATGGTGATGCCGCGTTCGCGCTCCAGGTCCATCGAATCCATCATCCGCTCATAGACTTCGGCGCGTTCGGCCAGGGTGTCGGATTGGCGGAAGAGTTGATCGACCAGCGTCGTTTTGCCGTGGTCGACGTGCGCGACGATGGCTATGTTGCGGATTTTTTTTACATCATGGATATCACTCACGGTTCACCTTGTCTGTGGTTGGGATTTTTTGGGCATAAAGAACGCCGCATCGTGCGGCGTGACGGGCGCGGATTATACGCCGCGCGCGGGGTTACGGGGCGAGTTTTTCTTGCAGCAGCGCGTTCACCGTTTTTGGGTTGGCCTGCCCCTGCGAGCGTTTCAGCACCTGGCCGGTGAGGAAGCCGAGCATTTTTGTCTGCCCGTCGCGGTAGGCGGCGACTTGCTGCGGGTGCGCGGCGATGACTTCATCGACCCAGGCGGCAATTTGGCTATCGTCGTTCACCTGTTGCAGGCCTTGCGCGGCGATGAGCGCGTCGGCGGTTTCATTGCTTTCCCACAGTTGCGGCAGCAGTTTTTTGCCGACGGCAGCAGAGATGGTGTTGTCCTTGATGCGCAACAGCAGTCCGGCGAAGCGTTCGGCGGAAAGCGGGATATTCTGCACGCCGCCACCGAACTCGTTGTACAGGCGGGCAAATTCGCCTTGCAGCCAGTTCGCCGCCAGCTTGCCGTCGCCACAGGCGGCGGTCAGCGCGTCGTAGTAGTCGGCCATTTCGCGCGTTTGCAGGATGAATTGCGTCGCCTCCGCATCCAAGCCGTATTCCTGCTGGTAACGGGCGGCGCGCGCCTGCGGCAGTTCCGGCAGGGTGTTGCGGATTTCCGCTATCCACGCGGGCGAGAGGTCAAGCGGCAGCAGGTCGGGGTCGGGGAAATAGCGATAATCGTTGGCTTCTTCCTTGCTGCGCATGGTGCGGGTTTCCATGCGGTCGGGGTCAAACAGGCGGGTTTCCTGCTCAACCGTGCCGCCGCTTTCCATGATGTCGCTCTGCCGCTCAATTTCGAGGTTAATCGCCTGCTCAACGAAGCGGAACGAGTTGATATTTTTCAGCTCGACGCGCGGGTTCAGTACGTCGCTGCCCTTCTCGCGGATGGACACGTTGGCGTCGCAGCGGAACGAACCTTCCTGCATATTGCCGTCGCTGATGCCGAGATAGCGCACCAGATGGTGCAATTGCCGCATATAGGCGACCGCTTCGGCGGCAGAGCGCATATCCGGTTCGGAAACCAGCTCAATCAACGGCACGCCGGCGCGGTTGAGGTCAATGCCGGTGCGGTCAGAAAACGCATCGTGTACCGATTTGCCTGCGTCCTCCTCCAGTTGGCCACGGTTGATGCGGATTTCCCGCGAGCCATCGGCCGTTTCCACCACGATTTTGCCGCCGCGAATAATCGAATCATCCAGTTGGCTGATTTGATAACCCTTGGGCAAGTCAGGATAAAAATAATTCTTGCGCATGAAAAAGGCGTGCGGGTTGATCTCCGCGCCAATCGCCAGACCAAACAGCGTCGCAAAATGCACCGCCTGCGCATTGAGTACCGGCAGCACGCCCGGATAGCCGAGGTCGATTTCATTCACATGGGTGTTGGGCTCGGCACCAAAAGCCGCCGAAGACGACGAAAACAACTTGCTTTCAGTCGCCAGTTGAATATGCAACTCCAGGCCAATCACGGGTTCATAACGCATACGGGTCTCCTCATAAAGAAAGCCCCACCAAGGTGGGGCAAAGATGGTATGGAAATTATAAGGGTTTGCTTACTTGTCCCGCAAGCTGGAGAACTTGTCGTTATCTACCAGTTGCTTGTCCACAATACGCGGGGTAACGAAGATCAGCATTTCATTCTTCTCAAATGCACGCGTATTCTTCTTGAAGGCATTGCCGATGACCGGGATATCGCCCAAGAGCGGGACTTTTTCTGTTTTTGCTGTTTGTTTCTGCTTGTAAACACCACCAAGAACAATCGTTTCGCCATTATCTACCAATACATTAGTTTTTACGCCACTGGTATTCTTGGTAAATGAGGTTTGCCCTGCAACAGAAACGTTATTGCCCAGTTCATCATTGTTGATATTTAGTTCCATATCAACCATGTTGTTCGGTGCAATACGCGGTGTCACATTGAGGCGAAGTGCGGCAGTAACCATTTCAAGTCTGCTGTTTATTCCATTTGTGTCACGGCTAACAACAGGTATTTCGGTACCAGACCAAACTTCTGCCTGAGCGCCGTCCTGGGTGACTACGCGCGGGCTGGAAACAATTTCTACGCGACCTTCTGTTTGTAGGGCAGACAATTCCAAATCCACCAAGAAATCACCACTCAAAATGGACAAACCATAACTTGATGGAGTGCCTGAAGTACCTCCAAGAACCGGCATATTGACACCCAAACGGTTGGACAGATCCGGAATATTTAGTGGACGAGTTCCGTTTACAATATCTGTAGCCAGACTGGTTGAGGCATTGCTAGTTCCACTTCCCGTAATCAGCTTGCTGTTGCTGCGGTTAATGAAAGAAACACCGAAACGAGCACCCAAGTCACGAGCATAATTGTCTTCTGTCAGTACAATACGGGAATCTATCAATACCTGTTTGACTGGTTTATCTAGTTCGGCAACCAATTCACGCACAGCCTGAATTTTTTCCGGAATATCATTGACAATTAGGGTATTCGTTCTTTCATCTACAGATACTGAACCTTTGTCAGAAAGAATGGAATCCACATTATTGGATAATCCATTGGAATTAGTTGTACGGACATTATTTTTTGCATCATCAATCAATTTTTTGAGATCCATAGCCCGCGCAAATTGTACCTGAATACGGTCAATACGGGTTGGCGTCAGGCTTCTCTTTTCTTCCAATGTGCGTAATATCGTTAATTCAGAGGTTCTTAATTCCTCAAGTGTTGCCACATAAATAACATCACCACTTTGGCGTTTATCCAACCCCTTAGTCTTCATAATAATGTCCAAAGCCTGATCCCAAGGCACATTATCCAGACGCAAGGTAATATTGCCTGTTACGCCATCACTGACTACGATATTGTTATGGGTAAATTCAGCAATAATTTGCAGAACCGCACGAACTTCAATATCTTGGAAGTTCAAAGATAACGGCTCCCCTTTATAGTGTTTACCACTACCAAAACCAAGCATTTCCTGCACTTTCCGATCTTGGGCATTTTGTGCCGGTTTCATTACCTCAATGGTGTAGGTATTACCACTTTGATAACTAACAAACTCAAACGGGTTCCCCGCCATATTTAAAGAGACGGTGGCTCCACCATTTCCCTTCTTAATTTCGGCATAGCTGACTGGCGTATTGTAATCCGTTACATCCAGGCGCTTCTGTTCACTATTACTGATTGTAATACCGCGTACATCTGCTATTACTTTATTACCATCTTTGCGGACATTCACGACGGTATCAGGTGATGGCAAATTAAAGGTAAAGGCAGCTCGGCCATTAGAAGTGCGACGAAATTCCGGCGCAAGGGCACTAGCGGAATTAACACCTTTGCCAATGGTAGCAGTACCTTTGCCAACAGTAACCATTTGTGGATTAACGGCTCCTCTAAATCCGGCAGCCGGAGCAGCTGGCGTTTTGACAGCAAGAGATCCTTTAGGAGCGGCTTTCGAACCAGGCATTACATTTACTATGACATCCTGCCCTTGCTGGCTGACATTATAATTCATCGGTGAAGACAAATTAATAACAGCACGGGTGCGTCCTTGTCCCGGAATGACATCCACATTATAAATTCCATTAGAAGCCACATCTACACCACGGGATTTCATGGAAGATGTCGTATTGGGGAAATCCAGAACAATAGAAGAATCGGTATTGAATGCTGTAGGTTTAACCCCTGCATTTTTAAATACGAGTTGATACCCGCCAGCAGCACTACCATGTTCAACGCCGCTAATAGCTGCCGCATATAAACTTGAGGACAACAGCAACAAGCTTCCAGTAAAGATATGTTTCATAATTCCATAACCTCTGTAAAAATCAATAAGTAAAGAGTTCTAAAATGGCCATCCGGTTCTGCCACCCGCGTGGAACTTTAAATTTTTCACGAACCATAATGTGATCAGGTTTGATAGAAATTATCAGACCATTATTTTTACCCATATATTCACCTTGCATAGTATTAACAATACCTGCATCGGGGGTTTGAATCAGTGCAGCACGTCTCTGGTTCTTATTCACAACCGTGCCTACCATTGATAATTGACCCAAATCGTAATTTTCTAGGAAATATTTGGTATGTGGTACTGGTGCGCCATCACCACAACTATCATCAGCACATGTATCTTGTTTTTCATCTACCGGAGCCTTTGCATCTACCACGAAAGGCTTCAATGCAAAAGGATCAGTATTCTCGGATTGATACGCATAGGGAACATATTCCTTGTTTGCTGGCAAGGGACCAAGATCAAGATTGGGACTCGGTTTTACGGTCTCGGATGTCTCCTGTATAAACTGCGCTACTTCAGATTCCGGACTACCATTCATAAAGCCCGTTGATAGACACACAACAAGAGATAAACCGACTGCCTTGCACAAGATTGTCTTATTTGGCATTTTGACCCTCTCCATTGCTGGTTAGTTGTTCCAAATTTTTCTTTAAAAACTCATCCAGGTCTACGTTGTAAACATAGGTCTGTAACTGGCTCTCAATAGTTAATTTATTAGGATCATTGTCTGCTATTTTGATAGACATATCAGAAACATTCATGATACGCTGCAATGCTGACATTCTCCCTGTAAATTTAGCAAAATTGACATATTGTGTATCGGCTTTCAGTTTTACCGGTTTAATATTGTAATAAGGCTGTTTTATATCAACATCTGGTCTGACAAAAGAATCAAAAATAATACCATTATCTACGCCAGCGACGTAAACGCTATCAATAAGATCAGGAACCTCATCATCTGAAGGCAAATATTCAAGCAATGATCTCAAGACCCCAACCAATGCCTCTGTTCTTTCTTGATATTTAGGAAGATCCTGTTGATATTGATAAAGCACTTTATATTTGTCTTTTAACTCGGTAATTTTTGCATCATGAGTATCTTGTTCTTCAACCAAAGGTTGTCTAAAGAACTTGTTATAAACAAATACCATCAATCCTACGATAATTACCCAGCATATAATTTTGTAATAAACGGGCCATGTACCAGGATTACTGGTATCTAGCTGTGAGGGTGATACAAATTTCATCCCTGACCTCCTTCAACTTTAGGATTACGTTTGACATCTATATGAACCGTAAACTGTTTAACTTCACTTCCTTCAGGAACGGTAAAACTATTGTTTTTTACTGCAGTAACAATATTCTCAATAGATGCCTTGGAAAAATATTGGAACTTTTCCATATTACGAATAAATTGAGCGACTCCACTATCATTACTGGCAACCCCGGTAATAACAACTTTTCCTGCCTGATAATTAATAGAACTTAAAAATACCGTCTCCGGTGTATGTTGAGCAATATAGTCCAACATTTCCGTCGCCAGTCCACGCTCCGCCTGCAAGCCCTGAATAACATCAATTTGCAAATTAACTTGCCTGTTGAGTTCTTGTAAGCGTTTAACTTCAGTTTCAGCAGTAGAAAGTTTATTTATATTTTCTTCCAGTTGACTAATTGCCGATTTCTGTTCTTCAATATAATTGGTTTGCTGCCAATAATCAGCACCTAACGCAGCTGCGCAAAGGAAAACGATGCCAAAACTTGCATAGGTGAAGTTTTTCTTCTGTTCGTCGCGACGTTGTTCACGCCACGGTTGTAGGTTAAATTTTCTAGCCATTAGTTTGTGCCTTCCATCGCCAAGCCTATTGCCAAGGCATGATTGATTCCAGACTGCAACGTATCATCAGAACGTTGTGAGCCTGACAGCTTGATATAAGGAGCCAGATTCAGCAATCTAATCGTGTGCGAAACGTTTGCAGCACCCAGTGCATCCACGAAACCGGTCAGTCTTGCACCACCACCAGTCAGATAAATGACTTTTATTGGTTCGGGATTTTCTGTGACATTGTTTGCTTCGTAGAAGTCCAACGCCAAATGAAGCTGTTCGGAAAAAGTCTGTACATAGGGCGTCAATACCAAATCTCTGTACTCATCGCCAAAGCTGTGGCCAATTTTGCGGTTTTCTGCAGATTCGGCATCAATATCAAAGACGTCCATGATGATTTCATTGACCGTATTGCCGCCAATTTGCTGTTCACGGCTGAACAGCAGTTCGCTGCCTTTACAGACATAGAAACGGCTGCGGCTGAAGCCAATATCAATCAACATGATGCGGTCGTTTTTGCCGACATCATTCTTGGCAACATATTTCAATACGCGGGTAAAAGCGAAGGCATCAACATCTACCTGTGGCTTGCTGAAGTTTTTCGGCAATTTGTTCAGGAGTGCCGTCTTGTCATCTGCAACATCGCGACGTACCACAACTGCCAAACGCGTTCCTTTTTTGTTCGGCACTTCATCGAAGTCAAAATAGACTTGATCCATGCCGAAAGGAATGGCGTCATTCAGTTCCAGCTCTACTGCACCTTCCAGCTCATTGCCACGCAGGGAGGATGCTACATTAACCTCACGCATGATAACGTCGCCGGTATTAACGTGCAGAACCACCTGCCCGTTTTTCACCCCTTGTTTTTTCAGGATGTTTGCAACAAGTGTACTCAGCGTTGCCCGGTCACGCTGTTGGCGTACGTCTGGCGGAATCACTTCGTAAGCGAGGTGATTGGCGGTAAATGCCTTGCCCGACTGTTTGACCTTGGCAACCTTGATGCTGTATTGCCCGATATCTACCCCGATAATCTCAGGTTTTCCCAACATATATTTAACTCCTTTTAAGCCTGCCGGGATGTTCTGCCGCCAGCGGAATGCTGGCAGTTCGTGCAATCACGGCAGTCTTCAAACGTCTTATCTAAATCCCATGCTCAATTTATCCGCTTTCTGAACAAAAATCAATATTTGGTTAGTCTTTTCTTAAGCATTTTGCAATGTGGCTGCAAAGTGTGTTGAAAATACTGGTAAAACATCGCGTGTCCAGAAAACAACAAATTTTGCGATTGCGCTATTGTAACACAAATTTCATGTTTGTCTGCTTTGCAAGGCACGGTTTTTCTGCCGTATAAGCGTTTTTGCCCGCACGAAGGCGGGCAAAATGGTAATGTTTGGGAAGGACCGAAGGTTTTTTGCTGTTTTTACAGCAGATATTTCCAGAAGTCTTTGAGGACGACGAACCCCATCAGTGCGTACACCAGCGTCGCCCCGACGCGCAGCGCCCATTTCATGGTCGTTTCGGAGAGCGGCTTGCCACGCACGGTTTCCAGCGCGTAGAAGAGCATATGGCCGCCGTCCAGCATCGGTACCGGCAGCAGGTTGATGGCAGCAAGCGAGAGGCTGACCACGCCAAGGAAGTTGAGGAAGATGTCCCAGCCGTAGCGCAGGGTTTTGCCTGCCGCGTCACCGATGGTGAGCGGTCCGCCGATGTTGTCGAGCGAGATTTTCCCGGCGAACATCCGTCCAAACATATCGTAGGTCAGGCGGACGTAGTAAACGACTTTGTCCCAGCCGTGACCAAGCGACGCCCACAAGCCGTAGCGCTCTACGGTCTGGTAGGCGGAGACGTCCACCGGCTGCCATTTGACGCCAAGGAAGCCGTGTTCTTGTCCTTTTGGGTCGGTACGCGAACCGAGTTTGCCGTGCAGGGTTTGTTCGCTGCCCGCGCGCATGACGGTAATGGCGATATCCGCGCCCGGTTTGCCGTCGGCGATGACTTTGCCGATGCGGATGAGGTCTTGCGCTTTGCCATTGACGGCGGTAATGCGGTCGTCTTTTGCGATGCCCATTGCGGCCGCCGGACCGTCCGCGATGGTCTCGGCGACGTTGGCGGGTAGCCATTCGTCAACGAGGTATAGGCCGGTCGCTTCGTCCATTTTCAGCTCGTCGCCCGCGCGCAATCCGCTGAGGTCAAGCGCGAGGATGCGTTCTTCACCGTCGCGCTGGATGACGAGGTTGACGTCGCTGCGGCGCGGCGCGCCCACGAGGGCGATATGCGCGTCGCTGCTGAGCAGGATGTCTTTGCCTGCGATCGCGCGTATTTGGTCGCCAACCTGTAATCCCGCTTTGCTGGCGAGGCTGTCCGGCGCTATGTACGCAATTTCCGGACGCAAGCCCTGCACGCCGTAAAGATACAGGGCAGCGAAGGCGAGAACGGCAAAGAGGAGGTTGACCGCAGGTCCGGCAAAGGCAATAAGAAAGCGTTGCCAGGCTTTTTTGGACTGGAAGGTGCGGTGTTTTTCGGATGCGTCAACGGCTTCGTCGCTGCTTTCGCCCAGCATTTGCACGAAACCGCCGAGCGGGATGGGCGCGAGGGTGTAGAGCGTGCCGTCTTTTTTGCCGCGCCAGCTGAGGAAGGGTTTGCCGAAGCCGAGCGAGAAGCGGATGATTTTGACGTCGCAGCGGCGTGCGACCCAGAAGTGTCCCCATTCGTGGATGGTGACGAGGATGCCGATGGTGATGATAAAGCCGAGTATTCCCCAAAGCGCGGGTAACATTGCCTGCGTCTCCTTGCAGTGATGGTGTTCAGAAAAGGTTGGCGTAGAGGAAGCCTGCTGCCCACAGCACCATTGCCGAAAGCCAGCTGTCGATGCGGTCGAGGATGCCGCCGTGGCCGGGCAGGATGTTGCTGCTGTCCTTGATACCGGCGCGGCGTTTGAGCACGCTTTCCCACAGGTCGCCGATGGCGGCGTAGATAACGACCAGCGCGGTCAGCGGCAGGAACGGGCAGAGGCCGAGCGGCAGTTTGACGATGAATGACAACACCAGCGCCGCCAGCATCGCCGCGAAGAAGCCGCCGATGAAGCCTTCGACGGTTTTTTTCGGGCTGATTTTTTCCGCCAGTTTGCGTTTGCCGTAATGGCGACCGGCGAAGTAGGCACCAATGTCGCTGCACCAGACGATAATAAAGAGGCCAAGCAGGCCGCCGCCGCCAATCATGCGCTGGATGGCAACGGTTGCCCAAACGAAGGCGAGCAGCATCACCGAGCCGGCGACGGCAAGCAGGCTGTCGGGCAGGTTGAGGCGCTGGTCGCGGCCATAGCGGTAGAGCGCGTATGGCACGATGAACAGCCAGATGAATGAGGCGGCGGCGAGAAAGTAGAACAGCAAGCGGCTTTTGGCGACGCCGCCGAGGCCGTATTCGAGCAGGAGCAGGCCGAGCGCGGCGATGCCGGTGTTGATGAGCGCATATTTCCACTGGCTGCGCGCTTTCCAGCGCAACAGGTTGCCCCATTCGCGCGCGGCGAGCGCGATGAGCGCCAGCCAAAAGAGGTTGAACCAGACGTCGTCGGCGTAGAGGTTAATCCAGAAGAATAGCGGGGCGATGACCAATACGGTCAGGATGCGGTAGAGCAGCATGGCGTTTTTGTCCGTCAGGTGTGCGACAGCGCGCCAAAGCGGCGCTCGCGGTGGTGATAGGCGGCGAACGCCGCTTGCAGTTGTGCTTCGCCGAAGTCCGGCCACAGCACGTCGGTGAACCACAGTTCGGCGTAGGCGAGCTCCCACAGGTGGAAGTTGCTCAGGCGCATTTCGCCGCTGCTGCGGATGAGCAGGTCAACCGGCGGCAGGTCGGGCATCGGGCGGTGGGCAACGAAATCGCTTTCGTTGATGGCGCCCGCTTGCAGTTCGCCCTGCGCGACCGCCTGCGCCAAACGGCGGGCGGTTTCGCACAATGCCCATTGGCCGCTGTAGTTGATGGCAAGGACGACGTTCATGCGCGTGCCGTCGGCGGTCAGCGCCTCTGCTTCGTCAATGGCGTTGCAGAGCGAGGCGGAGAGCGGAGTGCGGTCGCCGAGGACGCGCAGGCGGATGTCGTTTTTCTGCATTTTTTCCGCTTCTTCGCGCAGCGCCGTTTCGATCAGTTCCATCAGCACTTTGACTTCGTGCGCGGGTCGGCGCCAGTTTTCGGTGCTGAAGGCGTAAAGGCTGAGGGTTTGCACGCCCGCCTTGGCGCAGGCGGTGACAACGCGATCCACCGCCACCCGCCCGGCCTTGTGGCCAAAGGCGCGCGGGCGCAGGTGTTGCTGCGCCCAGCGGCCATTGCCATCCATGATGATGGCGACGTGGGCAGGCGGGTTTTGCGCGGCGCTCATCAAACTTCCATCAGTTCCTTTTCTTTGTCGGCGAGGACTTTGTCCACCTGTTCGACGTATTTGTCGGTCAGTTTCTGGATTTCTGCCTCGGCGCGGCGTTCGTCGTCTTCGGATGCCTGTTTGTCGGTGACAAGCTGCTTGATGCTTTGGTTGGCATCGCGGCGCACGTTGCGGATGGCGACTTTCGCCTGTTCGCCTTCGTTACGCACGATTTTGACCAAGTCTTTGCGGCGTTCTTCGGTGAGCGGCGGCAGGTTGATGTGGATGTTTTGCCCGGCGGTGTTCGGGGTCAGGCCAAGGTCGGAGTTAATCAGCGCTTTTTCGATGACGGCGACCATGTTGCGCTCCCATACCTGGATGGTGAGGCTGCGGTAGTCGGTAACAGTCACGTTCGCTGCCTGCGACAGCGGCACCATCGAGCCGTAGTATTCGACCTGGACGTGATCCAGCAGGCTGACGTTTGCCCGTCCGGTGCGGATTTTGCTCAGTTCGTGTTCGAGCGACTGCACGGATTTTTCCATGCGCGTGGCGGCATCTTTCTGGATGGTCTGCATCATATAAACTCCTTAGGCGTGAATGACCGTGCCAACGCCGTCATCAAACACGGCACGCACGATTTCATCGGGTTTGGTCATGTCAAATACCACCATCGGCATATCATTGTCGCGGCACATCACCACGGAAGTCGCGTCCATGACATTGAGGTTTTCGGTGAGTACCTGACGGTAGCTGAGGGCGTCGTATTTTACCGCATCGTCAAAGCGTTTGGGGTCTTTGGAATAGACGCCATCGACCTTGGTCGCCTTGAACATCGCGTCCACTTCCAGCTCAATCGCGCGCAGGCTGGCGGCGCTGTCAGTGGTGAAAAACGGGTTGCCGGTTCCGGCGGCGCAGATGACCACCCTGCCCTTTTCGAGGTGGCGGATGGCGCGGCGGCGGATGAACGGTTCGCAGACCTGGTCGATAATCAGCGCCGACATCACCCGCACCGGCACGTCAATCTGCTCCAGCGCGTCCTGGATGGCGAGTGCGTTCATCAGTGTCGCCAGCATACCCATGTGGTCGCCGGTGACGCGCTCCATGCCGAGCGCCGCCAGTTGCGCGCCACGAAAGAGGTTGCCGCCGCCGACAACAATGGCGATTTCCACGCCGGACTCTACCAGTTGGCGGATTTCTCCGGCGATGCGGCGTACCACTTTCGCGTCCAGGCCGAAAGCCTGGTCGCCCATCAGCGCCTCGCCGCTCATTTTCAGCAAAATTCTTTTGTATTTAGGGGGATTGCCTGTAGTCATGTGTGTGTTCTCCGGATTGTTATAGGGCGCGCGCATTATACGTTGCACGGCATAAAAAAACCGCCGACGGGCGGCGGTTTTGCGGGCGGTCAAGACTTAAACGCCTTTGGCCTGCGCCATCACTTCGGCGACAAAATCGGATTCTTCCTTCTCGATGCCTTCGCCCAGCTCGAAGCGGGTGAATTGCACCACGTCAGCGCCTTTTTCTTTCAGCAACTGCTCAACAGTGATGTCCGGATTCTTGACGAAAGACTGCCCTTTCAGCGTCACTTCGCTGAACAGCTTTTTCATCGCGCCTTCGACCATCTTCTCGATGATGTTTGCCGGTTTGCCGCTTTGTTCGGCCTTGGCGCGGTGGATTTCGTTTTCCTTGTCGAGGAAATCCTGCGGCAAGGAAGCAGCATCCAGCGAAATCGGGTTGCTGGCGGCGATGTGCATCGCGATGTCTTTCGCCAGCTCAACGTCGCCGGTGGTGATTTCCACCAGCACGCCGATTTTCTGACCGTGCAGATAGTGGCCGATAACGCCGCTACCTGCGGTCAGGGTGACGAAACGGCGGATGGTCATGTTTTCGCCGATTTTCGCGACCAGCTCGCGGCGACGCTCGTCGGCGGTAACGCCCGGTGCGACTTCGGCGGCATTCAGCGCGTCAATGTCGGCCAGCTTTTGCGTGCGCGCCACTTCGGCGAGACGGTTGGCAAAACCACGGAACTCGTCGCCCATGGCAACAAAGTCGGTTTCGCAGTTGGCTTCAAGGATGGTAGCGACCTTGGCGTCATCGCTGATGGAGACAACCAGCGCGCCTTCGGCAGCAACGCGGCCTGCCTTCTTGTCAGCCTTGGCGAGGCCGGTTTTGCGCATATGCTCGACGGCGGCTTCAATATCGCCTTTGGTTTCGAGCAGTGCCTTCTTGCACTCCATCATGCCTGCGCCGGTACGTTCGCGCAGCTCTTTGACTAATTGGGCGGAAATGGACATATTCAACTCCTGAAAACAAGGACGGCTGCGGTCATGCCGCAGCCTTTAATCATGCAAAAACAGATAAATTACTCGGCGTCGCCGCTTTCGGCAGCTTCAGCAGCCGGTTCATCAGCCACGACCGCTTCTTCCAGCGCCTTCTCGGCGTTCTCGCCGCCACGGGCGGTCACAGAAGCCTTGGCTTCCTCAATCGCGCTGGCGACCGCATCAACGTAGAGGCGGATGGCGCGGACAGAGTCGTCATTGCCCGGAATAATGTAATCGACGCCATCGAGCTGGCTGTTGGTATCAACCACGCCAACGACCGGAATGCCGAGCTTCTTCGCTTCCTGAATGGCGATGTGCTCATGACCGACGTCAATCACAAACAGCACATCGGGCAGACGGCGCATATGGCGGATGCCGGTGAGCGAACGGGCGAGCTTGTCGCGTTCACGGCCAAGGACGATGACCTCTTTCTTCACCAGCTTTTGGAACGTGCCGTCTTCGGCCATGCGTTCAATCGCTTCGAGGCGGTTGATGGACTGGCGGATGGTCTTGAAGTTGGTCATCATCCCGCCGAGCCAGCGGAAATTGACATACGGCATCCCGCAGCGGGCAGCCGCTTCGCCGACCGCTTCAGAAGCGCTGCGCTTGGTGCCGACGAACATCACGCTGCCGCCGTTGGCGACAACCGTGCCGACAAAATTCAGCGCGTCGTTCAACATCGGCACCGTCTTTTCGAGGTTGATAATGTGGATGTCGCCCCGCTTGCCATAAATATAAGGCGCCATCTTGGGATTCCAGAAACGGGTACGGTGCCCGAAGTGTGCGCCTGCCTCAAACAGCTCGCGCATACTGACTTTACTCATAGTATTTACTCCATAAAGGGTTAGGCCTCCAAACGCGCAAACGCTCCAACCCGCAGGCACCCGGAGCGTCGAAAACAGCGTTTGTGTGATTTAGTTGCCAGAAAGGCGCGCGCTTTATACCATGCCCCGCCTTAATTACCAAACGAAAAAACCATGACCATTACCCTGAAAAGCGAAGCAGACCTCGCCAAAATGCGCATCGCCGGGCGGCTTGCCGCCGACGTGCTTGACATGATTGCGCCCTACATCGTCCCCGGCGTCAGCACAGCCGAACTCGACCGCCGCTGCCACGACTACATTGTCAACGTTCAACAGGCTATCCCCGCCTGCCTCAACTACGGCAGCCCGCCCTTCCCCGCCTCGACCTGCATCTCCGTCAACCACGTCATCTGCCACGGCATCCCCTCGGAAAAAACCCTGAAAAACGGCGACATCGTCAACATTGACGTCACCGTCATCAAGGACGGCTGGCACGGCGACACCAACCGCACCTACCTCGTCGGCGACGTCGGCGTGCTCGGCCGCCGCCTGGTGGACATCACCTACGAAGCGATGTGGCGCGGCATCCGCACCGTCCGCCCCGGCGCGACCCTCGGCGACATCGGCCACGCTATCCAGAGCTTTGCCGAAGCCGAACGCTTCTCCGTCGTGCGCGAATTTTGCGGCCACGGCATTGGCCGTGGCTTCCACGAAGACCCGCAAGTGGTGCATTTCGGTCAGCCGGGCAAAGGCCTCACCCTCGAAAAAGGCATGACCTTCACCATTGAGCCGATGATCAACGCGGGCAAAGCCGCCCTCAAAATCCTCGGCGACAGCTGGACCGTCGTCACCCGCGACCGCTCGCTGTCTGCGCAATGGGAACACACCCTCGCCGTCACTGAAGACGGCTACGAAATCTTCACCCTCGGCGCCGCCGAACGCGAACGCTTCAGCCCGACCGGGCATCAAAAATAGCCCCTGCAAGATGCGCTCCGGCGCATCATTTCATACCTGCCTGCGCGCCCAAGGTGTAGGCCAATGGAAAATCATCCCATGAGCCCGGAAGACAAATTCACCCTATGTAGAGTCATGACAACCCTCTTTGTGGGATTTCTGATACTGCCTTACTTCGTCTTGGTCAGGCGGATTCACATCCCCTTTTGGTTTTCCAACTTATTGCTGTGCATCATGTGGCTGCTTGTCGTGGCGATGGAGCGTCTGCACGACAAAGGCATGGGCAACAGTCCCCTTTGCGAAATCATCACCATTGCCTATATCAGTATCGCACTGCCGCTGTTTTTGTGGACATTACTCGCCGTGTACATCAATAACTGACCGCCATGCCCTCCCCTGCCCTCCCCGACTGGCAACCCGCCTCCCTGCCGCTCCCCGAAGAAGCCGCGCGCGCCCGCGACTACCTGCGCGAACTGCGCCATGCGCTTGCCGCGCACATCCGCGGGCGCGACTACGACGTACACCGCCTCATCGTGCATTACACCGCGCAGATTGACCGCATCCTCGGCTACCTCTACCAGCGCACCATCGCCAACCCGCGCATCCGCCTCTATGCCATCGGCGGCTACGGCCGCGGCGAACTCTTTCCCGCCTCCGACATCGACCTCCTGCTCCTTACCCCGGACGACCTCACCGACCGCGACGCCATCGAAACCTTCATCCAGACACTGTGGCAACTCGGCCTGGACATCGCACAGCACGTCCACGCTGACCGCGACCTCGCCCCTGCCGCCACCGCCGACATAGACCTCCTCACCAGCCTGCTGGAAAACCGCCAACTGGCGGGCGAGCCGCACCCCATTGACCCCGCCCGCCCGCCGCTCATAGCCAAAACCGCCTACATCCGCCACAAACAACAAGAACAACGCGCGCGCGACGCCAAACAAGAGCGCCTCGGCCAACTCGAACCCAACCTGAAAAACAGCATCGGCGGCCTGCGCGACTACCAGATGATTGACTGGCTCTCCGCCTACTGCTACCACGACCGCAGCCATGCCACCCTCATCGCCCGCCACCTGATGACCGAAGGCGAATCCGCCGGACTCCGACAAAGCCGCGACGCCCTCTGGCGCATCCGCTTCGCCCTGCACCTCGGCGGCGCGCGACAAAAAAACACCCTCGACTTTGAACAACAAAAGCGCCTCGCCGCCACCTTCGGCTACCGCGACCAGCGGCACAACCTCGCCATCGAACAACTGATGCAGCACTACTACCAGCACAGCATGCGCATCCGCCGCATCAACCAGCGCGTCGTCAGCCACATCGAAGCCGACCACCAGCCGCCGCAGCCCGCCGTACCGCTCACTGCCGACTACGCCAGCCAGCACGGCAAACTCACCCTGCGCGACCCGGCGGCATTCACGCAAAACCCGCAGCAGCCGTGGGAAACGTTCCAGTACCTGCAACAAAACCCGGCGATACACGAACCGCACCCCGACCTCGTGCGCCACATCCGCCGCCACCGCATTGAGCTGACCAACATCGCCCGCCGCCGCGACGCCGACAACCGCCGCGCCTTCCTCGCCCTGCTCGCCCGCCCCGGCACCGTGTACCCGCAACTGGCGCGCATCCACCAATACGGCTTGCTCTACCGCATCATCCCCGCCTTCGCCCACATCACCGGAAGAATGCAATACGACCTCTTCCACCAATACACCGTTGACCAGCACACCCTCAAACTCATCGAAACCCTTGACCGCATGGTGCGCCCCGACCCGGCCTACCCCGAAGCCGCCGACCTGCTGGCGAACCACAAAAACCCGGCGCTGCTCTACCTCGCCGCCCTCTTTCACGACATCGGCAAAGGCTACGACGGCGACCACAGCCAGACCGGCGCACAAATCGCCGACCTCTACGCCCGCGAAAACGACGCCATCAGCCCGGAAGACCGCGCGCAACTCGTCTGGCTCGTCGCCCACCACCTCGACCACAGCCTGACCGCACAAAAAAAAGACCTGACCGACCCGGCGACCATCGCCGCCTACGCCGCCACCATCCCCGACCGCGACCACCTCGACAACCTGTATCTCCTCACCATCGCCGACATCAGCGCCACCAACCCCACCCTCTGGAACAACTGGCGGGCGAGCCTCATCCACGACCTCTACCGCCAAACCCGGCACCAACTCGAACACCACCAGGACAGCCTGCACGAACAAGAACAACACGCGCGCGCACAAGCCAAAGCCCAACTCGCCGCCGACCCCGCCATCATTGACGTCCTCTGGGCGCAACTCCCCGACGCCTGCTTTCGCGGCGAGAATGCCGCCGCCATCGCCGCCAAAACCCGCCATTTACTAGGAACTGCTTACGCCCCAACCCCGCCCCATGACGGACTTCGCACTGTGGACATCCACCAAACCGCTCCCTCCCCCGTGGGGGAGGGTCGGGGTGGGGGCAGCAAACCAACCGCGCCAGCGACCGCACCCCAAACAAACCACAAACCGCCCCTGACACACGGCAAACCACACGCCGCAAGCCTCATCCAGCAACACCCGCCGCGCCTCATCATCAGTAGTCCCAACCCGGCAGACATCCTCCTCGCGCGCATCACCCACTACCTCGAAAAACACAACCACAACATCCACGAAGCGCGCCTCTACACCACGCGCGACCACCGCCTCACCATCCAGGAATACACCCTCGGCGAAACACCGCCACCCGCGCCCGAACTCGCACACGAACTCGAACGCCACATCGCCGACAACCGCCCGCCGCCGCCGCTCGCCCGCCGCCTGCCCGGCAGCCGCGACAAACACTTCACCATCCGCCCCCGCGTCCACATCCAGCAAGAAGCGGCGCACACCACCCTCGAACTCACCTGCAAAGACCGGCACGGCCTGCTCTCGCTCATCAGCCGCATCCTGCTCGCGCACGGCGTACACATCAGCCACGCCAAAATCAGCACCTTCGGCGAAAAAGCCGAAGACAGCTTCCACCTCACCGACGCCGCCCACCACCCGCTCACCGACCCGGCAACCCTCACCGCGCTGCAACAGGCACTGCTGGCAGCGCTGCAATAGTGTCCCAACTGGCACAACCGCAGGGCGCGCCCTATAATATGAACAACCGGCAATCACCCGGAAAGCCACCCAACCACCTGCAAGTTAAAAGGAAAGAACGATGCCCCGCCTGCCCAACATGGTCAAACCCGCCGGCAAAGCCACCCGCCACGAACTCACCTATTACGATGGCGAGCGCCGTATCGTTTACACCGTGGACGAAGGTTACAACCAAAACGACGGCACCATTCTCATCTCGCGCACTGACGCCAGCGGCATCATCACCCACGTCAACCGCGTCTTCACCGAAATCAGCGGCTACAGCCAGCGCGAACTCATCGGCGCGCCGCACTACATCATCCGCCATCCCGATATGCCAAAATCCGCCTTCAAAGACCTGTGGGATACCATCATCGGCGGCTCGGAATGGCATGGTTACGTCAAAAACCTGCGCAAGGACGGGCGCTACTACTGGGTCTATGCCACCGTCGCGCCGATTATCAGCAACGGCCTGTTCGTCGGCAGCACCTCGGTGCGGCGCAAAGTTGATGCCAAAACCATCGCCAAATACGAAGAACAATACCGCATCATGCGCCAAAACGAAGAACGCTACGGCTTTGAAGACGACGACACCGACACCACCGCATCCGCACCCGGCAACAGCGTCGGCAACCTGATTGGCAAACTGTTCACCCGAAAAAAATAACCCCTAAAATACCGCCTTCCCCCAAAACCCAACCATCCCATGAGCGAAGAACACCAGGAACCCAAGCCCTCGCTCCTCAGTCGCCTCACCGCGCTGTGGAGCAACAACGAAGAACCCGACTTTCACACCACCTTTCACGAACTCGTCACCCAGGCACGCGCGAGCGGCGACATCGGCGACGAAACCGCGCAAATGCTTGAACGCCTCACCACCCTCGGCGACACCCGCGTGCGCGACATCATGATCCCGCGCGGACAAATGCTGCTCATCGAAGAAGACTGGAGCCTTGAACAAATCTTCAACGTCATCATCGAATCCGGCCACTCGCGCTACCCCGTGGTGGACGAAACCCACGAACAAATCCGCGGCATCCTCCTCTCCAAAGACCTGCTGCCTTACACCTTCCGCCAGCAACTGCCGGAAGACATCAGCACCCTGCTGCGCCCGGCGACCATCGTCCCCGAAAGCAAACCGCTGGACGCGATGCTGCGCGACTTCAAGACCAACCGCAACCACA
>ERZ773056.455-NODE-455-length-21667-cov-19.175134_pt1 | contig 21667 bp, 13 predicted proteins | sample MGYA00580857_ERZ773056 | MGnify/ENA primary metagenome ERZ773056 (study PRJEB29015, sample SAMEA2737996) | human oral metagenome | biome: human oral; feature: human-associated habitat; material: dental | place: China | collected 2114 ... | reverse complement strand
ACGGAGTAATAAAAAATAGGGCTGTTGCAAAATAAAGATTATACACAAGATGTAGTGGCATTTGATTCAAATGCCCTCCTACACTTGTGCCAAAGTCTAAAAATACAACAAGCCTTATTTTTATTATATCTCTGCTTGCAGAATATATCCGAATTTAATCTCGTCTTGTAATAAGGCATATACATAAGAAGGACTTTCTTTGTATAAACCGGTTTCTATATCTATCAACTTATCATACACTTGAGAATTATATAAAGTATACATTGCAGTGTCATATTCCATACCTTGTTCTTCTGAAAGCATCTCAACAAGATCTTGAACCATATATTCAATCATTTGCTGTTCTTTTTTCATAATCTATACACCTACCTTTCTCAAAAGACGAATTGCCTTTTCTGTATGAAAAGAGTACTGATTAGTAGTTTCCTTGTATATCATAGCACTTAACATATTATCAAATGTTAATACTCCATTTTCATATTGCCTAAATAGAAGTGCCATATCATCATTTGCAATCGGTCCTATAACAATATCATATTTATTGTCCAAATTACATTCTGAATCTGAAACATCAGTGAATTTCTTGCTGCGGTTATTTTTTACAAACCTTACCCACTCTTTAGATGTTTCTTTTCCAAAATCCTTAATTCGCAGATCTCTCATTTCAAAAAAAGAGTTATCAATATCATATGTATTTATAATAGGAACACCTCCATAAATCTTCGCAACTCGTTTTGCCATCTTCTCTGCCTGTTCTCTCAAAACAGTAAGATAAAATCCCCTGCCAAAGTCTTTATAGGGTCGGCACATTGCAAGGTCAATTTCCTTTATATTTATATTACTTCCATGATATAAAAGCATTAATAAACTCCTCCGTTATTTCTGCATATCAGTGTCAAATCTTCCAATGCATCATCTATACTAAGTGTATGCTCGATATCATAATGTTCTTTTAGAAATTCTATTCCCTTATACTTATAAAGGTATTTAAAAGATTCTTTCGCAGTTATATTGAATCTATCGGCAAATTCATTTATACAAACAATTGTATAGTTGATTTTCTTTTTCAATTCACTCATTTCTTATACCTCAGGTCTTTGAATAAATATTAGGCTTATACTCTAGTATACTATATCGTTTATATTTAGTATTATTACCACTTTGTTAATAGATTGCAGAAGATACATAATAAAGAAATTTGAAAGTTATTATACTATTGCTGATATTAATTAAACATCAATATACACTATACTAGTATAATCCACTTTAAATAAAACTATGTTTTATTACACTTACAACCTCTAAATCTTACGCTTTCTTGTTCGAGGTTTTGGAGCACGCTTTTCCTTATCGCAGGCATTGGCGGCTTTATGGTTTACAACTTCATATGCAATCTTGCTGATGTCTTCTTTATTAAGGTCTATATCATCAAGTTTATATGACCAGTGATATGGAACAGGAACTTTATTGATTTCATCAAAGTATTGATAAATCCGGCTTTCCATCTCTTCTTTGCTTGAAACCCTGATGCCGCTCAGCATCTGTTTCGTAATCTTACTGAAAAAGCCTTCCACCATATTCAGCCAGGAACCATGGGGTGGCGTAAATACAAATTCAAACCTCCCTGGTCTTGTATTGAGATATTCCTGTGTTTCTCTTGAAGTATGGGCAGAATGATTGTCAAAGATAATACGTATTTTATCACTGACAGGATATTTCTCATCCAGTATCTTCAAAAAACGGACGAAATCAGAGCTTTTGTGGGTAGGACTTACCAGTGGAATCGCCTCTCCTGTAAGCAGGTCAATGGCAGCAAGCAATGACAGTGTTCCTAACCGCACATATTCATAATCCCTGTATACTGTACTGTTTTTCTCTGTACCGGGAACAGGCGGTTTATCGTCAACAGTTGTATTCAATGCCTGCATACCTGGCTTTTCATCATAGGATAGGGTGTGAACCGGCATACCTTCCATAGGTTTAAGTTTTCCCTCCTCACCAAACTGCAGGAAAAGTTGTTTATAAATAACAAGGACATCATGCATTTTTGAATCAAAATCCGGGTCGCGCCTTTCACAGTAATAAGATACCTTAAAAGGGCGAATCTTTGCGTTTGACAAAATTTTGCGCAGCGTTGTTTCTGTCACGAATGCCATACGTGGATGACCTTCCTGTTCTGCAATGGAATTAATGAAACGCGTAAAGCTAGCAGGATACCACAATTCGGCTGAATATCCGAATTCTTTCGGCTTCTGGCAGGCCTTATTTATGACCCAGGTAATATCTGCATCGGTAATTTCCGCTTTACGTCCACGTCCCTTGTTATCATGCAGGGCTGCTTCAATGCCGCCGGTATTATATTTATCAAGGCATAACCTTACAGTTGTAATGCAAATGTCCAGTTTATCCGCAATTGATTCATTTGACCGGCATTCTGATTTTAACAAAAGTATTTTAGCCCTGATATAGGTTCTTGCTTCTATAGTGCTTTGGTTGAGGATACCCTCTAAAGTAGCTTTATCGTCATCTGTAAGTTTAATTGACTTTACTAAATTTGGCATAATGTGACCTCCCTTGGATAAGGTTATTATACCACAGCCGCAAACATATGTCTAATTAAATTGACTCATACTAGTGCAACTCACGCTAATTAGCAATACATTTCAAATCAGCATAGAAGCTTTAGATTGAGAATTTATGTTCTGTAGTGCAAAATTGTTATTTAAAGTGGGTTATACTAGAAGGTCTTTCATTTTCTCTTGGATAGAGTATACATACAAAATATGGTTCTAAAAAATTGAGTTCTTTTACTTCGTTGATTTCTCCATTCAATGACTGCTGAAATGTATCAACCATCTCATCTATCTCAGCACTTAAAAGAGTTTCATCCTCGAAGTTTTCATAAAAAGTCTTATTCTCATGTTCCAGAACAAAATCACAGATACACCATTGATCATACATTTTTTTTGCGATGCTTTTTCGTATTCTTTAATTGAAAAATGTACATGAAATCCAGCTATATCCCTTAAAAATTTCATATATATAATACCTCATTTCTGCCGCCTATCAATTATTCTTCTAAATATGTCACGGTTTTCCCATGTTTCTTGGCATATTCAATCTCAGAATTGGTACTCTCTCCGATATATCCTCCTACGTTAATCACATAAATGCCATCTGCCATATCTACCTTTCTTTTATGCATATCGTCAAGCATTTCTTTTGTAGCGGTTAACGTGCCTTCGTCCATATTTTCCCATACTTCTTGATCACCTGAATGACCAAAAAGTCCAACAGATATGACAATATTGCCTTCAAGCGTAAGTCTTTTCTGGGCTTCCATAAATTCATCTTTAAAACGTGTACTACCACATAGGGTAATAACTGGATATTTTCCTACCACTGTAACACCTCTTAATCTAAATCAAACGTATCCTCTATTATTTGTTGGATATACGCTGCATCAAGTCCACCATTTGCATTATCCTCCGTCACTATGAGATTCTTTCCTTCTACTATTCCATTCTTTTCATAGAATCTCTTTTTATCTTTCCATCTCTGACGATATGTTCCATCAGTCATCATGCCACAGTGTTCCCAATACCAGACCACGCCAGTATCATAATCTTCAATTTTGAAATCTGGACGTTTAACTCTTCCTTCCAGTACAAGCTCTGGCTCATATTCATAATCTAATCCATTATAGTGAAGTGCATTCGCGATAATCACTTCAGACTTAGATCTTACCAGTTCTCCACGCGCAGTCTTATGAATAAGTTTTTCTTCATAGAATTTATCTCCAGACTGCACAATCTGTGGACGTAAATCAGGTCTGTTCGGCTCTCCCTTATAAACATCTCTAAATAAATCGGTAAACCTTGTAGCAATTGCTGAGTTCGCAGCTGTAGAATACTTCATTAAATGATACGGTTCCCGATTATACATAATCACAATCTTATCAAGTTGTCTTGTAAGTGCTGTATAAAGCATTTCTCTTGATAAAATTTGACATGGTTCTGATAAAACCAGTATTACAGTGCCAAACTGACTACCCTGTGCTTTATGTACTGTCAATGCATAAGCAAGCTCCAAATTTGCAGTTCCATTCTCTTCATCAAAATCTCGTCTATCAAAAGAATATTTATATCCCTTCTGAGATGAAAATACTACATGCATGAAATTATCGTCATTTTTCCTTGCTTTAGAGTAATCACCACAAGCTATACCAATTTCACCATTAGCCAAATAGTTTCTTGCGCCTTCATCATTTGGATATGCCTCTTTTGTTGAAGTATTTACTACATTGATGACTTTATCTCCATATACAATACCTTCTGGTCCCAAACTGTTTGCGATTCGCTTTCTGACTCCCCAGTATTTTGATACCTCTAAGAATTTTTCTCTGTATTTTAGATGAATCATTCGATTCATATTCATAACACCGTGCGGCATATTACGGACTGGAGCTAATATCTGCCATTTTTCTGCATACTCTGCTGCATTTACATTGAAGAAAATGCCATAGTCGCCCTTTGTTCCACCCAATGACAAATCAAAAGCTTCTTGATCGTCTATAGCCTTCATGCCTGTTTCTTTTGCCATGATTTCCAGTAAATGTGTCTCAAGTTCTTCTTTTGTACTCCACTGTACAAATTCAATATTCTTATCACCTTTACCTATAATTTCAGCAATCACATCATCGTCTGGAACATCTTCTGTATTAGTGAACATTTTTGATAGACGTACATCCTTACGAATGCCATTAGTCTGCTGTCTACGATTTACTGTCAACTCTCCATAATGTTCACATACTCTTGGAAATACTCCATCCTTTAATTTCAACCGGAACATGTATACCAAATCAACAAATGGTCTACCTGCTCCTATTGGCGGAAGCTGATTCGGATCTCCAACAAAAATAATACGTCTTACCTTTTTTAATGCCTGCATCAATGCACCAAACATTTCCTCTGTCAGCATAGATGCCTCATCTATAATAACGGTCTCAGGCACATCTGCAACATTTGCATCTGATAGCACATATCTCATATCATTCCAGTCAAATCTCTGACTTCGCACCAAAAACTGAGCAACGTTGAGTGCAGTAAATCCTTTTCCTTCCTCTCCCATACTCTCTAAAAGTCGTACCGTTGCTTTTCCGGTAGGTGCTAAAAGTAAAACACCTCCATCTTTAATCGTAGGATGACTGCACAATACGGATAAAACTGTAGTCTTTCCTGTTCCTGCATCTCCTACAAGCACAGCAATTCTTGACTCGGCCAATTCTGCAAGAATAGCCGCCTTTTCTTGACGTGCTTTTTCTTCCGATTCTGATATCGGTCTGCCATTATTAAACTTATCATCAAGCATCTTCCTCCAGTCAGCCTCAACTGGAAGCTTTGGTGCGTTCAATCTCCTACTGATACGTTTTTCAATGATATCATCAAATTCCTGAAATCTTACTAATTTATAATATTCTGTGCCATCCTTCATTTCTCTCTTGATAATCTCAGGCAACATAAATTTCTCGATTGCTTTTACTATATCTTCTGTAACAGGACATGCCGGATCGAGCACTTGATTCTTCATTTCCTCAACCAGATTTACACAAGGCATAATAGTATTTCCATTAGATGCAGCCTTTTCCATCACAGCGATTGCAAGTGCTCTTACCCTACGTTCATCATTATCAGATGATAGTTTAGATGGAGCCTCCAATGGATACTTTTCCATGATAGATGAAATTGGAAATACCGCTCTATCCACCTTCTTTACAGAAATAAATAATTCGTCTACTTTAAGTCTTGTCTGCTCATAAAGTATGTATGGATTTTCTATTATCTCCTTATCTGTACATTCAATACGATTTTTCAACCTTTCTCCTTGAGCAAAAAGTATTTTTGCCTTATTGATTGATAAAGAGAGTCTCGACAAAAGTCTGAAAAGCTGCTTTCTTTCATCAGACATTCCCTTCCATGTCTTGACAATTATTGGGGTAATTTTCTCTGCAAGAGATTCTGATACTACATTTTCCGGATGATCAAATAGTTGATCTACCAATTTCCATATATTATCCTTGTCTTCCGTCTTTTCTTTAATTTGTTTTGCCATCAATACTCCAAGCGGTATTTCCATTGCACTAAGCATAGCTCCTAAACCTGGAAATGCTCCACGGTCTTTCCAAACTTCTGCTAATCTTTCGTTCAACCATGTCAAAACATTACTGTAATCCTCATCCAAGCAATTATTGATTATTTCAAATGCCTTAATGCATGATAGAATGACATCAATCACCGCATCATGACTTACATGTTCTGATGCAAACGAAAATTCTGCAAATGTATCATCTGGTGCGTATACTGTTATCAACTCTATGTTAAATTCTGGATGTAATTCTGCATATTCCATCATTTGTTGATAAGGAATTACGAATCCATCCTTATGGTCTGGTCTAATAGAATGACACACCTGTGTCTCCCAAGTCATAGAACGCAGCTCTCCCTCATCTGTATGCTTATGTTCTACTGCCGGTACAATTCTCTTTATATGTCCCATTCCAATAATTACCCTACGAGAATCTTCTACAAAAGGTACCTGCTTCGCATAGGCAATGCACAAAGACTCATCAGGAATAATATCACCATAAAAATAATCAAAAATTGCTCGGTGATTGGATGCTTCCTGTATCCATGCGGTATGGAATGGTAGAGCAGGTTCCACTGCCGAATTATAGCGGATTCCGTACTCCTCAGATATTTTTTCCATATTATCCTTAACCATCCATGCAAATGGTCTAGCCGGAAACGAATGTGCAGGATAGACTATTTCCGTCGGCAGAAAATGTCTATGTGTAGCTGCGTTATATTTCTTATATGGATGCTCAGTTACTTTTACCAAATCGACATCCGACATAAATGCTCCGCCTTCTGCAATACATGGTAACTGATCTTCATTTTTCTGCATACATTGACCACATAGTTCACATTCTCTTGCATCATCGCGATTCTCATATATATTTTTTAATCTTAGGCACGAAATATTACTATCCGGGTGTTCACATATAGTTCCATCCCATCCATGATCATGCCAAGGTACTCTTATAGATAAATGTTGTGCCATACAACTGCACCATCCTTTTATAGTATTCCGGTGATTTCATATTCCCGGTTCTGGAATATAACAATATCTCCTATCTTATGACCTACAAATGCTTTATGAAGAGGGAACTTGTCGGGCTGCAACGTATTATCATACACCTCACCACCTGCAAATCTCTTTTTGTATGTAATAAAGCAACCCGCACGTGCCACATCTTCATAAAGTATAGTTGAAGGTTCATCTTGCTGAACTTGATCTACAACAGTAGTCCTTACGGGCTGTAATAATGGTCCACTTGCTTCATCATCTTCCTCAGGTTCTTGTGGTGTTCCATATTCAGAAAGGAGTCGGAAAATCTCCTGAATTTCAGCAATATGTGTCTGTGTAAAATGCAATGCTAGTTCACTATTAATTTTAATGATGTATTCTTCCTCATTAGCATCAACATCCAAACTAAGAATTGCAGTTCTCATCTGCTGCTTAAATGTATCCTTATTTACATCTCGAACTGCTTTATACTTTGCTGCACAGTTCCTACATGTACAAATATTAAGCTGTGGCATTTCAATACCATAATTTGCAAGCTCAGACACTTCAATATTCGCAATAGGTTCCTTACATATCTGACAGATTCTAATATCGCTATCATTCGTATACATACCCATAGCATATGCTCGTACTGTTTTTGGCGATCTACTTGTTCGGATCTGTCTCCACACTTTTTTATAGGTTGTAGGGTCTGCACAATAGAACTGCTCCTGAACATGGCGAACTAAGTTTTCCAAATTTTTCACTCTGTTCTTAGGAAATTCTGTATCTTGCCAACTATTTGCATCAAAAACTTCCTCTGATTCCTCAGGCTCATCCCATGAATCTGCCACTGCACCAGGCATAACTACTTCTCTTCCCAACTCACGAGCGAGTTGCTTCAAAAGCACCATCTTATCCTTCTTATCAAGATTTCCAACCTGTTGGAACGTATCAGCAGTATTATCTGCCTCTTTTTCGGTGAATCCAATAATTTTATAAGCTACCTTTTCGCCACTAATTCCCTTATAAATAGCAGGATTTAAGTCATATCGAGATAGTTCAGACGGTCTACATACCTCATTATTTTTGTTATATAGCCAATTTGTTCTTCTAACTGAATAAGTTACAATGCTGGCAACTTCAAGCGATCCCTCATATGGATTGTTCTTTCTATATCTTCTCTTACCTTCCAGTTTCTTATAAATTGCCAGTAATAATTTCAATACCTCAGCAGATTTTTTCTGTGCAAGCTCATCCTCTTGATATTCCTCGATATAATCTAAATTATCTTCAAGACCTTCAATATCAATATACGGACAGTATTCACCTATAGCTACCCAATGGCTATCACCAACTCCATCTGCCCTTCTGCGTCCTTCACTGACTGGAGAACAAATAATGCCAATTTTCTTTAATTTACTAAGAGGTATGTCGTGTTCTTCATAAAATGCTTCATCAACTAAATCATATTCAAAGTCTATGCAAAATTCGTTCTCCTCTTCCGTCTCTTTCTTATAAACGCCCTGATAGTAGATGCTAAGATCAATTCCTTCATCTGATGTTTTAAGATATGTTTTTCCAGGAATAGAGAATAAATCTTCTCCGTTTGGATCAATTACTTTGATGATGTTGGCATCTTTAAGCATCTCTGCTATCTCAGTTACATTTCCAGTATCTTCGATTAAATCCAATATTTGTCTAATATCTTCTACGTATTCCTCTTTAAAATCATTTGGATTTTCAAATGCAAGTAGTTCTCCTACTTCGACATATTTCTTTATTACTTTTTCTTTTATGTATTGAAAATTGTTAAATTCATGAATCTGAAATTCATTCATCAACACATTATTAAACTGTGTAGCAATATCTGTCTGCACAAGTGCTGACTGCATGACACTTTTATACTCACTTGATGATCCTAAATATATAGAAGGCTGACCATCTACATATGCAGGAACTAATTTGCCCAGTCTATTTAAAATAATTGGAGCTTTTCTAAATTCCTTCCATGCCTTGTCTATTCCATTTCGAATAGTCTGCTCATAAGGACCGCTTCTTGTATAAGAAATACTTGTTTTATAAACCTCCACACGATTATCAGAAAGGAAATCATAAAAATCCTTCAGAGCTTCACAATTTGCGCCTGACTTTCCTATATGTTCATCAGGTAATCTCTTCATATCAATTGCTAACTGCTGTAATCCATAGATTTTGATTTTCAAATCCTGGTTCAACCACATGAAATAATCTGTGAAATTCACTTCCCTTTCGTTGTTAAATGCAACAAAATCCCCAACATATGCTAACGCTGTCTTAAACAAAGGTTTCTCACTAAAATCACCAATTCGAAATGGTACAGGAATTCTCAACTCTGAAGGCTTATGATACTCACCTTTCCTATCAGGAATCAGCCCATTTTCAATAATAGCTTTGGTTACTTTTTCCTTTAATCCAGGGATTGTGTGATTTATAGATTCATCCTTAAATGCTGACATCACCACTCTTCGCAAAAATCCTTGTGTGATTAACTTTCTATCAGCCAAGTCAATCATTGAATCTGCTATTAAATCCCCAAGCTTATCAAATAAATCACTATTGAATGCTGAAGGAGTCATTAGTTTCTCTCTTGACACAGCTGTCTCAAAGGAGCCATGAATTAGAAATGGTAAATCCGTATTATCTCTTGTTGGAAAATATACCCATATATCTGATTGATCCACCTCATTAACATTATCTGCTCTTGCATTAACTTTATATACAACAGATACCTCTGCGTTTTTCATTTCATCGTGATCAAACACCTTTTTATATTTCAAATAGCGAGATATATCTTCTTTATTACCATAATCAGTACCTACAATACGACATGTGATAAGCCTTGCATCAGTTTCCTCCACCTTGAGTGTAATCATGGCATTCTTTCCATTGTCTTTATTCACCCAATACAGATTCTGAATATGTGTAAGAAACAATAGGATTTCCCCATTTAATTCATTCAGTTTTTGAAGTACATCATCTCCTGAAACAGCCTCTAACTGACCTTTTCGACCATATTTCATAAATGGAATTACAATCTTTGTAAGGTATTCTGACATTGAAAAAGGCACAAAAGAACCACCACTAGCTAGTTTACAGGTGATACTTTCCTTTTCCGCCTGACAATTCCAGCCTTCTGTAATCTCTACTGGTAAAAGATATTTCGTAATCTTAAATGCCTCATCATCAGAGTAAATTTCTGGCTGATAGGTATATTTGAATACTGATTTGAATCCCATACCAAATCTACCAATATATGACGCATCATCTCTATCTTTTGTTCCCATTAACATTGAAGACACACCAATCGCATCTGCCTCACTAAATGGTCTTCCATTATGATAAAATACAAGTTTATCGCTGTAATACTCAATTACAACCTTACTAGCTTCTGCATCTTCCGCATTCTGTAATAATTCATATACAAAATGGTTGCTATCTGAATAGTGACCGGCAAGTAATGCCTCATATTTCTGTGGCTCCTCCGTCATTCCATACCAATCATGTTTATTTTTAGCGTAAATCGCATTATAGTCAATTTTACCCATAAAAGTACTTCTCCATTCCTTCCGTATCAGCAGGGGCATTTTAGCCCCTGCCAAAGGAATTACTCTACATGTAGCACACCCTTAATAAGTGGCTGTGTCAAAATATCTGCTTTCTGAATTGTCTCATCAAGCACTTTTTTTTGTTCCTCATAACCTTTTAATAAGTTATCTAACTGAGCAGTTCTCATTCGTATAATTCTTTCGTCTGTTGCACCGGCAATCTGACCACGAATAATCATCTCTCGTTTTGTTGTTGTCTGTCTAAGCTGCTCTACTCTGTATTCGCAAGATTCTTTTACTGACTGGATATATTCTCCCTTTGCAGCTTGCCAACTGTCATAGTGTAACGAATCCATCGAGTCCCATCTTGCAGAATGTGGAATATCATCAAAAGCATAGTCTGATGCAAATTGCAAATATGAAAGAATACTATTCTCTACATACTCATTTTCACTTATTGCTTTCAATTTGATATCAGGTCTAAGCCCTACATATTTCCATGCATAAATCAGAAATTCATAATCACCTGCCGGAAGGTTTTCATCTGAAACACTAAGTCCAATTACACATGGAAGCTGCTTGCTTTCATACTGTGCCGCCTGAATAACAAGGGGATGCATCTGTGTTAAGAATGTTACATCACGATTATCCTTCGCAGTTGCTGCATCATATGTGACCCTTAACTGAGCATTATCAGATTTCAAATATGCATTCCACAGTTTTGTTGCATTATTTGTATTCACTAAATCAATCTTACTAAGCCCGTCTCTCAACTTTGCTCGTTTATCTGCAGCAAGACGCATTGTACAAAGCTCAGTGTTCTTATTTGATCTGATATACTCACCTTCGCCTAAATAATCTACCAAAAATAAATCTACAAGATTTTTAATGCTATCTGGTGAAATCCATGAGTTTTCAGCATCTTGGACATTTTTATTCTGAATGAAATTTGAAAGATCAAATCCATACAAAGACTTCTCTTCCTGTTCCAAGCGATTGAGCTCCTGGACTTTCATGACTTCATTATCTGCCATCTTTTCAATCTTCAATTCTCTCTCTTCATCCGTGAGTTCCGGATCAAACATGATTTTGAAAATCTGTTCACTAATATCTCCTAAAATATCAGAGCAATCACCAATACTTGCTTCAAAGACTCCAATCTTTGACAAACATCTGTCGTATATCACAGCATCAATTGTTCCTTCTGTAATCATATTATAGATTTTTACTATCTTACTTGTCTGACCGCGACGATCAATACGTCCGATTCTCTGCTCAATTCTCATTGGATTCCATGGCAAATCATAGTTAATCATGGTATCACAGAACTGATAATCCAAGCCTTCACATCCTACTTCTGAAAACAGTAAAACATCAATCGCATCCAGTTCATCTCTGTCTTTTTGGAATCTAGCACGTATCTGATATCTTTCCTCATCTGGCACAGAACCATCAACCTGTGCTACTCGATATCCCTTTTTCTGTAGATGTTCTCTTACATATCGCAAAGTGTGTCTAAAGGAGCTAAAAATAATCACTCTATTATTTTCATCCTCTTGTTTATGGTCAATGACTTCATACAGCTTTTCCAACTTTGGATCATATTCTGGTAAACTTGATGTTAATGCCGCTATTTCATCTGCAAGTTCAAAGATTGAGTTTTCATCATCAGAGTTTATACTGAAGTCAAACTCAAATAATTCACCATCCTCTTGTACTTGATTCAGACGTTTTTCAACCAAATCATTTAAGAATGGTGCTAATCCATAGATACAGCTTGCAGCTTGTCTCATAATAGTACACATCATGAATCGCACCGATCTGCTACCATGGATAGCAGCCAAAGAATTAGCCTCAAAATCAATTAAAGCATCATAGATATCTCTCTGATTCTCTGTGAATGGTACATTTACTGTCTGTGTACGTCTGATACAGAAATCTTCTATATCTCTACGTCTTGTCCTTGTAATAATACTGTTGAAGGAATGCAGACTCTCAATCATACTGATAGCTTCAATTTTTTCTTCTCTAGTTATCTCCTCACGGTCAATTAACTCAAATACTCTTGCAAAATTAGGATTATGCTGAATAACATTTCTTCCCCAACTGGTGCTCAAAATATGAGAAATTTCTTCTTTTGCCTGCTCCTGCCAACCTTCTGCCTGATTTCTAATGGCACGGAGTAATGCATTCGCATATGCATTCGGTTCTGACATCGTCTTAAAAGTATCTTTGTCAATCACAACGTCAGGTCGAAGCAAATTTAATAATGTATATAAATCATTGTTACTATTCTGAAGCGGTGTTGCTGTCAAGAATACAACCGCATCCGCATTACGTGTAAATAATTCTACTCCTTGATATGCCCAAGTATTGGCATTACGAATGTTATGAGCCTCATCCACAATTACAAGATCAAAATGTGGTAAAGGATCTAACTGCTGCAGTCCCTTTTCCTTACGTTTTTTACTGGTCTGAGCCTCGGTTCCCATAATAATATCTTCTCCTAGAAGAGAATATGGAATGATTGTTTTTCTGTGTCTCTCAGGCCATTCTCCGTCCCTATCGGTCTCTGAAATAGCTTCAACGAGATCTCTACCATCCAACTGAGTAAAATTTTCGTCAAATCGTTTCATTTCCATTTCCCATTTGCGCTCTGCCACCAACGGACGTGGGCAAATGATAAGAACAGAGTTGATATTAGAACGTGCTTCCATTTCTTTTAGGATCAGACCTGCCTCAATAGTTTTACCAACACCGACATCATCTGCAACAAGCAATCTTGGACTATCTGCCTTAATCATCTTTAATGCTGGACGGAACTGATAAGGAACAAAATCTATACGTGCTGCATTTAGAGAGTACAGATTGCTAGATCCCGGATTATTAATTTGATATGCGGTAAGTGCAGAACGTACCTTTGTAAGTGCAAGATGTTCTGTCAGACTCAAGTTTTCTTTTAAACGAATCTGTTCTGCATAAAAGGTCTGTGGTCCATTATTAATCCAAACCGTGTATTTTCCATTATCTATGCTAATTACAGCCCCAGTAACACTAGGGTCACTGACAAGGCAAACTACGCTACCAGCTGTAATAGTACCTGGTTCACTTGATATATTTGTTTCTGACGAGCTTGAAGCTACCACTACATTGTTCTTTTGTACAGGTATTGCTTTATCCTGAATATCTACATCATCCTCTACATCCATGATAAAGACTTCCATATCTCTTGTCTCACTCATAGGTGCATCAAGAGCCTGCATTAACTCAATAATAACCTCTACATCGCCAATTACCTTTTCCTTAGAAATTTCCTGGCTGCTTATATGTGCCCAGCTATTACGAATTTCCATCATCTGGCGAATTTTGTTACGCTCCTTACTATTTACAAAGAACGAACTTGTAATAACAAACCAGTTACGATCAAACACACGAAGAAGTGCTGCAAGATCTAGTCCAGATATATCCGTGATATTCTTATTTATAACTTGCTCTCTTTGCAACGTAGAGAGGTTATTAACCACAAGTTCTTCCCACCATTTATCAGTAAGCTTAGGAAGTTTATCCCCAAGCCACTGACTCATTCTTACTGCAAGCTGGTGTGAATATGTATTTATCTTACCAATCATGTAATTATCATCCATACTTATCCCCCACTTTCTTCATCTGAAAATCTGAAATCTGCAATATCTATTTCAAATTTATATCTGTGCAATTCCTTCGTTTCATCATCTTGGTCTGCAATGACAAGATAATAATCCTGCGTTCTGTTGTATCGTCCGCTCTTTAAAGTAAACTTCTCTTGTATCAATCTATCTCTAGCATCTGCTGATTTCACATTTGCTGTAATCGGCACTGGGAAACTTATTTTCGCACCATCTGCATCTACAAAAAATGCTTGCAAACATCTAGCTTTTACCGTATCGCTTACAGGTTCCATCTGCATGAAATCTAATTTAACTTCAATCCCAGTCACTCTATGATTGAATGTCGAAAGTTCTACATTAACAAGCCCTGTATCCTGCTTACCTTTAAATGTAGTTACCTTTATTACAGGTGCAATCATCTCCTGAAGAGAAGAACCTCCGTGAACATAATTCTGTCCACCCCCCCCCGGCATTTTGATAATATCTGCTCCGATTGGAGTTGTGACATAAATATTATTGAGTTTACTAATATATGCCATACATCTACTAATCAATGCATTATTTTGAATCGGTTCTTCTGATAACAGATATCTCTTATTCTTAAATGTAACTCCAAGCTTATCAACTGTTATTTTGTCACTTTCAACCAGTTTATCTCTCTTATAAATAAATCCATGATCTGCCGTCACTAAATATCTAGTATTTGAAATGTATCCAGTCGGCTTATGGATTAGTTCATGAATTTCTTTGATAGCTTCCTGACAAGCATTAAATACCTCATTTTCTGTCCTCATGCCTTCGCCACGGCTATAAATTTGATTCTGGTACAGATATATCACATCTTTATCCACAAACATATCTCGAATCTCAGCTTGTTTTGCATCCTTTACAACATCAAAGTCATAGCAAGCAGACCTTGGTACAGATGCCTGCAATACCTTTTGACAATCTGCAAGACTATTACCACAATGCATATTATCTACCGTAATATCTAAGTCACCAGATACCACAATTTCTTTATGTGGCAAAAGCGAAGCCACTCCCAATGTTGTCTCAGATGGAAGTACACTGAGCATATGAGAAATCTTTGCATCACATTTTTCATCAAGTTCCAGATTCTCTAATAATTCTTGTGCACACTCATATCTCATACCATCCGATATAATAACAATTACACGACCTTCTTTACCGCCTTCTCGCATGAATGGCTTTACATGTGTTGCAAAAAAATCTTCCTGCTTCGTATCTGCATAGGTATCATATGCCTCATTTGTAAGCGAATTATTCCACTTTGCAGCAAAGTCAGTCAGATATCTATTTGTATAGATATTCTCAACCAGATCCTTAATTTTTTCTGTGTTTTCAGTCATTCCGACCATATCCATGAAGTAATAGAACTTATGATAATAGGTATCAATTAAATAGGTTCCTCCCACATAATCTTCCACTACTTCTTGTATCGCTGGCTGATAACTATGTAATGAGATTTCTTTCATTACATGATATACTGCGCTTAGCATCTGATACTCACTACGATACTTGTCTGCATAATAATATCCAGCCTTGCATCGTGTGTCACAAATTTCTGGAATACTAAGTCCATCAATCTTCTCATCAAGCATAGAATCTTCAATTTTAGCGATGATCCAATTAATAAGGTTCTCATCTAAATCTTCGAATACGTCACTGACCAGTACATACTCTAATGGGATAGATTTGATAAGATTTTTTGCATTCAATTCAGATGCTGCTTTACGAGCAAAATCATCATAAAATGCTCTACTCTCATCATGATTCATTAAATTCTTTACAAAAATAAATGCATCATTCTGTTTTCCCGATACAAATCCAGTCCATACTTTCGGTTCATTACCACTCATCTGTGTATCCATGTAAGTAACTAACATAGTCACAAGGAACTTTTGTACAGTCGGATTTCCATCTTTGTACCCATAGTATTTCTCACATATTTTCCAGAATACTGGAGTTATTTTCTGTAAATCAAATTTCTTAAGCACTGCATTCTCAGATGTTCCTGCCAAAACTGCTTTACGAACCAGTTCTTCCACATTTAATGACTTAACTCCCGCCAATACACATAAAATTCCTAGAACTATGGTGCCTGGGGTATACTCACCTATCTGAAGTGCCTTGAATTTGGTCAGATTTCCACTTGTCCAGAATTTCTTATATCTTCTAACCTCATTTTGACACTCAACTGGAATACACATATCTTCCATTAGCTGATTCATTTTATCTGAAGAAAAATGTCCTGCATAATAAAAAATATCTGCCAAGGAATTTTCTTTGTCCTTTGGACGTACATAAGGTGCGTATACCAAATAGTTTGTTGTCAGATCCTGATGCTCTAATAGCAGTTTGGTTGCAAAATCATTTTTACCAGTCAGCTTGTGAAGCTTACAACCTTCACCAAGCTGAATACTGTCAATTTCTTCTGCATAGGCAGCATCGTCATCATACCAGAACACGATTTTTCTCTCGTTCCCAGATAATAGGTTATTTAATTTACCCTGTATTTCTTGTATTTCCATCTATGGAGCCACCTTTCCTTCTATCTTTGTCGGATACATCTCCCTGTAAAATCTAAAAATCGGATACTGCATGAACAAATCCTGTTTGTCTTTATCTAAATCATTGAATTGTTTCTGTACGACTATCTTATTTTCTAACAAGATATTTGCTCCAAGCCTGATTTGCTCATCGTCATTGCCAAGCAAATCTGATAAAATCAATATTTCTTCGTCTGTTAATTCTCTTTGTCTCTTTATACATTGTAAAAGATTCAATCTATGTATAGGACTGTCATCAACTTCAATCAGCCATTCACATAACTCTTTTGCAATTTCTAGGTAGTCAGCTCTACTTTGATCTATGTCATACGCCTTAATCATTTCTAGAACACTTAGTACCATATATCTGTAATGTTCCGTGTTTCTATGCTGCATAAATGAATTCTTAACTACATCTATATCAATATTCGATGCCTTTAAGTAATTATCAGCAGTCATCAAACAAAATTGCGATGTATCAAAAACCCCTTTTTCATCAAGTGCACAAGGTACATTTGTCCTAAAATAGTCTTCCATTTTGTAACTTCCATCTGATAATTTATTTACTATTACCATCAAATGAATATTTACGACATCAAAGATAGCTAATGGCGGTAAATCTTTTTCATTAACACGAACATTTTCCCCATATACCAAAGCATCAATAAACAACTCCAGATTTCTCTCATCTTTATTTGATGCCTGGTCCATTTCCAAAGGTTGCTTTACGCCTAGCTTATTCATCAGTTCCTCAACCTTTAAATAAAATGAAAGTATTCTTTCCAAATCTTCCATTGCAAAGCTATCAAGTTCTTTCTTAGTTGGTGTTATTGGCATAAAAACTGTATTTAGGTAGAACCCTCCTACTTGAAATACATCTTTTAAGAATCGCATGCTGCTTATTCTTTCTTTTAAATTTCCTTTAAGGCGATATTTAAAAGTGGACCTTCCATCGTGAAAATACATATCAAATGATTTTCCTAAACCAATCACCATAGTTTTATCTTTATGCTTTTCCCATCTAACTTTTGTATAATAGAGCGTACCGTTAGCGATTACATCTAACTCTCTCTCCGTTGCCATAACCTCAACATTTTCAACGTATTCCACAGGAAAAGTTAATGTACCATCATCGTTCTGAATATACAGATAAGTATCATGAGCTTTCAGATACGTAAACGGATCATTTGCATCATATCCAATTGCTGTAAACTGACTGGTCAACTTACAATTATCTTTACCCAAGAGTTTCATCACTTCGTCAATAGTCCAGTTTTTTCCACTCTTTGAAATTGCCTGTTTGTTCTTATCTCGTATAAAATTAATAACTAAATTCTCAAAATCATTTGGCTTATCAGATAATTCTTTTAAGGTAATACTGTACGATTTCTTATTCCCTGCCCATTCAATATACCTGTTTAAAACATAAGGTAACAATGATGCGTAATAAATCTTCCTTCGCCCATCGTTAGCTACATATACAACAAAATATATCACTCCACCATCATTTCTATAGCTGATCAAGTTACTCTTTCTAACTGAATATGTTATAGATTTTTTATTAAATCTTGTGGTCTCATGTCCTTTTACCTGGACTGGTGCTCGTCCTAAGAAACTATCATCATTTCTTTTAGATTTATTCCTATAAGCATATATAAATCCGTCCCATACGGGTTCCTTGTCTCCTTCATTTATGAATTGAGACAGCAGGTCCGTATTTGCTATTCGATTTTTTATTTCTGATGTTGCTGCTGTCTCAATATCCAATGTATCTCTCCTTAAATCTTTGTTAATAAGTTAATTGTCTGTTTCTTTCCTCCTTCAATGGATACTTCAATGCCTTGGAACTTCGCATAATTCGTTTTTACTCCATCATCCAAATCCAATTCAATTCGCTGCTGAGCCACATGTGACAAAGCCTGATAGTATGTGCGAATTTCTGCAAACTGCTTGATATATTTGTCTCGTTTTTTTGTAGCTTGAGCTCTATCAACTGCACTGCTTGAAGTCGTAATAGTATATTCCGCATTTTTTAGTGCATTTTCAATTACATTCTGTGTATTAACAAGGTAATCTGTTCTTATCAGTCCTACTGTATCCTTGGTGTAGCGATGTAAATAAATCAAACATTTAAACCCATTCTCCTTACCAGAATCAAACATCCAGTAAATTGGTTTTTTCTGATATTTTTGAAGATGATCTTTCATAAAGAATTTTAGAAAATACTGTCTAATTACTTCATTAGCTCCATCATTTTTCGAAGAAATGCATCTTGCAATATATTCCATATTCTCTTGGATTTGTTCTTCTCCAAACACTTTTCCTATAAATTTTTCCAAAAGTACAACAATATCATCCTTAAAGTATGGTTCATCCGTAATAGGTACAATACCATCTTTGTCTACCATATCATTATCTGGAAGTTGATCCTCCTTACCTGCATAACAAAATTGATAATTATCTATCGAATATCTTCCAAATAAACATCCCACAAAATAGCTTAAAAAATCAATAACCAAACTTCTATCATCAACAATACTAAAATTCAAATCTTTATCTGCGATATTAGATACATCAACACTACATATTTTTGAATAGATATCATCTAGTATAAACCACTTTAAATAACAATTTTGCACTACAGAACATAAATTCTCAAGCTAAAGTTTCTATGCTGATTTGAAATATATTGCTAATTAGCGTGAGTTGCACTAGTGTATAGTATCATTGATTTTTAGCCTTATTGCTGCTTTGTTAATAGATTGTAACAAACGCATAATAAAGGGAATTGAGATTTATTCTACTATTACCGATATTAATTAAATATCAATGATACACTGCACTAGTGTACTGACATATTGATATTTAACATATATGCTATATCTCCATCATAATAAGAGAGGTTAAGAGCGTATTAGAAATTAGAATAAATATCAATGTGTCTAACCACTAGCTTATTCTGTATTGTATTAATACTTTCTATCGCATTTTTTGTTTCATCATTGACCAATTCAACAATATTCGATATGAATTTTGTATCTCTATATTTTATAAATGGATGTGTTTCGAAGTCCCAACTGCATTCACTATGATTCCATTCATTCTCATATTCTGCAATAAGTTGCTTAACTTAAACTTCCCACAATAAAAATTGTTTATGCTGCCAACTCCCCTACTTTAACCTGCCCATGATATTTCTTCTTTATCAAAGTAATCAACCAGCCTTTCATCTCCTATGTAAAATTCATAATCTTCCTCAGATTTTATTACATACATATAGCCTTTTTCATTATCCTTAGTTCTAAAATAAATAATATTTTTCATATCCGTTTCATACACATATATAACTTCCCCTGCCTTATATGTACTTATTTCATATTTACCTGTCTCTTCGTTGTACTTATATGCTGCCATATTTTTTACTAAGGTATTACCCGAAGTACTGATAGTACAGTTTCTCTCTCCGTTACTAAGGCTAAAATCGGTATTTATTAAGTATAGATCTGTAGTAGTTTGAAAACCTATAATATATCTTCTGTCTTCCACATATAAGCCCAAGTTTTTATACGCCTTCTTTATATGTCCGCCTAAACTTTCTTTATATGCTATGCCGTCTTTCTTAAGATCATAAAATATAGTACCCATTATATCGTTATCTCCATTCTCAGCTATACCTATGCAATAATTCCCCTTATTATCACTAATAAGCACACTTTCCACCCAGTTTGCACTGTAACATACATATTTCTTTTCTTCATTTAATATCAAATATGCATAACGATCTTTATCAACAATTACAGATACTTGATCCATGATACCGTCATTAGCGATATCTATTTCGTAGGTCATATCATAATCTATGAACTTAATATTATATCCTTCCTCATCTGTACTGCTATTTTCTTCTTCATCTATGCTGTTATACTCCTCTTTATCCGCAATATTATAATTTTCTTTATTCGCACTATTAATTCTATCTTGTGCTTTATTTACACTACAGGAAGTTAAGCTAATCAAAAGAAATGTAATCATAGAAAATACAACGATTTTAATCATATACTCTTCTCCTCGGTATCTGAATTTTTAGTAATCAAGTAAGAAAGATTTGCACTCCCTACTCGTTCTCCAATGCGTTTACTGCAAATCACCGACTGCTAATGTGATATAAAAAAAGCCGCATAACAATAAATGTCATCACAGCCTAAGTTTTTTAATATAAAAATCAGTATTCAACTTTCTAATCTTTATATTGTTTACAAGCTCATGATAACATATTAAAAAGGCAGTTTCAAGGTATTCCACTGACTATCAGATATTAATTTTCATAGTATTTTACAGTTTAGGTAGTTAGATATACATGTATCACCTACCAAATAAAAGCTTGCTTTCAGGTGTATATTATACATGTATATCTATCAGGCTGCTGCCGGAATTCATCTTCGTCTAATTTATAGATAAAAATTAAATATTTTTAATAATCTTAGCTTTGTTAAATTAGTTTTTTATTAATATTTTATTAAATTAACCCTATTTTTTTCTATTTGTTATATATTATTATCAAATATTGTTAAAATAAAATCACTTAAAAATAAATATTAAAGGAGATATACTATGGAAGTTTTTAAGGGAAGACCGGCTGATACTGCTAACAGGCTTGACAAGGAAATAAGATGTTACGATTTACTTGATAAGTTAAAGATAGAGTATTTTCGTGTAGACCATGAAGCTGCCGAGACTA
>ERZ773056.453-NODE-453-length-21681-cov-7.778091_pt1 | contig 21681 bp, 18 predicted proteins | sample MGYA00580857_ERZ773056 | MGnify/ENA primary metagenome ERZ773056 (study PRJEB29015, sample SAMEA2737996) | human oral metagenome | biome: human oral; feature: human-associated habitat; material: dental | place: China | collected 2114 ... | reverse complement strand
TATTACTAAAATAATGAAAAGTATAGATTTAGATTTAGACAAAATGGAAGATGTGGAAAGGGAATATATTGAGGAAATAATACGTGAAGCAGTTCTGGCTCAGACAGGGGAACTGGAAAAAGGAATGTGGCTTCTTGGAGCAGTTGTAAACACTGCACCGCAATTAGGACTTCTTGGAACTGTTACAGGAATGATTGCTTCATTTTCTGCATTGACAGCGAATAATGCCGACAGTGCAAAAGCTGTTGCGGCTGGTATATCTGAAGCACTTTATACAACTGCTTTCGGATTGATTGTAGCTATACCTTCACTAGTCTTCTATAACTATTTTAACAGAAGAATAGATGCAATAATTCTCGAAATGGAAAGAGCTGCCCTACATTTTTTTACTAGAATTAAAAAACATGAAACTGTTTGTAGAAGATAAATAACAAAGGGTGTCATTAGGAATAAAAATATTTCTGTTTGTGAAAGGAATTAAAAGATGAAATTTGTAAACCGTAGAAGTAAGCAGAATACCGAAATATCAATGTTAAATCTAATAGATGTAATATTTATGCTTCTTATATTTTTTATGATTGCAACTACATTTAATAAATATTCACAATTTCAGCTGTCCATGCCTAAATCTGATGCTAAATTTGATAAAAAGGAAGAAACAAGGGCAGAAATAGTAGTAGATAGAAATAAAAACTACTACATAAAAATAGGAGATAATGTCAAAAAGGTTTCTTTGGAGAGTATTCCTGCTGAAGTGAAAAAACTACCAAAAGAATCTTTAGGAAATATAACAGTTACTGCAGACGAGCATTTGGAGTATGGAGTTATAGTGGAAACAATGGCAAAGTTAAGAGACCAGAATATAAAGAATATTAATCTTAATATACAAAAAAATAATAAATAAAATACAACTAATGATGAAAGGAGAAGTGTGACAGATGTATATTAATGTCACACATAGGTGAAACGTATGTTAAAAAAAATTGCGATTTTAAGTTTAATTTTAGCTGCATTTTCTCTATATGCAGAGGGAGAATACGAAGGAAGGCTTCAGGAAACAGTTGTTACAGCAACAGGATTCAGTGATAATATTGAAAATCAGATAAAAAATATTACTGTTATTACATCTGAAGATATTCAGGAAAAGGGTTACAACAATGTGGAAGATATATTGAAACAAGCTCCTGGAATAAACATAACTCAGACAGGATTTGGATCTGCTGTTGATATAAGAGGACAAGGAAGATTTGGACTTGGAACAAGTGGAAATGTTTCCAAAGCGGTTTCTTCTGTAAAAATTCTTATTGATGGCGATATTGCGATGGATACAATCGATACTTCACATGCATATGTTCCATTAAATACAATATCAGTTAATGACATTGAGAGAATTGAAATAATAAATGGTGGAGGAACTGTACTTTATGGAAGTGGTACTAGAGGTGGAGTAGTAAATATTATTACTAAAAACAGAACAAAAGAAGGAGCATCAGGAAAAGTATATTATCAGAACAGTTCTTATGGAACAAATAAACTTGGGTTTGATACAGGAATAAATTTTGATAATAAATTTATAATAGATTTAGGATATGAAAATACTAATGGAAAAGGTTATAGAAAAGGTGAAAAGGAATCATATGATTATTTAAAAGGTGGTTTAAAATACAATATAACAGATAATCACAGCTTGAAATTTAAAGCGGCAAGATATAATTCTGAAGAAACTTTTGCAGGTGCATTAACTGAAGCACAGCTTTTAAAGGACAGAAAGCAATCAGGAGATTTGAGTCGTATTGAAGTTGAAAGAAAAGAATATAGCTTAGGTTATGATGCAAAATTAACAGATAGTTTTAAGCTTTCTTTATTAGGTTACAAACAAAATACAGTTAAATTATCTCCAGGAGTACCTGAAACACAATTTAAAGATATAAAAAAAGGTATAAACTTTAAAGGAAATTATGAACTGGAAAATGGAAATATAGTTTTTGGATATAACTATGTTGATCATGAAGGAAGTAGAAAACAGAGCGTATTTGGAATTCCAATAATAAGCGTGGATTTATCTAAAAAAACAAATTCTTTCTATTTGTTAGGACGTCATAAAATAGTCGATAAATTAGAAGGGACAGCAGGATACAGATACGAAAGGGCAGAATATGAAACAAATAGAAAAGTTCCTGCTTCAGTAATGAGAATGGGAAGAAGAGTAATTAATATACCAGCAAGGGAAACAGTAGGAACTAAGAAGGAAAATAACAGTGCCTATGAATTGGGACTTAATTATAAATATTCTGATACAGGAAATGTATATGTAAAATATGAAAGAGGATTTAGATCTCCAGCTGCTACAGAATTTGTTGACTATGCTCCAGGAGCAGCAACTTATACATTAAATAATATAAAAACAGAAAAATTTGATACATATGAATTAGGATTTAAAGACATGTTATGGAATTCTTTCGTAAGTGCGACAGCATTCCATACAGTAACAAATAATGAGATATATCTTAATATGGATCATGGACTGGCAGCAGGCCCTATTACAGCAAACTGGACTTTCCATAATTTAAAAGCAACAGAAAGAACAGGAATAGAATTATTTGCTGAACAGTATTTTGGAAAATTAAGAGTAAATGAATCCTTCTCATATGTAAATGCTAAAATTAAAAAAGTTGGGGATGATGTATTAGCATCGACAACTCATAAATTTAAAGATGGTCAGAAAATACCAGGAGTTCCTTCAGTAAAAGCAACATTGGGACTGGACTATGAAATAGTTGACGGTCTAAAAACAACAGCTAATTTAAATTATTATTCAAATGCTGTGGATAACTACAATAAGAAAATACCTTCTTATTCTACTACTGATTTAGGATTAAAATATAAACATCAAAGTGGATTTGGATTAACTGCCGGGGTTAAAAATGTATTTAATAAAAAATATAATATAAGTCAGACTACAAATACTTTTACAGGACTTACAACTTATTCTCCTGCAGATGAAAGAACATACTTTATAGGAGCAAGCTATGAATTCTAATATAAATATGAGAAAAATATACTTAGGATTGTCATTTCTTCTAATTATATTCATATTTATATCACTTTCCCTTGGAGATACAAAGATATCAATAAAGGAAATAATGGGTCTTTTGACAGATAAAAATTTTATAGATGAAAAAAATATAAGATCAATACTTTTTGATGTGAGATTACCTAGAATATTTATGGCAATCTTGATAGGAATGCTACTGGCAAGTTCTGGGACAGTTGTACAGACTGTCTTCCAGAACCCTCTGGCAGACCCTTATATAATTGGGATATCCGCAAGTGCCACTTTTGGTGCGGTAATTGCATATATGCTTGATTTACCTGATGTAATGTACGGAATATTGGGATTTGTAACTTCAGTAGTCGTTTCCCTTATTATATTCAGGCTTTCAAAATCTAAGACAAAAACTGATATAACGACGTTACTTATTGTAGGAATAGCCATTTCATCCTTTCTAGGGGCATTTACTTCCTTCAGTATATATATGATAGGACAGGATTCTTTCAGGATAGTGACATGGATGATGGGATATATAGGATCGGCATCATGGCTGAAAGTTTCCATTCTTATAGTTCCCCTTGTTATATCAATTATGTATTTTTATCTGAAAAGACATGAACTGGATCTTTTGCTTAGTGGAGATGAGGAAGCTCATTCCCTGGGACTGAATGTAGGAAAATTAAAGAAAAATATGCTTATTGTTTCATCCCTGATTGTAGGATTTTCAGTAGCATTTACTGGAATGATAGGCTTTGTAGGACTTATTGTGCCTCATACGATAAGACTTCTGGCAAAAAGCAGCAGTAATACAAAACTGATACCTTTGTCTACATTAGGTGGGGGATTGTTTTTACTCATATGTGATACAATTGGAAGAATGGTGCTGAATCCTATTGAAATTCCGATAGGTGTTGTAACGGCATTTTTTGGAGCTCCTTTTTTTCTATATCTTGCAATAAGAAGAAGAGGTGTATAGAATTATGAAAAAAGATATTTCAATAGAAAATGTCAGTTTCAGCTATGGATTAAGTGAGGAAAATTTACTCAATGAAATAAATTTAAACATAGAAAAAGGGAAATTTATAGGTATTTTAGGGCCTAACGGATGTGGTAAATCAACACTTCTCAAAGTAATATTAAAATATTTACATCCAAGACAGGGAATTATTAAAATTGATAATAAGGAATTAAAGGAATACAGTCAGTCAGAGCTTGCTAAGATATTAAGTTTTGTTCCACAGAAATCAGCTCTTACAATGCCTCTCACAGTGGAAGATGTTGTTTATATGGGGAGAGTTCCTTATATAAAAAACAGGTGGATAGGATTTGACAGGGAAGACAGGGAAAAAGTGGAGAAAATAATGCAGATGCTTAAAATAGACAAATTTAAAAACAGAGTCATTTATTCACTGTCAGGAGGAGAATTTCAGAGAGTTCTTCTGGCAAGGGCACTTGTTCAGAATACAAATATAATGCTGCTTGATGAGCCTACTTCAGCTCTTGATATGAATTATGCACTGGAGATAATGAAGCTGACTTCGTATTTTGTAAAAAATGAAAATCTTACTGCAGTAATGGTGCTTCATGATTTGAATCTTGCTTCAATGTACTGCGACAGCATAATATTGCTGAAGGAAGGAAAAATAGCATATGAAGGCACTCCAAAGGAACTTTTTAAACCTGAAATTCTGGAAGAAATATATGGATTTAACTGTGAAGTGATAGAAAATAATGGTTTTTCTTATGTAATACCGAATAAGATTTAGGAGGCAAAATCAATGGAAAATGTTAAAATAAGAAATTTAACGAAATATAGCTTATTTATTTTAGTCTTACTATTTGCAGTTTTTTCATGTGGTAAAAAAGAAGAGGAAAAATCTAAAGCAAATGCTGAAACTAAAGTAAATGAAAAAAGTGAGAAAAAATACAACAGAATAGTTGTTCTGGATCCGGCAGTTGTAGAAATGGTATATCTGCTTGGTGGAGAAGACAAGCTGGTCGGAATTGCCAAACTGGAAAGATCGAAAATCTGGCCTGAAGAAAAAACGGAAAAAGTTGAAAGTGTAGGGACATTTATAAATCCTTCGCTGGAAAAAATAATAGCGTTGAAACCTGATTTAGTAATTGAGTCCTTTCATTCATCAGATGCCATTGATAAAAGCTTAACTTCCAATAATATTGAGATTATAAAGATACAGGCAAATTCGATAGAAGATATATTTAAGAATTTTCAGAAAGTGGCAAAAATTCTCGGAAAAGAAAAAGAGGCAGAAAAAATAATTGCTGAAAAAAGGCAGAAAATAGAAGAAATAAAAAAAATAGACACAACAGAGAAAAAAGGTCTGTTTATACTTGCGCCGACACCAATGAGAGTCTTTGGTAAAGGGACATTGCCTAATGATATTATGGAAATGCTGAATATAAAAAATATTGCTGCAGGAATGGAAGGGATGAGCCCTACTTTGACACCGGAGTATATAATAAAGGAAAATCCTGATATAATTCTGACATTTGTCAAGGATCCTCAGGAAATAGTAAAGGCAAATCCTCAGATAAAGGATATCAGTGCAATAAAAAATAATAAATTTGTTGTTCTGGAAACAGGTCAGATATTAAGGGGATCGCCAAGAATGATAGACTATATAGCTGATGTCTATCAAAAGACGAAATAAATTTTATTTAAAGTCATAAAGAAGGGGAAAAAATGAAATTTTACATAATTTCAATCATTTTAAATATTATGGTTCTTTTCATTCCTGTGGTTTACTATACTTCCAGTGGCAGAGAAAAAGAAAATGAACGAAATGAAACGATGACTGTGAACCTGAATGAAAGTGTATTTAATGATACTTCAGAGAAATCGGGACAGGAAAGCGAAGGTCCGGTTTTTTCAGGTAGAAATAAAGAAAATACAGAAGTTCAGGAGGTAAGTGCATCTTCTCAGCCACAGCAGAATAAAAATATCGTCAGTAATCAAAATATGCAGCAAAATAATCAGAAAGTTGAAAATACATCAACAATTTCACAAAATAAAACAGAACAGCCAAAAGTTTCAAATTCTGATAGCAAAGCTCATGTTTCACAAAATTCTTCTTTGCCAGCGGTTCAGCCTTCAGGAAATACGGGAAAAACTGTCCAGAGCAGTGGTGGAAATTCGTCAGGAAATACAAACAGTTCAGTTTCAGGAAGTGGAAATACAGCAGGAGGAAGTCATTCAGGACAGGTAAGCGGGAATCATGGGACAAGTAGCAGTGGAAACGGACATAGCGGCACAGGTTCCGGAAAAAGTTCAGGTGGCTCTGGAGGAGGTTCTGGTGGCGGACATGGAACAGGTACAGGTAGCGGAGAAGGTAAAAATACAAATGTATGCAATGAAGGAAAAGACTTTACAGTATCTTATAATCCTAATCTGAATTATCCTGTTGCGGCACAAAGACTTGGAAATAAAGGAACTGTTGTGGTTATGGTAAGATTCCGTTTCAATAGCAGTGGTTCAGTCAGCGTGATTTCAGCTTCAGGAGGAAGTGGAGTATTCCAGCAGGAGGCAAAAAGTGCAGCAAGTAGAATAAGAGTAAATATAAAAAATCCTGATACGCTAAAATGTACAATATCAAAGCCGTTTAAATTTGAATTAAAATAATTAAATATATTAAAAATAAAAAATCTAATAAAAATGGAGGAAATAAAAATGATGAAAGAAATTTTAGAACATATGAACCATGAGCATAAGGATGTACTTCCGCTGTATGTACGTCACTTCAATAACAGAGGGGAAGAAGTTAAGGAAGCTGAGCTGCTGGATGTAAATGAAGAAGAAATGACTTTAAAAGTGAATGGCAGTGAAGAAGTAAAAGTAAAACTTACAAAGAAGACAAAGCTTGAAGATTTACATATGGAACTTGTAAAAATGGCTAAAATGGCAAGAGAAGCATTGGGAATACCGAGAGAAGTTCCTTGTAAGCATGCAGCAGAAAAATAGTAGTCTCCAGAGTGGGGAAATTCTCTTAGGAGCGGTTAAAAAAACAGGAGAGAAAAGAGATGTTAAATAAAATTTTAGATCATATGAATAATGATCATAAAGAAATATTACCATTGTATGTCAGGCATTTCTGTAAGAGGGACGATGTAACGGAAGCAAAGCTTACAGATGTAAATGAAGAGGAAATGACGCTTCTTGTCAATGGAAATGAAACAGTCAGCATAAAGTTCACACAAAGGACAGAACTAAAGAATATTCATCTTGAAATGATAAAAATGGCTAAAATAGCAAGAAAAAATCTTAATGTTGATACACCTGAAAAATTTAAGGAAAAGGGACATTCTGAAGAAGAAAGGAATAAGCTTGAAATAAGCGGATTTATTGATAATTTCAGTTCTGTTATTTTAGGAACAGTGTCTTCAGAAGGAAATCCTGTTGTAGGTTATGCTCCATTTTTCAGATATCAGGGAGATAACTATATTTTTATCAATGAAACGGAAGAATATTTTTCCAGTTTGAAAAATAACGGGAAAGTGACACTTCTGTTCATAGAAGATGAGTCTTCCGCAGTTATGGTTTCAATGAGAAAAAGATTGACATATAAAGTGGAAATTGGATTTGTGGAAAAAGGTGAAAAATACGAAGAAATACTGGATAATTTTCAGAAAGTGGATATGGCAATTCAGATGACCAGAAATATACCTGTCTTCCATCTTCTGAAGGTAAATTTTTTGAGCGGAAGATATATAAGCGGACCAAGAACAGCCTTTGATATAAGTGAAGACAGAAAAGTTACTGAAGTGCAGCTTGGAGCTTCAGGACATCCCAGTGAAAAACAGGATGAAAATGTAACTGAAGATGAGGAGAGAGGAAATTTTACAAAAAGATTTAAATCTCATGCAGATTCAAGCGGTATCGTTTCAAATCATTTCCGGAAAAGTAAAAAAATGATAACAGAAAGCGAACTGTTCAAGCTGCTGGAAAATCCTGCTGAAGAAAAAGAGGGAGTAATATATGTACATGTTCCTTATTGTGATAAAATATGTTCCTTTTGTAATCTTAACAGAAAAAAAGTAGATAATGATCTGGAAGATTATACAAATTTCCTTGTATCAGAATTTGAAAAGTATGGAAAAACTCCATATATGAAAAGCAAGGAAATAAAAGTTGTATTTTTTGGTGGCGGTACTCCTACAATATTGAAGGAGCACCAGCTTGAAAGGATATTCAGAAGCATACATGAAAACTACAATTTGTCAGCTGACTGCGAATTTACCCTTGAGACGACGCTGCATAATCTGAATTTGAATAAAATAAAAATTCTGGAAAAATATGGAGTAAACAGACTGAGTGTAGGAATACAGTCGTTTGCTGAAAAGGGAAGGAATATACTGAACAGAACATTTTCAAAGGAAGAAACTGTTAGAAAACTCAAGGAACTAAAGGAAAATTTCAGTGGAATGGTCTGCACGGATATTATATACAATTATCCTGAAGAAACAGTGGAAGAGGTTATAGAAGATGCTGACATTGTTGCTGATCTGAAAATAGACAGTACAAGTTTTTATTCACTTATGATTCATGAAGGTTCGAAAATGTCAAAAGATATAAAGGAAAATACACTTGAACTGAATTATCAGCTGGAAACTGACAGAAAGCTTCATCATGCTTTCCTTGAAAGGCTACTGGCAACAGGAGAATACGAAGTAATGGAGCATACAAAAATTGTCAGAAAAGGAAGAGATCAGTATAACTACATAAGATATACACATAAGGGAGCTGATATACTTCCAATAGGAGTTGGAGCCGGAGGAAAGATTGCGAATACTGATATATTCAGAATAAATCAGGAAAAGGTATTTTATATGATGTCGGAAAATACAAAAGAAGAAAATAGATTTAAGAGAATAAGTGGATTATTCCAGTATCCCAAAGTATATTTTTCAGATTTGAAAAAATATGTTTCAGAAGAAATATTTGAAGAGCTTTATAAACTATTTAAAAACTTTGAAGCAAAGGGATATATGAAAGTACATGAAACACATACAGAACTCACGACAGAAGGAATTTTCTGGGGAAATAATATAAGCAGTGTTATTCTGAAAAAATGTCTAGGAGGAAAAGGAAATGAAAAAACTGGTAATATTTTCTACATTGACGGGAAATACAGAAAAAATAGCTAATGCAATATTTTCAGTAATTGAAGGGAATAAGGAACTGTTAAATGTAAGAGATTCAGATAAAATAAATCCTGATGATTATGATAAAATAATTGTTGGATACTGGGTTGATAAAGGGGATGCTGATGAAAAAATAAAAGCCTTTATGTCAAAAATAAATAACAGGACAGTAGCAACATTTGGCACACTTGGAGCAAAAGCTGATTCTGATCACGCAAAAAAATGTATGGCTGCAGTGAGGGAATTTCTTGAAGCCAACGGTAATAAAGTTGAAAGAGAGTTTATATGCCAGGGTGCAATTTCACCGCAACTGATTGAAAGATTCAGAAAAATGACAAAAGAAGGAACTGTTACAGGGCATCATGCTGCTACTCCTGAAACTGAAAAAAGATGGGCAGAAGCTGCAAAACATCCTGATGAAACAGATATTGAAAATGCAAAGAAAATATTTTTAGGATTTTAATATAAAAACATTTATTTTTTAATTTTAACTCAATTATTTAATGATAAAATTAATGACAATCAAAGTTTTAATAATGTCTAGTTTCATCAATTACTGGATATTATGAAACAAGATATAATATTAATAGGAGAAAACTGTATTATTTATAATAAAATTAGTATGGCGGAATAAGAAAAAAAGTAATTAAGGGGAATAATTTTCAGAATGCCTTATACTTGAATATGATTAATTTGTGTAAAAACTGGAAAATATTCAAAAATAAATTAAAAATGGAGGAAAAGTATGAAAAAAATATTTTTGTTATTAGGAATAATGTTTCTTGGACTTATGAGGGCAGAAACATCAAATTCAGCGACAACTTATTATTATTATGATGATGACGACTATGATTATGTTCTTTATTATGAAGAACCAACTCCAGATATGGTAATAGTGCCATTAGATGATGAAGAACCAGTTATTTACTACTATGAATATTAGTAAATATAGATAAATACAAAAAGTATTTGTCAACTAAGATTTATGAATAAAATATAACTATAAAATATTAATTTAAAATCATTTATGATACAGTTCTCCTGTGAAATCTAGGAAATAGAAATTTTTCTAGTTGACAATTTCAAATATTAATGGTATACTTTTAAAGTAATTTTGGCGACATGGTCGAGGGGCTTAGGCAGAGGTCTGCAAAACCTTGTACACCAGTTCGAATCTGGTTGTCGCCTCCATTAATAAATTACCAATAATAATTATATTAATAACTACTTTATGTAGTTATTTTTTTTGTTTTATAAAGATTTTTTCTTTTTTGAATTTTGGAGTGAAAATATGATGAAGATTTAAATCAGAATATTATTTTTATTATTATAACTTAGAAGAGAAACATATTTATTTATTAAAAAGGAATCTTGAAAATCTATTATTTAAATGAGGAATAGCATAATATTTCCAAAATTAAAATAAATATGATAAAATATACTCAAATGTAATTTTAGTTTAAATTAAGTAAAATAAGGAAAAGAGGAAAGCAAAAATGAATACAAATAATTCCAAAAAAATTTATGAAAAAGCGAAAGAATCAATACCTGGTGGAGTAAATAGTCCAGTTAGGGCATTTCAATCTGTCAATAACGAATATCCGATTTTTATTAAAAGTGGAAATGGGAGTAAACTTTATGATGAAGATGGAAATGAGTATGTGGATATGATTGGGTCTTGGGGACCGATGATTTTGGGGCATAATTATCCACAAGTTTTGAAAGTTGTGAAAAAGGAGCTTGAAAAGGGAACTTCGTTCGGGTTGCCTACGAAAAAGGAAGTGGAATTGGCGGAGCTTGTGAAAAGCTGTTTTCCGTCGATCGAAAAATTGAGATTGACTACTTCAGGGACGGAAGCAGCTATGGCTAGTGTGAGACTCGCTCGTGCATTTACTGGGAAAAATAAGATTATAAAGTTTGAAGGATGTTATCACGGACATTCGGATTCGCTGTTAGTTAAGGCTGGATCAGGACTTCTGACTTTTGAGCATCAGGATAGTAACGGAATTACTGAAGGTGTTGTGAAGGATACGATAACGTTGCCTTTTGGGGATTTTGAAAAGTTAAAGGAGACTTTGGAAAATGATAAGGATATTGCGTGTGTGATTATTGAACCAATTCCTGCAAATATGGGAATTATTGAAACAGAAAAGGAGTACTTGGAAAAAGTGCGTGAAATTACACAAAAGGAAAATATTGTTTTAATTTTTGATGAGGTAATTTCAGGATTTAGAGTTTCATTGGGAGGAGTTCAAAAAGTGTTTGGGATTATGCCTGATTTGACTATTTTGGGGAAAATTATTGGCGGTGGCTATCCAGTTGGCGGCTTTGGAGGAAAAAGAGAAATTATGGACTTAATTTCGCCTGTCGGAAATGTCTATCATGCTGGAACACTTTCTGGAAATCCGATTTCAGTTGCGGCAGGAATAGAAACTATTTCAATTTTAAAGGAAAATCCTGAAATTTATGAAAGTATAAATAAAAAAACAGAAAATCTAGTAAATAAAATTAATGAATTAATAAAAAAATACGATGTTCCAGCAACTGTAAATTATTTTGGAAGCCTTTTTACAATATTTTTTGCAAAGGAAAAAGTAAAAACCTTGGAAGATGCAATGAGTACAAATAGCGAATTTTACAGCATATATTTTAACACAATGTTAGAAAATGGTGTAATTGTGCCACCTTCAAAATATGAAGCGCATTTTGTTTCTTATGTTCATAATGATGAGGATATGGAAAAAATATTGGCTGGTGTGGAAAAAACTTTTGAAAAAATTGCTAAAAAATCTGGAACTATACCCAAACATATTTAAAATTGAATTATTAAAAATTACATAAACTTGTAATTTGAAAAATAGAAAATATATTTTATGGCAAGAGGGTTTGATACCTTGTTGAAAAACACTTATTGTTAGCATTTCTAAATAATAAAATTACGAATAGAGGAATAATAAATGGGGAAATTATTATTTAATACAATAAAAAAAATAAAACCATTAGATAAAAGTAGAATGGAAGAAAAGGAAAAAGAACTGAATTCATTGTTAAAAACTCCAAAAGGGTTAGGAAAGCTGGAAGAATTGGCAATTTGGCTGGAAGGAATTGACAAAAATTATAAGCCTGATAAAAAGATGGTGCTTGTTATGGCGGCTGATAATGGAGTAGAATGGGAAAAGGTAAGTAAAACTAAAAGAGTGATAACACAATATGTTGTGGAAGCGATGTTAAATGGAAAATCGTCGATTAATGCTCTTGGGATGATTTACGATGCAGATATTAAAGTAGTAGATTTGGGAATTGATGAAAGTTCAGATATTAAAAATGAGATAAATCTTTCAGGAATCATTGAAAAAAAAATTATAAAGTCTGGTACTAATAATATTGCTAAAGAAGCTGCAATGACTTATGAGCAGGCTATGAAAGCGATTGAAACTGGAATTGAGATGGTTGATGAATTTGTGAAGGATGGATATAATTTGTTTGCGACGGGAGAAATGGGGATTGGGAACACTACGACTAGCAGTGCGGTTTTGAAGGTTCTTACGGATTTACCGATAGATGAGATTGTTGGTTATGGGAGCGGAATTGATGATAAAACTTTGGAGCATAAAAAAAATGTTGTGAAAAAGGCAATTCAAGTAAATGGTTTGCTGGATTTTTTTGAAAAAAGTAAAAATGTTGAAGAAAAAAAGAATGTTAAAAAAGATAAAAAAAATACAGATTTTGAAAGTAAAATAAATTTTGAAAACTTTAAAACAGAAGAATCTCAAAAAAGCATAATAAATGTGCTGGCTAAAGTTGGAGGATTGGATATTGCCGGAATGGCTGGAACTTATTTAGGATGTGCTAAAAATCGTGTTCCTGTTGTGATAGACGGCTTTATTTCCGCTGTTTCCGCTCTTATTGCCTATAAAATCTGTCCAATTTCAAGAGAATTTATGATTGCTTCACATTTAAGTGAAGAGCCAGGAATGAAATATATTATGAAGGAACTGGATTTAGAGCCAATGCTTTTTATGAATATGAAATTGGGGGAAGGAACTGGGGCGGTTATGATGTTTCCTGTGATTGAGGGTGCTTGTAATATTACGAAGGTTGTGAGGGAATATCCTGATGTTTAGAAATTTTGCTATATTAAAATTTAATTTATGTTGATAATAAAATTTTTTGTAATATTTCATCAGAGAGTTGTTGATTTATAATTTTATATTTTTTTGACAGAAACTAAAAAAAATGGTATAATTTAATTAAATTTTCAAAAAAAAAAAAAAAAAAAAAAAAAAAAAAAAGCAACGAAGGAGACAATTATGAAAGAAATAGAAAGATTTTTAAAGAAAATTCTAAAAAAGAAACAAAAGTACACAAAAGCACTTCTAATCACATTTTTGATGACAGGTGGACTTGCAGTGGCAACACCTATAACTTCAAATGCAAATGGAGAATATATTGTAAATTCTGGTACTGGAGATGGGGATGTTCTTAATTATAATAATTATTCACATGGTGTTTTTAGAATTAGTGAAGGTAAAAAATTTATTTTTACAGGGCAAGGAGATATAGATTCAAGAACGCCAAGTCCTTTATTTACACCTAGAACTTTGATAACAGTGACAGATTCAAATACAGAATTTAAAGCGACTGGTCAGATTGGAGTATCAAGTAATATTGACATGAATTTTGGTTCATCAAAAGAAGCAATTTTATATACAGTAATAAATCCAATTACAGGAGCAAATTCTAGTGCTACAAATCAGAAAGTAACTTTAAAAGATGTTTTTATAACAGCACCAAATTCAACAGTGCCTACTGTAAAAGTTGAAGCTAAGAATGGATACGGAATAAAAAATGCGGAACTTAATTTAATCGGTACTAATGGTTTTAAATCACAAATTCATTCAGCTGTTGATGGTTGGTTAGTTGAAGTTGATGCAGATGAAGCAAATGGTGTTTATTCAGAATTGACAGTTAATGGAATAGATGATAGCACTGAAGGTGATGGTGGGACACAAATATTAGGTTTGATGACAAAACATGGAAAATCTGTTTTAAATGTAAATTTGGTAGGTGGAGCATACTGGGGATTAAGTAAAAATAGTTCTCTTTCTGAACAAAGAGCAATAATTAATTCATTAAATATAGATAAAAAATCTTTTTTATCGTTTGATGAAAGTAATGTTACAGAAAGTGATGGGGTAACTTCAATTTATCATATAAAATTGACATCTGATGGAATTAATAATGATGGAACTTTAAATAACAGTGGACTTATTCAGTTAACAAATGATTCTAATAAGGATAAACTTATTATAGAAGGAAATTATCATGGAGATAATGGTAGAATTGAAATGAATACTATTTGGAATGCACCAGGTGGTGAAAATGGGGAAAACTCAGAATCGGATTTAGTCTATATCACAGGAAATGCAACCGGAACAACAAAAGTAGTACCAATTTATATTGATGATACCCCACAAGAAAATATATTTGAAAATTATATTCCTGGAAATGTTCAGCAACTATCGCAATGGATAAACAGTGTCCCAGTTGTAAAAGTAGCTGGAAATTCATCGCCAACTACATTTACTGGAACTGCAAAAACTGCGGGAGCGGCAGAAGCACAGCTTACTAGTAGACGAGTTAATGGAATTTGGGAATATTACTGGACTATTGCGCCGCTTGGAAGTTCTGGGGCAACTGCTGGAATAATCGGAGGAACAACTGGCGGATCTTCTGTTTCTAGCCGTCCAATTTACATTATGGCACAACCTGTTTCTGCATATGTATTGATGCCAAAAGTTAATATGGAAATGGGATACTCAACTGTTGGAACTTTACATGAAAGAAGAGGGGAAAATAGAATTCTTGATTTAGAAAATATGTCGGCTGATAAAGGACAAATTTGGACAAGAATTTATGGAAGCGGATTAAATGAAAATGGAACAGACAGATTCCAGTATGAAGGAAATCTTTACGGTGTACAAATTGGACACGATTTTAAAATTAATAAGGATAAAAATGGAAACGATCATTTGCTAGGTGGATATATTTCGTATAACAGAGCAAATACGGACTTTTTTGATGAATACCGTGCTGAAAATGGAAAAATTTCTGATAGCAAGTATACAGGAAAAGGAAAATCTGAAAGTATTTCATTAGGAATTACAAAAACTAAATATACTCCAAAAGGTTCGTATTACGATTTAGTAGGACAAGTTTCTTATTTACAAAACAAATATAATTCAAGAGATGATTACAGTGCAAAACAAAACGGCTTTGGACTATTACTTTCAGGAGAAGCTGGAAAATCTTTTAATATCTCAAAAAATGGAAATTGGTCAGTTGAACCACAAGCTCAATTAATTTACCAATATCTGAATACAAAATCGTTTAATGACGGATTAAGAAATGTCAACCAAGATAACAGAAACGGACTTCGTGGAAGAGCTGGCGTAAGATTAGCATACAATGGTGACAATGGTAATAGTAGAACAAACTCATATTACGCAGTCGCAAACGTGTGGCACGACTTCACAAAATACGATAGCAAATACACAAACATTGGTTCAGACAAAATAACTGAAAAACTTGGTACAACTTGGGGAGAAATTGGACTAGGTGCTCAAGCTCCTTTAGGACAAAAAAGTAATCTTTACGTTGATACGAGATATGAACATTCTTTCAATAATTCAAATCGTTCAGGATACAAAGGAACAATTGGATTTAAACATACTTTTTAGTGAAAATTTTAAAATTTGATTGATTTTTTTGTTAATTATGGCACAGTAAAAATATTTATGTCAAATCCTGTTTGAAAAATAGAGAAGATATTTTGTTTGCTTTCTGACAAGGGGTCAAGGCCCCTTATTAAATAATATCCATAACAAATTTATTGACTGATGACAAATGTAGTAAAACTGATTTAAAACTAATACTATTCCCCGTTTAAAAAGCGAATATTTATTTTAATTATTTGAAAATAAATATCAGGTTTAATCTGCTAAAAAGATTTACAACATATTCGTTATTCAAATGGGGTTTAGTATAAATTCCAAAACTGTGACTATTTTACTCAAATCCTAAGTTTATATGATTTTTAATATTGCGGCTTATGGTTTATATAATCAAAATAAATAAACCCATCATCTGTCACAACCATCTTCGTAATACTCCCATTATCCAGCTTAAATTTCCAATATCCATCTAAATTATTAAATAAATAATAACTAATTGCAGTTTGAATGACACCAGCATGAGCTACAATAAGAATTTTTTTATTTTGATATTTTTCTTTTATTTCATCAATTTTTTTTATAATCCGTTTTTGTAAATCATCAAGGCTTTCTCCTCCTTTTGTTTTAAAATATTTCCAATTATTTTTCATTTCATCAATATAATACGGAAATTCTTTTCTAATTTTATCATAACTTTTTCCTTCAATATCTCCAAAATTAAGTTCTCTTAACTCTTCTGAAAAATATTTTTCAATATTTTCATCAAGTTCAAGTAATTCAAGGCTTTGTCTACATCTTTTCAAGTTGCTTGAAAAAACTATGTCGATTTTTTCATTCATTTCTTCAAGTTTCTTTTTTGTATTTTTTAACTGATTAATTCCAGTTTCATTCAAACCTGGATTCAAATGTCCGTAATATAAATTTTTTTTATTATAATCTGTTTCGCCGTGGCGTATAAATAAAATTTCTGTCATTTTATTTTTTCCTTTCTTTATTTTTTATTCGATAACCTAATTTTTTTTATTTCTACAAGGAGTCAAGACCCCTTGCCTCAGAATATTTTATTAAATTCTAAGTTTGTATGGTTATCTATTATTTAAATTTTATCTCAAAACAATTCCTAAAAATAAAACTAGAATTGAAGTAAGTTCAAGACAAGCTCCCATTGTGTCGCCAGTTATTCCATCAATTTTTTTTCTTACATTTAGCATAAAAATAATTATAAATATAAATGCAATGAATATAGTAATAATTCCTTTTATGCTAATTATATAAAAAACTAGGATAGTTGATAGAGCAAGTGAAAAAATCGCTTCAAAGATGTCATTTTCAGAAATTATGGAATTGCTCATTCCAGATTTTCGGGCATAGTTAGAAAATCCAGCATTTATTGGGGTTGAAAGTCTGGCAATGATTGGACAGATTATGAGATATTTCGGGTTTATCATGATTATTTCAGAGGTTAGAGTAGTTTTTGTGATAAAATATAAAATTAATATAACTGTTCCATTTGTTCCAATTCTTGAATCTTTCATAATTTCTAGCATTTTTTCTTTTTTGGCATAGCTGAATAATCCATCAAAAGTGTCGGCAAGTCCGTCGATATGGATTATTCCTACAATTAGAATTTCTAAAATTATTAAAAATATGGCGATTATTGTTTTATTATAAAAAATATTTTTTAAATAAGTTATGATTAAAAAATTTGTAAAGTATAAAATTAAGCCAATGATTAAGCCAACTAAAGGGAAAAATTTTATTGATTTTCCTAGTTTTTTTTCACTATAGCTGGTTTTTAGCGGTATTGGAATTCTTGTCATAAATTGAATTAGGATGATAAATTGTTCAAAAAAATTTTTTATGTACTTCATAGGGTCTCCATTTTTATTTAAATGTATTTGGTAACTTAACATTTTTTATTTATTTTTGTAGTTATCAAACAAATTTATTTTATCATTTTTATATTAAAAAATCACGTTATTTTTACTTCTTTTGTAAAAAATTAGTGAAAAAAATATTATGTTTTAAATTGCTTGTTTTTCTGTTTAGAATATGTTATTCTATTGTCATCAAATAAAAAGCAGAAGGAGCATTAAAATATGTGGTTTCCATTATTTGTAAACTTAAAAAATAAAAAAGTTTTAGTTATTGGTGGCGGAAAAGTTGCGTTTAAAAAGATTAGTAAAATTATGGAATATGAGGCTGATATTACAGTTATTGCGGAAAATATTGCAGAAGAGAAGTTGTTGGAACTAAAAAATCTTAAAATAGAGAATAATAGAAAAATTGAAAATAATAAAGATGAGATTGAAAAACTTGTAAAAGAATATTTTTTCGTTATAGCAGCTACAGATAATGAGGAATTGAATGAAAACATAGCTGAAATTTGTGACTCTAAAGGGATACTAATCAACAATGCATCTTCAAAAACTAAGATGAATGTGATGTTTGGAGGAATTGTAAAAAATGATGAGTTTCAAATTGCAATTTCTACGAGCGGGAAAAATTGCAGACGTTCACGTGCTATGAAAAGCGAGATTCAAAAGATTTTGGATAGAATTGAAAAATAAAAAAATAGATTGTTGAATAATCTGATTTTAAATTATAAATAGAGTAAATGAAAAAAGGTGAAGTAAAAATGTTTAAAAGACATAGAAAACTGAGAAAAAATGAAGTTATTAGAAATCTTGTAAAAGATGTCTATATTGCGAAGGAGGACTTGATTTATCCGATTTTTGTTGAGGAAGGTGAAAATATTAAAAGTGAAATTCTGTCGATGCCTGGAATTTTTAGATATTCAATTGATAGACTTTCGGAAGAATTAGATGAACTTGTAAAATTAGGGATAAATTCAATTTTACTTTTTGGTATTCCTGAAAAAAAGGATGCTTGTGCTACAGAAGCATATAATGGAAATGGAATTATTCAAAATGCAGTTAGATTTATTAAGAAAAATTATGATAATTTTCTTGTGATTTGTGATATTTGCTGTTGTGAATATACAGACCACGGACATTGTGGGATACTTGATGAAAATGGCTATGTTAAGAATGATGAAACCTTGGAAGTTTTGGGAAAAACGGCACTTTCTTATGCAAAGGCAGGAGTTGACATTGTAGCTCCATCGGATATGATGGATGGACGTGTAGAAAAGATTTCAAAAGTTTTAGCTCAAAATCATTTTGAAAATATTCCAATAATGGCATATTCTGTAAAATATTCATCTGCATTTTATGGACCTTTTAGAGATGCAGCAGATTCGGCACCACAATTTGGTGACAGAAAGTCCTATCAGATGAACTTTCAATATTCAAAGGATGCAACAGATGAAGTTGCTGAAGATTTACGGCAAGGAGCAGATATTATAATTGTAAAACCTGCATTGGCATATCTTGATGTAATAAAAAAAGTGAGGGATACTTTTGAAGTTCCAATTATAGCTTACAGTGTTTCGGGAGAATATTCGATGGTAAAGGCTGCGGCTCAAAATGGGTGGATTGATGAAATGAAAATTGTGATGGAACAAATGTATGCTATGAAACGTGCAGGAGCAGATGCGATTATTACTTATTATGCGAAGGAAGTTGCAAGATACATTCAAGATTCTTTAAAATGATGGTAATAAAATAAAAAATTATCAAATATATTATATAAAAAATAAATAAAAATTTTATGAAAGAAAGAGAAAAAGTATGAAAATAGTTATAGCGGGAGCTGGTGTTGTTGGAGAGTCGCTTTGCAGTGAACTTTCAGCAGAAGGAAATGATGTTATTCTAATTGAGAAGGTAGAGAAAATATTAAATAGACTTGTGGAAACTTATGATATAACAGGACTTGTTGGAAATGGGGCTTCTTATGAAACTTTGTTGGAAGCGGGGACAGATACGGCTGATATTTTTATTGCGGCAACAGAATCAGATGAGTTAAATATAATTTCTTCTATTATAGCAAAAAAACTTGGAACAAAATTTACAATAGCAAGAGTGAGAAATCCTGAATATAGTTCAAATATGCAGTTTGTAAGGGAAGGGCTTGGAATTTCGCTTATGATAAATCCTGAACAGGAAACTGCTAAAAGTATTGCAAATAAATTAATGTTTCCAGTCGCTTTAAGTGTAGAAAACTTTTTTGGTCAAAGAGCTGGATTTATTTCAATAAGAGTTCAAAAAGATAACTTTTTAAATGGAATGCAGTTAAAAGAACTCGAATTCAGTTCAAAGGATAAAGTGATTATTTGTACTGTTAGAAGAGGTGAAGATGTATTTATTCCAAGTGGAGATTTTACTATCTTAGAAGGGGATATTGTCCATATTGCAGGATCAAAGGAAGCAGTACATAAATTTTACGATAAAATTGAAAAAAGCAATTTAAAAATTGATTCTGCACTGCTTGTTGGTGGAGGAACAATTTCCCATTATTTAATAGGAAAGCTGCTGGAAAACAAAATTAAAGTAAAAGTTATAGAAAATAATAAGGAACGTGCAGAAAAATTAAGTGAGTCGTATCCAAAGGCAATTGTAATAAGAGGAGATGAAGCTGATCAGGAATTTCTGATGCAGGAAGGGATAAATAATTATGATTCAACTGTAATTCTTACAGATAGTGACGAAGAGAATACAGTTATTACAATGTTTGTAAATTCCATAACAAATTCTAAATTAATCACAAAAATGAACAGGACTCTAATGCTTTCAATACTTGAAAAAAATACAAGAACATCTACAGTTGTACCTAAAAAAGTTATTTCCGATATGATAATAAGCGTTGTAAGATCAAAAACTAATATGCGAGGCTCTACAATGAGCTTTCTATATAGGTTAGAAAGTCAAGTAGAATTTATTACTTTTGAAATTAATAAAAACAGCCGTGCTATTGATATCTCGTTGAAAGATTTAAAAATAAAAAAAGGTACATTAATTGCGAGCATATTAAGAGATGGAAAAATGATTTTTCCTGGAGGAAATGATGCAATAAAAATTAACGATAGTGTGATGGTCGTTACAACAGCATCTTCGATCGAAGATTTTGATGATATTTTAGAATAAAATTTAAATATGTGTTAATATAAAAGTGAAAGCCCTAAAAATAAAATGACAGCTTAGAATTAAGCTAAAAAATACTGCTGTATAAACTTTTGATATACATATTGGGTTTAAGGAGTAAAAATGAATAAAAAAATGATAAGTTTTATAATCGGAAAAATACTTATACTTGAGGCTGGATTAATGGTTTTGCCTTTGATTATAAGTTTTTTATATAATGAAAGTGCAAAATATAAAATTGCTTACGGATCTGTAATAGCTCTTCTTTTGGCAATTGGATTTGCACTTTCGGCAAAACTTCCTGAAGATCAGAGGATTCAAGGAAGAGAAGGGTACATAATAGTGTCCTTGTCTTGGATTCTGATGTCTATATTTGGAGCATTGCCGTTTGTGTTTACAAAGGAAATACCGTCGTTTATTGATGCTTTTTTTGAAATTGTAAGCGGATTTACAACAACAGGATCAAGCATAATAACAGATCTTACTAAAATTAGCCATTCTAATTTGTTTTGGAGGAGTTTTACCCATTTTGTGGGAGGAATGGGAGTTCTGGTACTAGCACTTGCAATTTTTCCAAGTTCTGCAACATCAGTTCACGTAATGAAGGCTGAAGTTCCTGGACCGACATTTGGAAAATTAGTTTCAAAATTGTCAACAACTGCCAGAATGCTTTACAAAATTTATATTGTTATGA
>ERZ773056.450-NODE-450-length-21789-cov-20.179580_pt1 | contig 21789 bp, 38 predicted proteins | sample MGYA00580857_ERZ773056 | MGnify/ENA primary metagenome ERZ773056 (study PRJEB29015, sample SAMEA2737996) | human oral metagenome | biome: human oral; feature: human-associated habitat; material: dental | place: China | collected 2114 ... | reverse complement strand
GCCTTGAGGGCCTCGACGGCGGTCTTCAAAGATGTCGACGAGCACTGGAGATTCTGCTCGACACCCAGACCGTACTCGATGAACTTCTTCTGCTTCACCTCATCAGCCAATATGTCCTTGACCCGGGTGATCTCGTCCTTGCGAAATGACGCGTTGGGCTTGAGAAGCTCACGGACGCTGGACTCGTTGAGTCCCATGCGCCGACCGATCTCCGTATTGGGCAGACCGGCGTCCTTCATCCTGGATGCTCGAGAAATATCGCCTGCCTTCTTCTCGGCACGGGCAATGCTGTTCAGAGCACGGTACTCGGTGGTGCTCATGCCCCAGGCCTTGGCAATATCGACCTCGGACATGCCCTGGGCCTTGAGCTTGTCCCTCTCGGCGAGAAAGCCTTGAGCCGACTGATATGGATCCTTACCGGATCCCCACGGGTAGCGACCCGAGTGGCGCTTGGTCCCGTAGTGGATGAGAATATCGGAGTCCATCAGTTCTCCTCGGACTTGATCTCCTCGATGAGCTTGTCGAACCATGTGATCTTGTCCATGATATGGGCGATGTCGTCGGGCTGAGGCTTGTCTACCAGAATATCGTCGTTCTGGTAGATGCGTGTCTCGAAGTCGATCTCGCCGGGCAGCTTCTCGTACTCCAGGCAGAACAGGGCTGCGTAGATACGGAGCTGGATCATGTTGACACGGGTCACGCCGGTCTTGAGGTCATGGATGCGCAGAAGGCGTTTCTTCTCGTCGAACCCGATGGCATCGGCGGTCCCGAATGCGTTCTCGCTGTGATATAGCACGACCTCAGGGTCAAGACCGTAGCCAATGGCGTCGTTCACGTAGGCGTTGAAGGTGGCCTTGTTCCTCGGCATCCGCAGCTTCAGGCGAATGTGCTCGGCGGCCAGGGCGTGGAGCCTGGTCCCCATCGCAGCCGCCTGAGCCGTCCGAAATGCCTCGCCAAGCTTGGCGTCGTCGTAGTTCACCCAGCTGTGCTTGCTGGCGCTCAGAAATGCGTGGAGCCCCTCCAGCCTCGAGTGCGTGTTCCAGAGCATCAAGCGTTCCTTTCTCATTCTCCGGGTATATGAATGAAGCGAAGGACCACTGGCCGAGCTTGTCGACGAAATGGTCCTGGTTGGGTCGGTGCGGAGCATCCTTGCTCCTCTTGACCTCGAGCGCGGCCCACTTGGACCCGAATATGATGATCAGGTCGGGTATGCCCTGATTGTGGTTCGGGTCGTTCTTGAGGATGAGGCAGCCTGGCAGGCGATCCTCGATCCTGGATATGAGGCCACGCTGGTAGTCTCGTTCGAGCATGGGGTCTATCCTCGAGTCAAGAATTATACCCACGGCTGATCATGGCGCAAGGTCGGTGCTCGTCAACTGTGTAGTGATTGAGTGAACTTGCTGGATAGCGTAGTTGTGATCAGCCGTGGGGGCTATGGCGAAAAAGAGGGTCCAAAATACGGAGGTCCCATCTCCTTCATTATGATCGATGTTCGCGACGCGGTCTATTGTACATGTCGTTGAGTCTTGCGGTATGGGCGCTGGTCGATCCCCTGGCCCAGAGTCTGTCTTGAACCAGGGGCACAAGTAGACTAATCCGCAAGTACAATACGCACTTGCCAAATGCCACCTAAATCCTTATATTCGCTATATATATAGAAAATTTACTCATCTCCTACTAACTAGAACCAAAACTGGCAAACTGGCAAAACGAGGAATAAACGTTGCAATTCCAACGAAAAAGTGCCTGCCAGATCGTTGCCACCCCCGGTTTTAAACTGGCAAATCGCTCCAAAACTGGCAAAAACTGGCAGGCAAGTACAACACCGATTTTGGGCCGTTCCAAAACTGTCAAAAAAAACTGGCAAACGCATGCGTCACTCCAGTCACACAAATAACAGAATCGCTGTCCACCCGCCGCACCAGATGGTACAACGGGTGGTACAACAATCACCTCAAAGAGTCGTAGAAACCCCTCTCGTTGAAGATCTCCTTGACCCGAATCGCCCTCGAAATGGCCTGATCGATGGGTGACTGGCTCTTCAGGTAGTAGTAGTTCAGGACTGAATAAGGAGTGTTCAGCCTGTCGATTCGCCCCTCGCACTGTTCCATGACCTTCCACGAGTAGTTCTGGGAGAAGAATATCATGGTGTCACAGGTGGTGCAGTTCCATGCCTCGGCCCCCGCGGTGTACTGCACTAGATACACCCAACGAGGCCCCTCCGGCAAGGGTTCGTGCTTGTGCCCATTGTACTCGGCGACCGGAACGCCCAGAATATCCCTCAGCGACCGCAGCATGAAGAGCTCGTAGTCGAAATTGTAGAAGACAATGACACGAGGATGGACCTCGCACAGCCCTCTCACCGCCTCAAGTCTCACCGGATCCTCATTCGTCACCCTTCTCAAGACATGACAGAGGCCTCCGGCGTTCTTGATGGGCTCCTCCTTGTACGGATCGAAGCGGTACTTCTGGATCGTACGATATGGCTTCTCCTCGTAGGATACAGGTACGTCCGTCCGCTTCTTGACCGTCTTCTTTACGAATGGCATGTCCACGAGAATCCTGTTCCGCAGCCGCAGCAGCTTCCCCTGCCCAAGATATCGCTCGAGACGCGGATAGCCGGCCCTGTAGTTGAACTGGCAGTGCTCCCTCTCGAACTCAGTGCGATTCTTGAAGAAACCGTTGGCCACGAATACTGGGCAGTAGTCCAGCCAATTATCCCCGGGAGTGCCCGACAGCATGATCCACTCGTTGTTCCTGGCCATCTTGACGAATGTCTTCGCCCACTTGCCGTTCCCGATGGCTCTCTGCTCATCGAATATGATGAAGGAGTCACGGATGTTGCTGTAGTTGCAGATGTTATTCCAGGAATCAACCGTTGTGTAGTGCGTGAGCCCGTACATGGCCACATCCCCCTGCCAGTCGAGGTCGTCCCTCTTCCTGGCGGTGGTGATTATGACCAGACGAGGCCCCTCGGCGAGCCTACGACCCAAGTCGGCCGGATGCCGCACCCCCAGTACCTTCTCAACGTAGTACTGGAGGGCGACAACCGACTTCCCCGAGCCCGGCTCACCAATCAATATACAGCCACTTCTCAGGTTCTTCACAGCTTCGACCTGATGTGGCCACAGATCAACCGGGCCCACGATCACTGACTCTCCGCCTCATAGTAGCATACAGCCCTATAAACGAGGGATAGTTTGGTCTTCTCAGGTTTTGTCATGTCAGTCCTCCTCAGGGAGCTGGATGGTGACGAACGGCGCATCGGTGTTCATGCACAGAATTGGAAGGTCTTCGAATATGACCTCTTCGGCATCGTTGTCTCGAATAGCTGCTACGAGACTACAGTCTTTCATGTACACCCAGATATCGTAGAGCCCCTCCTTGTCATAGATACACTTGGACCCCTGACCGATTCTCAGAACGACCTTCTCTGACGAAATCATGATGCCTTCCTCTCAATATCGTGCAATGACGGCCTCATCCAAATGGTTGTTAGGTGGTTGACGTCGTCCCGCTGCTCCCACTCGAGAGCCCGGAATGTCATGACCCTCCCATCATCAAGACGGAAATACCATACGGTCCAACCCGTGTCCGGTTCGTACTCGGCCCACCGCTCGGTGAACTCCGCCCGCTGGACCTCGCTTCCGTACTCCCAGATCAGGATATACGGCTCATGCCCGTCGTTGTGCGGGCTCCTGTACTCGCTCACCACAGAACTCCTTGGTAGATATGCTCCCACTGGCGCCTCTTGGCGTCCCACGCCCTCTTCATCGAGTTGCTGTGGGACTCCAAGAAGAGATTTGAGAGCCTGTTGTCGGTCCGATCGCCATTCATATGCGCAACCCTCTGCAAGGGCTCCAGAGGGCCGTTGAAGGCCTCCCAGACCATCTTCTGGACGTACTTCGTCCGCCTACACCCCCGGTCCCAGATCGTGATCTGAACGTACCCGTTCGGCCGACGATATGTGGCCAGGATCTGACCAGTCGAGATACGACGAACTCTCCCGAGGTCGCTCACCTCGATGTCGTCGACGACCGAGTCCCGGAATGTCTCAGAGGACGACTCGGCAGTGCTGCGGAATGCCACTCTCGACCTCCCCCTTAACTCCGTCCTTCATGTTGATGTAGTAGTCGATTGGCATGAATCCGTTCTCGTCCGGTTCCCACCTGTTCCTTCTGGGCTTGTACGGCCTACCTCCCTCGAGGAGCACGAGATTATCGAGCCGGCAGTTCTCCTTGTCCCCGTCCTTGTAGCCGATGTGGTGGTCCTTCGGGATATCTCCTCGGAACGCCTGCCAGACCAGCCTCGGCAGCAGGAGGGTGCGGGTCTGGCCATCGGCTCGGAATGAGACGACCCTGCGATCCCGGTCCTCCCGGAATCTGGTGGTGATCCTGTTGCCGGTCGTGAAGTTGATGATCTCCGCGTCCTTGTTGACGCCGAAATCGGGCCATTCCGTGATCGGCACGAACTCCTCCTTCAGGTCCACCAGCTCGAGATTGTCCAGGGCGCAGTTCCAGTCATCCCCGTCGATATGACGGAGCTCGTGCTGGTCAGGGATCTCGTCGTTGTTGAAGTGCTCCCAGATGAGCTCGTCCAGCAGACGCATATAGATCCTGCGGGCAACGAAGAAATGGATGCAGGGCTTCCCGAAGCGGGACTCGTCGACTGGGACGTCCTTCTTCTTCCGCTTGGACCAGATGCGCCCGTCTCGAAAATACACGTAGGACTTGAGGGATGGTGCCGGCTTGCTCACTTCAGATCCTTCAGAATATCGGCGAGCTCTCCGAAGTCGCTCGCCACTCCGATGATGTCATGGTCCTTGCGGATGATCCAGCTTGTCTCGAGCCTCTCGACTGTGAATGCCCTCATGCCCGGTCGACCCTCACAACGATATTGCCGTCCGTCCACTCCTCGCAGACGAACATGGACAGCGGCAGATATGTCAGGTTGTCATCCAGCTCCTCGACGACCATCGCCGCATTGGGATTCCGGTCGGCGATTTCGTAGCCCTCGTAGTAGAAATCCTTGATCTTCCTCTTGACCTCACGGCCGTCTTCGAGGATGAGTGTGAATGTCATCGTTTGCTCCTTCTTACAAGTACAATACCGAAAAACAGGACCTCAGTCCTTCTGACGAACCGTGATGGTCCGATTCTCCTCGTCGACGTCGAAGTCGCACATGCGGGCCGGCAGATACGACTGGGATCCGTACCCGTTGTCCACGAGGAGATCCCCGTTGTCCTGCCAGTCGACCGAACCCTTGAGCTCCCAGTGACCGTTGCTGGGCCAGGCGTGAACGAGGACGTTCCACTCCTTGGGTTGGATCCTCTGGGCGACCAGGGTCTCGTTCTCGATGACGTCGAATATGCAGTCTGTGGACTTCATGACGACCTCGCAGACGCCGAGGTCATTGGGCTCGACACGGACCAACCAGGTCTCCTCGTCGCCCTTCTCGGTGTGAACCGTCTCATTGATGTCGAATATGTAGGTGCGCTCCCCGGACAAACGGAGGTAGAGTCTCTTGAGCATTGTTCGTTCCTTCTTGAGATATGGAGGGCCCCAGGTCTCCCCAGGGCCCTCCCGCGGATATAGTCGTCAGAGGATGGACTCGTAGTGGGCGTGGAAATCGTCGGGCTCCAGGACCTCAACACTGCCGGAACTTCTCTTTACTACCCAGCAACCGTTTCGGAATTCGAGATAGGACTCCACGAAGCAGTCCTTGCTAACCCACTGCTTGACGGCCTCGATGTTGTCCTCCGTGATGAATACCGCCTCGAATATGCGCGGCCGGGGCTTGATCAGCCTGACCTGCAAGTCGGACGGGCCCATCAGAACGGAACCTCCTCGTCATTCTCTTCCTCGGCGTACATGGACTCGAGCTCGTCCTCCACGATGGTGAAGAAGCCCTTGTCCAGATACGCCGAGCAGAACTCCACGCCGGCTCGAGTCCGACCGTGGTAGGGACGGATGGCGATATCGACCCGCTCGAGGTCCGCGAAGTCAAGGGCCCCGACCGTCTGCTCGTTCAGCAGGGTGCGGGTCTTGCCCAGGATGGACACGAGCTTTGGGGGACGGCCTCCGAAGTTGACCTTGACCTTGATGAAGGGCAGGGGCTCCTCCGTCTCATCACGCGGCTTCAGGGTCTTGACGTTGAATCCCTCGCGCTGGAAGTCCTCGACGGCGTCGTCCGGGATGATGACGCAGAAGGTGCGGGCGGAGTTGCCGAAGCGGTCCTGGACTCCCGCGAAATTGCGGAAGAGGAGCTTGGCGTTCTTGATGGTGTAGGTGTTCGACGGCATTGTTCGTTCCTCTCTAATGGATAGTAGACTTGAGTGAGTACCTGGTCGACGATATAGGGTGGCGAGTAGAGTGCGTACCTCCTACCGCACGTGCTGCCAGTCATGTTTCGTATAGTGATGCTTGGCTTCGTCCCTCAGGACCCCGGCCTTCTCGAGGAGGAACTCGAGGTAGTCCAAGTGCTGAGATATCTGGTTGACCATGTCATCGATCTCGTAGAACTGATCAAGAATGGCTCGACTCTGCTCATCGGGGATGGCCTTGGGTTGCAGCATCAGGCGCCCCTATCGATCTTGACGATATGGCGCTCCTCGAGCTTCTTCAGCAACCAGCGGGCGTCGAGCTCGGATGCGACGATATCGTACAACCTGTCGAACCACTCGACCTGCTCGGGGGTGAGAAAATCGTCGAAGTCCTCACGGAGCATGTCTAGCTCGTACTGGAGGGACGTGAGTTTCTTCTCGGTGAAGCTCTCAAGAATCTTCTCCAGGCTGTTGAGGACCTCCTCGATACCGGACCTTCCTCGACAAGTGACCTTGAGAAATGACTGCACGATACTATTCTTCTCCTTGATGACGAGGTCACCATTCAGGATCTCGTACTCGTACTTCGCCTTGTCGTAGATCGCATAAGGCTCCTTCACGGGATACGCAACCAACCGATCACCTATGGCGTAATCGATATGATGGATGTCCTCGACGAAGTAGAGCCAGTACTCGTCATCCACGCCGAGGAGATACCACCCATTCATCGAATAAGGCTTCCGCTCAGCCTCCTCGCCATTCGGCATGATGACCCGGGAGGAAATGGCGACCACCCAGAAGGCCTTACCGACCTCGACATCCTTCTCACAAATCATCTCAGTCCTCCTTCGAGACGTTCTCGACCCCGACGATGAGACCTGCCTGCACGAGGCAGCGCACGAGGTCACGATTATCGAGCTCATCGCGGCAGATCCCGATGAGTCTCTGGACCTCGTCGTGTTGCCGGGGACCGCGGCGGTTGTCGACGCACTTCTGAAGCTTCTTGATCAGGTCCTTGATCTTCTCGTCCGGCAGGTTCAGTACCTCATCCCGAAGGTAGTGCGTGTAGCCGATGAGGATATCGGAAGCGGTCTGGGCGCCGTCGTAAACGGACTCGGTCATTGTTCGTTCCTTTCGAGAAAGCTAGAACCCGGGTTGGGTTCTAGGAGTGAGTTGTTCAGATGGTCTGGTACGAGTCGCAGATGTTCTCGGCCATTGCGAGCATGTCCTCAGTCGTCGCGTCGGGGCGGTATTGGCGGCAGAAGTCGAGTACAGAGTAGTATGCGTACGAGGCGACTGCGAGGCTAACACCTTTGTCGGCGAAGAGGGAGAAGATGCTCTGCTGGGCGAGGGAGGGGCAGGACATGGTCAGTTCCTTTCTGGAAGGGGTCTCATTATAAGCCCTGCCCCTTTCGCGATTTCATACTGTCAGGAAGGCGTCGACATCCGTGTACTTCTTCACCTGCTCAAGCGCAGCATCGACGAGCTCACGGCCGTATCGATCGTCGTAAACGTCGCGCCAGTCTCCCTGGACGTCCTCGTAGCCCATCCAGAGATAACCCTTGCAACCGCCGACATCGCCGTAGGAAATGACCTCATTCCCCTCCTTGTCAGTTCTGTGATTCTCTCGAACCAGTCGACCCGCTCCGGGAGTACCTGGGCCAACAGGAAGGAAGCTCCCGACACGCCCGACGAATTTGCGGTCGTTCTCCCCGAACTCGAGAAACATTCGTGTATTAACTGAGCGTGTCTGGGCGACATCTTCGAGATCAAGAGGATCTCCTGAGAAGAGGGTCTTGAATACGATGGGTTCCTGGAACTGCTTGCCGGTTGCGTGCCATCCGTCCTCGTCGTGGGCGATGTATACGGCGTCGTTGACCAGCAGCATACGATCGTAGGTCGCCTCGTGCTCGAATACGTAGCCATACCTCCTGCCGAACTCGAAGACCTCCGATATGATGCGATCGTCCGCGTTCGGGATCTTGATCGAGTCGGTCTTGATGTGGGCAACGGTGTATCCTTTCTCCTGAACGAAATGCTTCAGGTCGACCATGAACAGCGCGCCGCGCTTGGCGACGATGTTGTCCACGTTCCTGGGATCCCTGAGCGGATTGTCGAATTTGGCGGCGGTGAGCCCGTATGTCGAATTCAGAGCGATCTTCAGCGCATAGGCCAGCGCGTCGAGATTCGACTCGTCGTCCAGATATGGAGCCAGCGCCCCGTTCAGGATCTTGCGCGCCTCGTCGAGCTGCTTGTGCTTGATGAGGATACGAGCCCTCTTGAGCTCGCTGTATCGCTTTGTGTACGGCCCGAACAGCTGGAGGTTCTCGATTGAAGTCGGATGCATCGACGCAATATCCAGCAGGGCGACGTTCTCGTGGTAACCGGGTTCGGCGTAGACGTAGCCGCCCTCTCCGACCTCCTCGCCGCGATATGTCGACTTGCCGTACTCGTACTTGTAACCCGGGAACATCTCGGACAGGTCCGTGTACTGCAAGTACTTCTGAGTGTCCCGCTGACCCTGGAATATGATCTGCGTTGTCAGCCTGTTGGTGCTGGAGTTGACCGGGAGACCCGCGATCGATGCGAGGATCTGGCGGGCCTCCCAGTCCGCCTCCAGATGGTCCCAGACCTTCTCAGTGGCGATGACGTCGTTGTCGCAATATGCGGCGACCTCCTCCCAGCGGTCCTCGGGGACCGGTTCGTCCCAGGGAAGACTGAGCTCCTTGTGGTGGATGCCCAGCTCGATCTCCCACTTCTTCAGGGACTGCTTCTTGGCGGCGAAGTCGTAGATATCGGTGTAGGACAGGTTGTAGGCCTCCCGGAATCCCTCCTTGATGAGATTGTTGATGATCTTGCGGGAGAGGTGATAGAGCTGGTCGTTCGAGTACCCCAGGATCCGACCGTAGAGGATATGGTTGTCGTACCGACGGTTGTTGAATCCGACGAGTTTCTTCTCCGTGAGATCGGAGATCTCGTTCGGCGTCGGATTGATCATCCTCTGGATCTCGTCCGACCCCCGGACCTTCCAGTTCACGAGGAACAGGTTCGGGAACACCTCGACGTCGAATATGATCGGAGTATCGTTGTCCGTCGGCTCCTCGAATTCCTCCTCGTGATCATGCTCGGAGGAGAAACGCATCTCCTGAACGAGCTTGATGCAGTAGTCGGCCTGATGAGTCGACCGCATGGCGAAAGTGAGAACCTTCTGACGAATATCGCTCACATCGTAGGGCATGCCCGACTCGTAGGCATCGTCCAGGATCTTCTTGATGAAGTCGATGCTGGGCTTGGTCCCGGGATGGATCTCCTTGCGGAGGTTGCGGGATATGAGCTTGCGGATCGACTTCTCGCTCTGCATGACCTCCTGCTTGATCACTGGCTGTTCCTTGACGGGCAGATATCCGACCTCAACCTCGGTAAGGCCCTGGTGGTCGGTGCACTCGGTGAGACGTCGACGCAGGGCCGACTTGCCCGAGTAGACCTTGCACTCGACTCCCGGGGCAACCATCCTGGATAGCTCGGACGGATCCCCCGGGTATCGATAGTGGATGTGGACTCCACCCCCCGATCGGCTGAGTTCAGCATAGGAGGGTATCCACTTCCGAGCCTCTTCAAGGCATCGAGTGCGGTCTTTGTCGAGGTCGATGTCGATAACAATGTCTCCCTCGGGTACAAGGACATAGTGCTCCTTTCTGGTGTCCAGATCCTTGAGAGTGGTTGTGACGTCGTCCCAGCGATATGCTGGGAGACCGTTCTCGTTGGCGTACTGAGCCGGTTGGTCCTTGTAGAGCTCGTCGAGATACGACGGCTGCTCCTTCATCTCGGTCCAATCCTGAATTGGGCTCTCCGTTTTCTCCCCCTGGGAAAATTTGGATTTTAGTAGCCCCACATACACCTTTCGCCTGTGTACCCCATTGACCATAATGCGATCGTGGAACTCCTCGAAGTAGTCCCGGATCTCATCCTTGAACTTGTACATGGGATACATGTTCCCGTCGGAATACGTCTGGGAGTACTCCTTGTACATTCCATAGATGCGCTTGAGAGTGACTCCGTATGCGTCATCCAACTCGTCCTGATAGAAATCGAGGAAGTTGAAGATGGGATTGGTTTTACTCATCATTCCGATGGGCTTGTAGTCGTCGTAGTACGACGGTCCCTTGGACTTGTAGAAGTCCATGCAGTGCTTGACAATGGCGCCGCGCTCGTCCTCGATACGGGATACAAGCTCCTTGTATCTACGAATATCGAGCTTGCGACCTGAGGGCTCCACATCGATAAGACGCCTCGTCAGTCCGCTCTTCGAGTCGGTGATGCGGACCGGCAGGTTGGTGCCGATGAACATCAAGGCCTCAGACTTGAACGTGTAGAGAGACTTCCCCTTCTCATTCATGACCATTGTCTCATGGGATACGAGACTGTTCAAGCGGCTGTTGTCCGCGATCCTGGAAAGGTTACCGTCGTGCTGAATGGCGACCCTGGGATTCGACTTGAACGGCTCGAGGGCGAACTGGTCGCTTGGACGCCCTAGGGCTGCCGCGTCGAACTGACCGATATGATCGTCCAGCAGACTCGAAAGAAGATTGAGGACTGTTGATTTACCTGATCCGGAGGACCCGTAGAGTACGAAGAACTTCTGGATCCAGGCGGAGTCACCCGTGAATACAGATCCGATCCCCCACTCGAGCTTCTCCCTCTCGTCCGGATCATAGAGAGTGCTCACGAGTTCCTCGTAGGCGGGGCACGGACCGTCGCTCAGAGAATATGAGAGTGTTCTGGTTGCGTAGTCCTCCTTTCTAGGAGTCTGGCCGGCGAATAGTATCTTGCTGTCGAGCTGATGGTAGGTGTCCGGGAGCTTGGACATCCATGCCTTGTAGTCCGTATATGCCTTGGAGTCGTAGTCCCCCAGATACCGCGCCCAGACGGTCCCGTCGATTCGCTCAGAGGCCTCTTGGAATCGGCGGGCGACGTCGGCGTCCACGATCCGCGTCAGGTCGTACTCGTCAGTACTCCAGAAATGCGTCTCGGGATTGTACACGGCGTAGAAGGACTTCCCACGAATCATGAGGTCCTTGAATCGGAGAACACGCCAGGCCGGCCGTACCTCGGTCGTCCCCGATTTGAGGGCTCGCTCCTTAATCTCGTAGAAATCCATTAGACTCCTTATATGTCGTAGTTCTCCGCCAGATAGAGTTGCATCTGGTACCAAAGCTCAAGACGGTTCTGGTTCTGGAACTCATCCGACTCGTAGAACTCCGGGACGGACTCGAGAGGGAATATGCCTCCGTGTCCGTGGGAATCGTACTGACGGCTCATCCACCTCTGGACGGTCTTGTCGACCTTCCTGTCAAGGGCGTTGCCGCTGTTGTCGAACTGGTAGTCCGTGTAGTTGATTCCGAGGTTCTCGATCATCTCCCAGAAATACGGATCGAGACCCTCCTCGTCATCGAGTTCGAAGGCCATGCGATCGGCGAGCCCGAGCAGAACCTCGAGCACGCTGGCAGGACTCTTTCGAAATGCCGGTGAGAGCTTGCCGCCATAGCGGTTCCGCCACTCACGGCCATCCATGTCCCGATTACGGTCTATCATGGCGGAGTAGCGGAACTCGATATGGTGGAGCTTCCACAGGAGGTGATGACTGTCGAATATGCTCGGCAGCTCCCCATCGCTCTCGTCGAGGAATGAGAGCAGGAAGTCGAAGTACTCCTGTTCCATCAGCGGGATCCGGAGTACGCGTCCTCAATGATCTCGAGGCGAATATCGTAGGAGAGATCGAAGTTGCGGATCCACTTGACGACGATCTCGTCCGACTGCGTCTCGAGGTCGACATTACCGAGCCACTCGTCCACGTTGTCGATCGTGACCATGTCGCCGTCGCAGAGGATGCGGTCTTCCGTGAAATACATCAGACCGACCTGCTCGAAGTTGAAAGCGCCCTCGTCGTACTCGTCCTCAGTGATCTCGCGGATGGACTCGCCCTCGGCAACGGGCTCTTCCTCAGACTCGTCTTCGATCTCCTCAGAAATGTCCTCCTCCATGGCGAACCGGAGATACTCGTCGTTGACGATCTTCTCGTAGGTCTCCTTCATTTCATTGTACTCCTCGACTTCCCCATCTGAGATCGGTTGAAATACCTCGACGGAATATGCGAACTCCCGCTCGGACTCCTTCTCTTTTGTCCACTTCTCGTCCTTGCAGTCCCGAACGGCGAGGAGTCCCGCCGTGAGACCGACGACGAGCGCCGGCAGCAAATGCATCATCGTTCCCTTCTAGTGATCAGTCGTCCGATGAAATAACCCAGCAGAATGAAGAACAGCGCCTTCATCGAATGGCCAGCCTGTCGATCTGGTCCCAAATAACGCCGTCGACGTTGAAGTCGAGCACGAACTTGGTCACCTCTCGCCCGAGGACCGGGTCGTAATCCCGATAGTTCAGAACCTCGAAATTTCCGAACTCGACGATGCCGTCGCCGTCCTCGTTGTCGTAGACCCAGCCGACCACTGCGCCGGCGGACGTCTGAGGGAGCCCGAGACCCTTGTAGACCTCGTTCAGGAGCAGATACCCACGAGTCCTCAGGATGTCATTGGCGTAGTTCTCCTGGGCGTGGAGGATCATGAGGCTGTAATCCTCATTGCCCTCCCAGGCTCCCGCGTTCTGATCGAAGATGACAGCATATGGCGAGACCCCGAGCTCCCTCATGAACTCCTCGGGCTTGAGCTGGAACTCGCGCCCCGTCTCGTCGTAGTACTGCTTCTTGGCCTCGTCGAGGGCCTTCTCGTTGGAGTGATCGATGATCTTCTCGACCGTCTCCTCGCCGAGACTCTCCTTCATCTTGTCCTGGTACTTGCGGAAGGACTCCTCAAGACCGGCGTAGGCCATGGACAGACCCGCGATCCTCTTGGCGGAAATGCGATGGGCGAGGATCAGGGAAATGGCGGAGGCCGTACCGATGCTCAGCGGCAGTGCGTAGTGCTTGACGAGATCACCGGCGAGCTTGGCCCAGGCACGGGCCTTGGCAATCTGAATATCCTTCTTCTCGAACTTCTCCTCGTCCTCGGCAGCCTTGACCGTCGACAGCTCGTTCAGGTCCTCCCATGTGGCCTCGCCGACGCTCAGCGTCTGCTTGGCCGCCAGAACCGTGGTGGCGGTGAACCCGACGATGCCCAGTCCCGTCAATATGGCCGGAGCGTGCTTCGAGGCCACGAGAGCGCCCTTTCCGATGAGGCGCGTAACAATGCTGAGACTCATGATGCGAAATACTTCCTCTCGTTGAGCTTGTTGTACACAGCGATGACCTGCCCATCGCTCATCCTGTCGACCTTGGAGACCCACGCCGGGGCGGCTCCGTATGCCGTGCGCAGCTTGGCGCGCATCTGTGCGACTGTCACTCGTCATCATCCTTCCACAAGTCGTAAATGAATCCTACGGCGACCCAGAGCGTCACCATCATGAGGCTGAGTGCCACGAGCCAGATCTCCTGAGCGATCAGCCCGACCGTGACCGCGAGCACCACCAATATGGCTCCGATCCCGTAAGCTGTAGTCCGATCCTCGTCCTTCATCGAACGTCCTCCGGCTTCGGCAGATCAAGAATATACCCGTTGCGGGCTCGGACGGCCCTGGCTCCACGCAGGTCCCTCCAGCCCCAGTTCTCGTCTGTATACGTCTGGGAGATCCCGGCCATGCCGTACAGGTCCCCGACAGTCGCCACGTCGTACTGATCGCAGATGCTGATTAGATGGTTCAGGACGTCCTCCGCCTCGTTACGAGTGGCGAAAATGATGGAGTCGAGATTGTGCTCACGGCGGTCCCTCTGGGTGTAGATCCGCTCGGTCGGGGTCTCTCGCCTGCCGTAGGTCCTGTTGGAATATGAGGTGTAGGTCCTGTTGGACTTGGAGCGCTGAGGACCGTCATCGCCGCCGAAGAGCAGACGGTCGATGCCCGAGGTGAAGATGTCGCTGACAGCGTTCTTGATGCTCGGCAGGGCGATATCCCACAGCAGGTAGTTCCCAACCTCTTTGATGTCCTCGGCGAAGAAGGCGCTCAGAGCCTGGCGTCCGAGTGATCCCTTGTCGATCCTGACGGGCGCGGATACGATGCGCTCGGGCCTGGGCTTGGACTTGCGGGCGTTGGCCGGGAGGTCGCCTCGGATCGGGATGTTGTCCGTCATGTTCGTCCTTTCTCAAGAAATAGGAGGCCCCGAGTCCCCCCCGGGGCCTCCTCAGGATATGGATGTCAGGCCTCGATCGTCTTGAAGACGTCGGGGCGCTCCTTCTTCGCCTGCTCGATCAGGCTCTTGGGCATGATACCGTTGAAGAACTTGATGCTCTTCTCCTCGTCCTCCAGCAGGCTCAGGACGAACTCGTCGTAGAAGATGCTGTCCTTGAAGTCGGCGAGGATCTCGGGGGACTTCCGGAATCGCTTGCCGTCCGACGACCTCTCACCGTAGGCCTTGTCGACCATGGTGCGGAAGAAATCGAACAGTTTGAACTTGTCAGACATGGTCCAGTCCTCGGACTTGCGGGACATGAACGCCTGAAGCGTGTCCGTGAAACCGCCAGGCTCCGACTGCTGGAGCTCAATGAGATCCACCTTGTTCATGTGGAACCAGAGGGTCTCGGTGACCATGTCCCCATCGAAGGTCTCGGCGCTGACGTTCATCTTGATCATGAATATGCCTCCTCAGGCGATCGAGTTGAGAGTGATGCCGGCGAGCGACTTCGTCGTCTTGACGATATGGTCCCACGAGGTCTTCTCGTCGAACTGCTCGCTCTTCTTGATCGTGCGCTTGACAGTCTTGCCGTTCTCGGTGAGGGTGACCACCACGGCCGTCTGAAGCTCCATGTTCGTTCCTTTCGAAAATGAGAAACCCAGGACCCGTGTTAGGGGTCCTGGGGTCGAGGTTGTATCAGTCGTCGGAGTCGTCGACGAGCTCAGCGTCAACCACGTCGTCCGAAGACGTCGAGTCGGTCTCCTCGGTGTCATCGTCGCCGGAGGCAAGGGCCTTCACCAAGCAGAGAGCTGCGAAGCCGGCTGCGGCGGGCAGGGCGTAGCGAGCACTCTTCTTGGCGATACGGCCGAGCTTGCTCCAGTTGACGGTGACGACGGGGGAGTCGTCCTCAACGGGCTCGGTGGACGGAGTCGTGGTGGTAACGGTGGTCTCGGTCATTAGAGTATCCTTTCGAGTTGATGGGGGTCTCATTATAGGGTATGCAAAAATCGCGAAAGCTCATACCCTCTGTTGGAGGGTATGGCTGGTCTAGTTGTTCTTGAGGTCCTTGATGGAAGTGGGTGCTGCGTCGATGTAATCAGCGATCTTGTTGGCCCACATGCGGCCTGCGGGCTCGCCCACGGCACCTCCGAGGATCGAGCTTCCGAGCGTGTATACGAGGCTCAGTGCCACCCCGGCAGGGGGGCAGAGAGCGCCGATAACGGCGGAGGCGGTGATGCTTGCGGAGGTCTCGGCGGCGAGCGAGAGGGCTTTGTGGCCAGTGGAGTTCTTGAACATGACGGTTCCTTTCGTGAGGGGTCTCATCATAGCCTATGTCGTTCTCACGAGAACTTGAACCACTTCTCCGCGGGCTCGACGACGAAATCGACAACCACGACGGCCCTCCCCTCCTCCGAGACTTTGGCGCCGTAATGCACCTCGATCTGCCTCTGCTCATTCCATCCGAGCTGGTCGCCCAGGGAAATGCCGTCGAGGCCGATACCGGCGTAGAACTCATTGAGGCTCACGCACATCTCGCGGAGGAGGGTGTAGTTGAGCTCGTTGACTACGCGGTCGATCTTGTTGACGGTGGACTTGAAATAACGGCCGCTGTAGGCATCGTAGAACAGGACGTCGCCCTCACCGTAGACCAGTGCGGCATTGTGAGGATATGGCTCCATCTTGGAGGCCGCATCCTTGGCGATCTCCTTCTCCTCAGGACCGAGGCGATCCTGAACCGAGGCGCGATAACGATCATACACCTGGCGAGTGCCCTCGTAGGCGAGGAGCAGGGACGACTCCCGCTTGACCGAGATGCTGTGCGCTCCGAGGACACAGGCACCGGTGGCCAATATGGCGATCGCCGGAGGGGCGTAGATCTTGGCGTAGATCTTGATCCGCTGCTCCTTAGTGAGGTGTTTGAACTCGTCAATATCCCACTCTTGCATCTGACGATCCGCACGGACGCTCAGAGCGACGGATGCCCCGATGCCCAGTAGAGCCAGACCGGTGAGGATATGGTGCGAGTTGCGCAGAATGAATGTCTGGGCGATCTTGAGGATTGAGAGGTTCACCGGCAGTCCTCCTGCACGTTCTTGACGGCCTCGAGGAATATTGCCTTGGCGGTCTCGGGGTCCGTGCCCTTCGGCACCTTGAGGGTCACTCGGATCGTGTTGGTTTCCGGGACGATGTCGCGATAGATAACCTGGACATCAGCGTCATTCATGTGCGTTCCTTTCTCGAGAAACCTAGAACCCGTGAGGGTTCTAGGAGTGAGTATCAGTCAGTTGGCGGGAGCGTTCTGCTCCGCGACCTTCTTGTCGATGGCCTTCTTGACCTCCGCCTCAAGCATCTTGTTGATGAAGAGCTTGGCGGCGAAGGAAACGGTGAGGGCGGCAACGGCGAAGACGACGCGGGTCATTGTGGTTCCTTTCGTAGGAGTCTGGGGTCTCATTATAGCCCTTGCAAAACCCGCGAAAACTCATGCTCCCTGTTGGGAGCATGGGTTGTCAGAGACTGGTGTCGATGTGGATGGGCTTGGTGAAATCCTGCTTCGAGTTCTTGCTGCGGTTGATGCACCACTTGACGATGGCGTAGATGCCGACGCAGTAGATGATCGACTTGATCAGGTTCTCGACGAGGCGGGAGATCAGCATGATATGATCCTTTCGTATGGGTCTCATTATAGGACCTGTGGATCCTGCGAAAACTCAGAACCCGTGAGGGCTCTGAGAGTGAGGTATCAGTTCTGGGTGATATCGTGGTCGAAGATCTTCTTGATCTCGTTCCAGCTCTCTTCGAAGTGCTGCTGAACGCTGGCTGCGTCCTGAGGAAGCGGGGTCGACAGGCTCTCGATGGTCTTCCGTTGGGCACGGACGAGATTCTTGAGCTGTTCGATCTGCCTGTTCTGGGCGTAGATGGCGTAGGCGAACATGACGAAGGAGAGGATTCCGAAGACGGTGAAGATGATGGACATGACGGTTTCCTTTCTTGAGGGGTCTCATCATAGGCCTTGTTCCCTTTGCGAAAAACCTAGAACCCTTGTGGGGTCCTAGGTCTTGATTCTCAGATGCGGATCTTGGCGACGAATCCGAGGGCTTTCGAGGCGACCGGGAATATCTGCTCAGCCTTCAGAATGGCGAGGATTCCGGCGAATGAGCCCACAGCGCCAACCACAGCATCCGGACTGGGGCAGAAGCGGCGCCGTTTGGCGTCCTGGATCTGCTCCAGCTCCTTGATGTTGCGGAGAGCGTGCGTGTAGGCCTCACTGTCGGGATCCATGCCGTCGATGAAGGAGTAAGCGTCATCCAGGGCGGTCTGGGCATTCGGCTTGTTGTCGGACATGGCGTTCCTTTCAAATGGGGGTATCATTATGATCCATGTCTGATCCGCGTCTCAGGCGACCTCTGACACCTTGAGGGTAGCGGTGTCCTTCTTGGTCATGTCCTCAGCGGGAGTCTCGAGGGCGGCGTAGACCTCCTGGTTCTTGTGGTCCACATGGAGGACGCCGTCGACCTTGGGCTCGTAGTTCTTCGACGCCAGACCCAGCAGAGCGCCCAGGAAGGTGTCGACGGCGGTGATGGTGCCGACAACGGCCTCAGTGTGAGGGAACCCCCACAGACCCGCCAGCGCCAGATAAAGGGTGGCGAGGGCAGGCAGCAGGATCTGGGCAATCCACTTCAGGGTGTTGTAGGTCTGATTCGACAGAGACAAAACGCTTGTCCTTCCTTCTGGTGTCCGGGAAATGGATGGGAAGCCGGTTCACGGCGTCCATGACCTTCTCGGCGGTCCCGTTGCCGCCGAAGGTGTGATAGGGCTGGTACAGATACTTCTGCAAGTCCTCGAACTCATCGATCGTGATGTATCCTCGGGACAGATATGCAGTTCCCATGGCCACGATCTGATTGTGAGCCAGACCGAGCATCAGCTGGGTCTTGGCGTCATGTCTCTCGGATCTCTTCTGAAGATATGCCCAGATCCCACTACTCGTGAGGACCGAGCCGAAAATGGTGATCACGAGTTCCACCATGGGTTGCATTCAGCCTCCGATAGACATGAGCGGGCGAACACCGTACTTGCTAGTCCAGTCTCCCCATGAGACATGCCGCTGGTCGCCGTAATAAAGGGCGAAGCGGTTCTTGGTGACCTGATCCCTGAGCCAGAACGACTCGCCCGAGAAGGGGATCGGGTTGCCCAGACGGAAATAGCTGAGCTGGCGAGCGATCGGTGCCACGTTGTTCTCCCCGCCGTTGACCCGGGCGTGAACGAAGTTGGAACCGAACATTTCGAACTCTGACGGGATGGTGACCTTGGGATACTCCCAGCTCCAGCTCTTCTCAATAAGCTCCCAGGAATTATCCGTGTTCTCGAACTCGTGCGGCTCGAACACGGGGAAGGTCTTGAAGTCCGAGATATCGAATGCCTGAAGGGCGGAGGCGAAGCGTACCATGCCCTCGGCGTAGTCGCGGCGCATCTTGGAGGGCAACCTATTCTCCTTAGGAGTATCGAATCAATTCCCCAGCCCTTGCTAAGCGATGAGACACCTTCTAAACACCCTCTATATCCTTACCCCCAATGCCTATCTAGTCAAGGATGGAGAGAATATCGTCGTCCGCATCGACGACGAAGAGACGCTACGTGTACCGATTCACAACCTCGAGAGCATCCTCTGCTTCTCGTACCTAGGGGCTTCACCCGGAGCCATGTCGCTCTGCGTACAGCATGGAGTAAAGCTCTCCGTCCTCTCTCCGACGGGGAAGTATATCGGTTCGCTCGAAGGGCCGATCAAGGGGAATGTGCTCCTAAGACGGGAGCAATATCGTCTGGCAGATGACGACGTGCTCTCGTCGCATCTGGCTTCGATCTTCATCGCAGGGAAGATAGCGAACCATCGGAGTGTCTTAGCCCGATTTTGTCGAGACCACCATCCACCTCACGAGGTAGAGAGCGAGATCGAGGAGGCTCGGGCACTGCTCAGGCAGCAGCAACATAAGCTATCCGAGCAGACCTCACGCCTAGGTGTCATGGGAGTGGAAGGTTATGCTGCGAATATCTACTTCGGTCTATTCCAGCACCTGATCCTCAACAAAGAGTTCACCTTCTCTGGACGAAGCAAACATCCCCCCAAAGATGAAGTGAATGCCTTACTCTCCTTCTTCTATACCCTGCTGACGCATGATGTGCGTGCGGCCCTCGAGACGGTGGGGCTGGATGCCTACGTGGGGTTCCTTCACGTGGATCGCCCAGGGAGGCCAGGCCTTGCCCTCGATCTCATGGAGGAGATGCGTGCCTACCTAGTCGATCGCTTTGTCCTATCGATCATCAACAAAAGGCAGGTCGAACGAAGCGACTTCATCCCTCAGGGAGAGAAGGGCTTTCTCCTCAAAGAGGATGCTCGCAAGTGCCTCATCGGCCTCTGGCAAAAGCGCAAGAAGGATGAGATCACCCATCCATTTCTCAAGGAGAAGATGCCCCTAGGCCTGCTCCCGTATATCCAAGCGCTCCTTCTAGCGAGACACTTACGAGGAGACTTGGATGAGTATCCCGTATTCCTAATGGTCTAAGCTCAAGATGTATATCCTCGTCACCTACGATGTCGCCACAGCAACTCCCTCGGGCGCTAAGCGCCTCCGCCAAGTAGCGCGCATCTGCAAGAACTACGGGCAGCGTGTCCAAGCCTCAGTCTTCGAATGCTTGGTCGATCCAGCACAGCTCGTAAACCTTCGCCATGAACTCCTCTCCGTGATCGATGATCAAGAGGATAGTCTTCGGATCTATCAACTAGACAAGCACTACCAACGGCAGATCCACGTCTATGGCAAGGTCACCTCCTTCGAGATCGAAGGGGAACTCATCGTCTAGTCTCCACTACCCCAAGCCTCTTCCAAAAATCCTACTGACCTCTCCCAAATCACATTCTCCGTAAGTCCCCAAGCACATCCACGCAAGCCTCCAGCGAACCCCAAGCGAACAGCTATTCCCTGCACCATCCGCAGGCTCTGGTTATCAAGCACATAGACAAGACCAAAGCAATAAGCGTAGCCTCGACCTTCAGAGCAACACCTCCAGTCGCAGATTACGCTTGTTTATCCGCCCCATAATACGCAACTTTGCACCACACTGTCGCACCCCTCCCGGGGTGCGTGAATTGAAACAGAAAACAGAAGGTGTCCGTTGGGACAATATGATGTCGCACCCCTCCCGGGGTGCGTGAATTGAAACCCGAGTATAGACAAGCAATGTCTAATGTCGTTAGGTCGCACCCCTCCCGGGGTGCGTGAATTGAAACAACTCCACCGATGGCGCACCCCGCTACGCCGACAGTCGCACCCCTCCCGGGGTGCGTGAATTGAAACGATCTGAACAGCTATGCCGTAAGGATATGATACAGTCGCACCCCTCCCGGGGTGCGTGAATTGAAACCTGACTTTGACGACCTGCGTCGTCGCTCGTTTGGTCGCACCCCTCCCGGGGTGCGTGAATTGAAACTCTCCAGGGTTAAGCTCACGTACCAAGCAGGGGAGTCGCACCCCTCCCGGGGTGCGTGAATTGAAACTCCTCCAGCCACGTCTTGAAGCCCTCGGGAACGTGTCGCACCCCTCCCGGGGTGCGTGAATTGAAACGTGCTGGAGGATGTGTGGAGTATCTCGCACAACTGTCGCACCCCTCCCGGGGTGCGTGAATTGAAACTGCATTAGCCTGCATCAACTGCATTTCAAGTGGCGTCGCACCCCTCCCGGGGTGCGTGAATTGAAACCTCGGTGTGGAAGGTGGAATAGAGGCGCTCAAAAGTCGCACCCCTCCCGGGGTGCGTGAATTGAAACGTGTGGGCGCTCGCAGCGACGCTCACGCTGTGGCAGTCGCACCCCTCCCGGGGTGCGTGAATTGAAACTTCAATAAAGCGGACTTCGGGATAGTCGTGCACCGGTCGCACCCCTCCCGGGGTGCGTGAATTGAAACACTCTAAAGTGATTATTTTTTAATCACTATCGGGTCGCACCCCTCCCGGGGTGCGTGAATTGAAACTACACAGCGGCGAACGGAGACCTCGCCATCGGTGCGTCGCACCCCTCCCGGGGTGCGTGAATTGAAACATCAATGGTGTGGACTATCGTCAAAGCGCCCGCGCGTCGCACCCCTCCCGGGGTGCGTGAATTGAAACAGTAATACTTGATAGAGATTGTTGGAGATAATAAGTGTCGCACCCCTCCCGGGGTGCGTGAATTGAAACCCCACGTCTGACCTCGCTCGCGTAC
>ERZ773056.448-NODE-448-length-21884-cov-70.375464_pt1 | contig 21884 bp, 17 predicted proteins | sample MGYA00580857_ERZ773056 | MGnify/ENA primary metagenome ERZ773056 (study PRJEB29015, sample SAMEA2737996) | human oral metagenome | biome: human oral; feature: human-associated habitat; material: dental | place: China | collected 2114 ... | reverse complement strand
GCTGGAGTAGGCCGGGCCCTCCAGCTCGGTGCCGGCGGGGGCTGAGGCCGGGGAGGCCTGCTCCAGGTTGGTGCCGCGCAGCTTCGAGACCCAGCGCATGACGTGGTAGATGCCGATGGCAGCCACCGAACCGAGCGCAATGCCTTCGAAGGTCATGCCGTTCCAGGCCAGGGTGTAGTTGGCGATGGCCACCACCATGGACACGGCCGCCGTGTTGAGGTTGACGGGGTCGGAGAAGTCGACCCGGTTCTGCACCCAGATGCGCACGCCCAGCATGCCGATCATTCCGTAGAGGACCGTCGCGGCACCGCCCAGGACGCCTGCCGGGATGGTGGCGATGACCTCCCCGAACTTCGGCAGCAGGGACAGGCCCAGGGCGGTCAGCGCCGCCACCACGTAGGCAGCGGTGGAGTAGACACGGGTGGCCGCCATGACGCCGATGTTCTCCGCGTAGGTGGTGGTGCCCGAGCCACCACCGGCACCGGCGAGCATGGTGGACAGCCCATCGGCGAACAGGGCGCGCCCGGTAACGTCGTCAAGGTCCTCGCCGGTCATCGCCGAGACCGACTTGACGTGCCCGATGTTCTCCGCGACCAGGACGAGCACCACGGGGATGAACAGGCCCAGGTAGCTCACGTCGAAGGCCGGAGGGTGGAAGTGCGGCAGGCCCAGGACCGGCGCGTCGATAACCTTGGAGAACTCGACCTCACCGCGCGCCACGGCGGTGACGTAGCCGATGAGCACGCCGATGAGAATCGCCAGGCGCCCGATGATGCCCTTGAACATGACGGTGATGAGCAGGATCGAGACGATCGTGACGACCGCCGTCACCGGGGCCTGCTTGACGTTGTTCCAGGCCGAGGGCGCCAGATTGAAGCCGATGAGGGAGACGATCGCTCCGGTGACGATCGGGGGCATGAGGCGATCGATCCAGCCGGCCCCGGCCAGATGGACGACGACGCCCACGAGCAGCAGGGACAGGCCTGCCGCGATGATCCCGCCCTGAGCCAGGGACGCCTTGTGGGCGTCGATGGGGCCTCCACCGTCGGCCACGTAGCCGGTCACCGCTCCGATGGGGGCGATGAGCGCGAAGGAGGAGCCCAGGTAGCTGGGCAGACGCCCTGAGGTGATGCCCAGGAACAGCAGGGTTCCCACTCCGGTGAAGAACAGCGTGGTCGCCGGGTCGAAGCCCGTCAGCAGCGGCACCAGGAAGGTGGCGCCGAACATGGCAACGACGTGCTGGACACCGATACCGATCGTGCGCGGCCAGGTGAGTCGCTCACCGGGGGCGACGACCTCGCCCGGAGCGATGGACCGGCCGTCGCCGTGAAGGCGCCAGCCGCGAGAAGGAGAAGAGGACACGAGTGGTCTCCTGCCTGAGCAATGGGGAAATGACTGTGTCCCGTGAGAAGCTCCACTCGCGGGAGGTCCGCGGGACGCTCGGCAGGTTCCGGCAGAGCCTGCCGGGACTTCAGCATAGCCCCCGGCGGGGGCCGCGCCGATCGGGCGCTCCGAGGCGAGGCACAGCCTGCAGCTCCGTCCGTCTCCTTCGCCGGGACGATGCCGTATCCGGTATCGGCGGGCATGATGGTGTCATGAGCAACGCCCGGCCCGCACCTCCAGGACAGAGCGCACCGACCTTCTCCCCGGGCTCGGATCAGTACGTCAACGGCCTCCCGTCGGGATTCGTCTTCCCGGGCACCGAGCATCTCAACCCTGCGGAGATCTTCTCCGGCCCCGGCTACACGGCGCCCCGTCCCCGTACGGACTCGGGGGCCACAGCCGCCCTGACTTGCGGGCTGCTGGGCTTCATCCCCCTCGTCGGTGTCGCCGGGATCATCCTGGGCATCGTTGCGCTACGGCGCCTGCGCCACAGCTACGACTCCGGCGAGGGCATGGCCTGGCTGGGGTTCATCCTCGGGGCCAGCTTCACCCTCTTCTGGCTCTTCATCGTGCTCGTGCTGTTCGTGATCTAGGAGCCCCGCACCTCCGGCCGGTCCCCTACAGTGGTCCCGTGAAGCCTTTCATCATGGTGACGACGCGCCCCGAGCACGAGGCGGCGCGGGACGAGTACGAGTCCTTCCTGACCCAGAGCGAGCTGCCGCGCGGCGACCTGCAGCACATCGCCCTGGAGGAGGTCGACTTCCTTGCCTCCTTCACCGCGGCCGATGTCTCCGGTGTGCTGATCGGAGCCAGCCCCTACAACGCGGACACGCCGACGGCGGAGAAGACCCGTAGCCAGCAGCACGTCGAGGAGCAGATCCGTGAGCTGCTCGCGGTGGTCCTCAAGGAGGGGATCCCGCTCCTGGCCACCGGCGTCGCGCTACAGGTCCTGGCCGCCTACCTCGGGACCGGAACCCACGAGGAGTTCGGCGAGGAGCTGGGCGCCGTCGACCTGTTCCTGACGGCGGAGGGCCGCGAGGACCCGGTGCTTGCAGGACTACCGCAGGCCGTCACCGTGTTCGCCGGTCACTACGAGGGCGTCGGAGAGGTGCCCGCACACGCGACTCTGCTGGCCAGCTCCCCCGACTGCCCCGTCCAGATGCTGCGCGTGGGCAGGAACGTCTACGCCTGCCAGTTCAACCCCGAGCTCGACGCCGTTCGTTTCGAGCGGCGCGTCAGCATCTACGACGAGGCCGGATACGGTGACCCGGACATGAGCGAGGACATCCTCACCCGGGCCCGGTCCTCCGAGGCGCACGACGCCGGACAGATCATCCGTAACTTCGTCTCACACTTTGCACGCAACTGAGGTGACCAGGGCTCAGGAAATGAACCTTGAGACTCGGGCCGAGATCAGGCTCAGGGGTCCTCAGCCACGACCATCAGGACCACGCCATGACATACCCATCGCCCCATCCCGGGCCGCCGCAGGGTCAAGGCGGCTCACCGAACTCGCCGTACGCCCCGTATGCCGCGTACGGCCAGCAGCCGGCGAATGCGCCATATTCCGGAGCAGTTTACGGGCAGATGCCAACGCCAGCCGGTCAGGTCTCCTACACGCACTCGGAGCAGTTCGCGATCCCGACCCAGTCAGTGCGTCACTCGCCCCGAGCTGCGGCTATCCCAGGCCAGCCGTATCCGCCCGCACAGGCCCCCGCACCACAATATCTGGCCGGCCCAACAGCGATACCTCAATACCAGCCGTACCAGCAGGGGTATGAGAGCTCTGGGGCTGCTTACCTGAGCGGAGCGGTGACGGCGCCGGGCTACTCCGCCGGAGGCCAGATCCCAGCTCTGGGCCACCCAGGCACGCAGACGACCTCGCCACAGAGCATCGGTATAGGAAATTACGTACCATGGCGCGGAGAGAAGGCCGCGGCACTCATCATGATGCTCGTTGCCTGCGCCCTCGAGTTCGTCATTTACATAACCTTCGTCCTCACCCTCAAAACGAATAGCGGATGGGTGGACGTCTTGTTTATCACCGCGATGTTCCTCGCGGTCACGCCGGCAATATGGGCTCACTACTTCGGATTGCGCCACCTGGTCCGCAATCAGCCAGTCTCCGAGATGGTCGGACTGTCATTGTGGTTCGGCGTAGGAACGCTCACCGCAACAAGCGGAACCCAGAACAGTTCTTACAGCGGCTTGCAGAGCATCTGCATCACCCTATTATTCATCGTTAGCACTGTCTGCAGCATTCTCAACGCCCGGATCAACCAGCGCCTGAAAACCCCACAGCTATGGACCACCACCTTAGCCTTGGGCGCCTGTCAGTTTATACTCCTCAACAATGTATTTCGCCTGGCAGAACTCACACTGGTAGCAGGAACGTCAATAGCGCATGGCAAAAGCATCAGCCAGTACACATCCAATGCGTGGCTCATATGGTCTGACTCAGAAGGGGCCGGCATCTCTCTAGCGCCAGGACTACTTGTTACCGTCGCGATCACCTCCCTAGCAGCCGCCAGCCTCTTCCTGGGAATGCGATCACCTCGCAGCAAAGCATTTTTTACCACATCGATGAGCGCCGGCTGCCTCCTAACCCTCCACAACCTCCTCGTTGTTGCGGTCTATGGGCTTCCCAAGAGCGGCGAACATGCCTACACACCCTCCGACGCTCCCGTGGAGGTGCTGACCGTCATCATCGTCGGAGCCGCCCTCATCGGGGCACCTCTGCTCGCAGCATGTCGCGGTGCCGCCACGGCGCGCTCCACCAGCGGCCCGCACGGCTCTTATGTTTCGAGCAGCCTTGGCACGCCGGGCACGCAGAGCCGCTTCCGTCAGTATCGTCGCTAGCAGCCACCTATGGCCGATGGCGCCGGGCCCCCACCCGCCCTCAGTACCACTGGGATGCACACAGGTGCGGTCCGACAATAGACAGGTGTAAGCATATCAAGCACAATGCCACTATGCGGCAGCCATTCGATCCCCACGAGGGCAGTACTGCCCCCTACCGACCCCGCCAGCTCGCAATTCCTACCCAGTCAATGCAGGTCGCCCCGGGAGCTCCGCCGTCGTCGGAGCAGCACCTTTCACCTCCACCCGCACAGGTTTCGGCATCGCAGCACCTCGCCAACCCGGCCGAAGCACCACAATGTCCGACATACCAGCCTTACTCAGTTTTCCACCCGGAGTGCCTGACCGAAGCGGCTATCACGCCAAACCATGCGGTACCTTCCACTCCGCTTCTTCATCCTGCTGCCGGAACGATGGTCGGCACCCCCACAGGCGCTGGAGTATCGATCCCATGGCGCGGAGAGAAGCTGGCAACGTTGGTGCTGATTCTGACTACATGCGTTTTACAGACCATACACTTCTTTTTCTTCTGGCAGATCGTCAGAACCAACCCCAGCTGGTTGGTGATTCTGCCGATGATACTGAACTACGTGTCGACCTTTCCTCCAGTCTGGTGGCTCCTCCTAGCCATGCGCAATCTCTTCAGGAATCAAGCAGACTCGAGTATGGCCGCCATGTCGATATGGTTTACCCTAGAGACGATAACACTGACATCAGGCACCCAGAAGATGTACAGCCACGAGGTATTCGCCGTCCTGACAATATTCATGCTGTTGACAAGCACGGTAGGGGCAGTTCTTGCGACACTCCTCAATAAGCGCCTCTCTCCTTCCCGGACAGCACCAGTCACACTCAGCTTCGCATCCTGCCAGTTCGTTCTTGTCATCGGCGTGCTTCACATCATTGAGCTGGCTTGGTACGGTTTCGTGGCGCGAGCCAGTGGTATCAGCATCTCTGAGTACTCGACAGGGATCTGGCTCATCTGGTTGAATTCCGGAGGCCTAGGACTGTCCCTGACTCCAGGCCTGGTCGTCACGTTCATCTTCATCTCCCTGTCACTGGGGTGCCTGTTCATAGGGGCTAAGACACCGCACCGGTATGCGTTCATGATCATCGCCGTTGCGACTACATCACTCCTGACCGCCTACAACCTTGCGATAATTGCTGTCTACGGTGTCAGCACTCAAAACACATACGCTCACTGGCCTTTTCACACGGGGCCGGAGTTCCTGGCGATCCTCGTCGTCGGGGCGATCCTCATCGGATCTGCAGCCGCAGTGGGGCATCGCAGCACCATCGCGTGGTTCAGCCGCCCTATATCAGCTCGTGGCCCACATCCAGGATGATAGGTGTCCCCATACCTCGGTGGCGGACACGGGGATCAGGGGGATGCCCCGGCTGGGGCCGTTGGGGTCACCAACGGGAGAGTCGTCCTCCTCAATGACGTAGACCATGGTGCTCACCCCCAGGGTCATCAGCTGATCGGTCAGGACGAAACCCTCATCCCGGTCCCGGTCCTCCCGGCTGTGAAGCACGATCGTCCACCGCCCGTCACGAGCGTCCCGCACGAACTGAGAGGCCCTCGGCCCGCCATAGCCGATAGCATCCATGTTGGCCTCAGCGGCCCGGACATCCGCCAGACGCACCGCAGCAGCCAGCGTGTCATAGATATCATCAGGACCGTCATCAACCATGGGACGGGGGTAGAGATGGTCGTTGGCCAGAGCGATATGCGGCACCTCGACGTCATCACAGCCGTAGACGTGGACACCATCAGTGTCGTAGCGCTCAACGGTGCACCGCGGCGAGCTCAACCAGAAGACAACGTCCCGCACCGGCACCACATCCTTAGGATCCATCCGCCGCAGGCTGTAACGCGCATCAGCCGCCATCAGACCGGCCAGAACCCCCGAGGCCGCCAACGTCGGCCCATAGGGATCGATGACGCCGATCTCCTCCAGACCCACCAGGACCCCTTCAGCGTAGTCCGCACGCTGGGCAACAGGACCGGTCACCATCCTCTGAAGGACGTCCCACTGCTCCGGCTCCAGGACCATCACACCACGCTCAGCGTCAAAAGAGCTCATGCCACAACCTCCAAAGACCGGCTCATCTCATACATGTGACCGAAGTGGGCACCGAACTCACGCGTGGCACAGGTAAAGGTCGCCGTCCACAAGCAGGCCCCCTCACCAAGGGTCTCCCGGATCCAGGCCAGCTGCATAAACGTCAGAGCCGTCTCATCGAGGATGTAGACGCCGCTGCGCAGCCGACCGCCTTCACGCAGGTGCTCAGCCGGGCACTCATCAATCATCCGCACACCAGCAATCGCATCCACAATCGCCCGACCCGAGCCCACCAGCACCGCCCCAGGATCCTCATCCGCACCCAACGGCGTGCGCACCACCACCAGGTTCGGCGCATAAGCACGGGTCTGCGGCACAGCCGCCGCGATATAACGCACCGTGTCCTCAGTACCCCGCAACAACCCCGCAGGCAGCTCATCCGCTGCCACCGACCGCCACCCCGGCGCCAGCTGAACACGTACCGACTCACTCATCCGTCCCGCCTCCCTGACCGTCACTCACTGCGGCTCGCACGCCCCAGCAATTCACCACCATGCCTAGCACACACGTCCAAGTAGTTTCTGTAAAAAGTCCTTGGGACTGAAGCCTTCGGCTCTTGAACTGCGCTTCAGACCCGGCTGACAAGGAGACCTCACTCCCGGAGCCCACTCGCTCAACCACTCCAGCAGCCCGTGCAGCCTCCTCCGCCCGACGACGACGCCTCGCCAACTGCCACTCCGGATACATCCACCCCGGCAACCGAAACGGAAACAGACCCAGGACGACGAAAACCATACTCAATATAAATATCACACCCGAGCAGGTTAGCAACCAAGCACTTTCAACTCCTCCTTCGGCCAAGAATAAGAAGCCACTACCGGACAGCATCGTTATTCCACAAGCGGGAGTTATTAGTGACTCTGTGTTACGTCCGAGGTTGAACCAGACTTTTGAGAGATCCCGTTGGAAGTCGCCGTACCAGCTATCAGAGAACATAAGGAAGCACCAGTTCACCAACGTCACACCGCCGACAACCGCAGCCGTAACGCCTGCCACCAACTCAGAAGTGGTCGATTCTAAAGCCTGCGTGATCGTCATTTAAGAACTGTATTGTTGAATGCATTGGCAATTGCCTTTCCGGCCCAGGAACCCGCTATCCCTCCGGCGATACCTCCGACGACTCCTCCAACAGCGACTCCAATGGGGCCGCCGGCCACACCAATCGTCGCTCCGATGGCTGCGCCGGCCTTCGCCCCGGCCGCTCCACCCACTGCCGCAGCGGCTCCAGTTCTTGCTGCGCGCGCAACCTTCTTTCCCTCGCTCAGGGAGGGAGGGGTTGTGGGAGTCCTTCTCCCACTGCTCGTAGCCGCTGACAGCGAAGTCGACCGCCACGAATCCTTTGTTGACCTTGTCCAGGTACGGCGCTGCCTTCCTCACAGCAGCGACAGTCTTGCCTCCCCAGACGCCGCTCTTGCCCTTTGGGGACCTCCCAGTTACTGAGATGGCGATCATTTCGCACCATGCAGGGCTTCACACCCTTGGGCGTACCCCTCCTGGGGTCATGGGACGTCACCCACTTGTTGGGCTTGCCCCGCATGGGATGCTTGACCACGGCATCAGTCGCCTTGAGGCCCGCACCCTCAGCCAGAGTCGCAGTGCTCTGTGCCACGGAATTCACCCAGATCGCCGCCTTACCCGCCGCGACACCACCGCCCGTCGACAAATCCGGGAAGAGAGCACCCCTGAGCTCCTTCCACACCGGATTGCCAATGACCGCGGAGCACGCGTCCGCAAAAGCCTGACGCGTCTCGGTCTCTCTGGTACGGACATCACTGGCCGCACTGGCCAGTGAGTCGTACAGCGCCCTCTTGGTGTTGTAGTTGTCAACCAGGGCCTGATGGGTCCGCCGGTCCTTGTCCCACTCGACGGGTTGTTCTTCGGAAGCGGCGGCGGCGCCTGAGGCTCCATCACCTTCTCCCCCTCGACACTCAACCCAAGGGTTGTTTTCGCCCCCGAACCCTGCTGGCTACGAGCCCCAGGGCCAGGACCACCATCCCCACGGCGCCCGTGGCCCCCGCTATCCGTGCCCGGCGCCCGGGCGCCGGATCAGGAACGATCGGTCTCAGCGAGCTCGGCGACGGCGTCGGCACCGGGTGGGCGCCGCGCGGGTTCTCCGGTCCCACCGCCGTGCCGTCATTAACGAAGTTCAAAGCCGCATAAGGCGCTATCAGTCCCCAACCGGTGGCCGGGTTGAACTTCGCCGGCTCCGGTCGGATCGCCGTCACCATCAACCGGTACTTCCAGTCCGCAGGCGTCTCCCCCGGGTGCGCCGCCACTACGAGGGCGGCCACACCTGCCGCGTACCCAGCCGCCAACGAGGGCGAGGGGCGGCTCTGGGAGACCAGACAGTCCCCCTCATCGAAGAACGTGGTGGGAACGGCCTGAGCGGGAACCGCCACATCAACGTGAGAGCCCTGCAGCACCTCCTTCGAGACGCCGCCGCTGGCATCCAGGCTCGTCACTCCGAGGACATTCGAGTAGGCGGCCGGGTAACGCAGCTCGGCCCCGTTCGCGTCAGTCGCGGGAGGCGCGGTGGACGCCGTCGCACCGCTGCTCGGGCGACTCGTGTTCTCCTTGGCCCCAGCCCCGGCCACCACCATGGCCCCGGCCGCGGTCGCATGGTTCACCGCGGCCTGGACCTCGGGCTCATCCTGCGTGAGCATGTGGCCGACGACGATCACCTTGGCGCCGTTGTCTGCCGCCCACTGAATGCCCTGGGCGGTACGCGCGGACGTCGGGCCGACGCCCCTCTTCACCTGGTCCTCGGAGACCCCCTGATAGACACGAACCGGCATGATGGTGGCACTCTTGGCGATCCCCACGACACCGGAGCCCTCCACCTGGCGGGCAGCGATCATCCCGGCCACGGCCGTTCCGTGGCCGTCCTCGTCACTCTGCCCGTCTCCCTGGCCAAGGAGATCGATTCCCGGAGCCATCGCTCCCTGAAGGTGGGGGTTGGTCGCATCCACACCGGAGTCGACAACTGCCACCACAACGCCCTGCCCCTCTGTCACGCTCCAGGCGTGCTCCACACCGATCTGCTTGAACACCGGTGGGGCGCTCTTCAGCAGTGACCCCTGACCATGCTGGCAGTCAGCGACATCAGCATTGATCGGTGGAGGACCGGTCTGGACGGGCTGGGTGGCAGCCGTCGGCTCCGGCTCCGGCTCCGCTGTTGGCGACGGCGTCGGCGACGGCGTCGGCGATGGAGTCTCCGGCGCCGCGGTTTCAGAAGGAGCGGGAGCTGGAGCGGGCTCCGGCGTCGGTGACGGTGACGATGAGTAACCTGGCATCGGAAAACGAGGCAGGACGGTTCCGCCGGCTGCGGCACCGACTCCTCTGGCCGCACCAGAACTCGCGAACGATGCCATCCCCATGATGGGGAACGTGACCAGCGCGACCATTGCGAGAGCACAGACTGCGAGGAGACGAGGGGAGCGCTTCACTTGTCCGACACGTCCTTCCAGACGGCAGCTTTCGACAGCTCCGGCCCCGACGGGAACAAGGAGATCCACGGGGAGGGAATGTCGGAGACATTGCTCATGGAGTAGCCAAACTGCTTGACCGTGTCTGCACTGGTGCCTCCCAGAGCCCAGACACGGCCCGCATCCGTGAGCAGGAAGATCTGGCCGGCGGAACCTCCCGAGGTTGCCCGCACCAGGGCTCCCCTTCCTCCCTTGACCGTCACTCCTCCCTTCTCAATCTGATTGCTCGCGCTGATCGTTGAGGTCGCCTTACCCGAGGCATTGACCTGGAGGACAGCGCAGGCGCTCTGATTCTCCGAGACGCCCTTGCCCAGCGTGTCGGGCCAGTCCGAGGGTGCCGACGACGACGTCGTGCTGGTCTGGCTCAGGTCCGAGGCGTTGACCTGCTGCTCACTGACGCCGGGGGAACCGAGCTGGTACATCGCAAGCTCGACCTCGTTGAGACGAGCCACTCGGCCGTCAGCCCGTACCAGGTAGTGGCGCTGAGCCCCCGATCCGTCAGAGACCACCAGCAGTGAGCCGGCGGTGGGATTGGTGATCGAGGAGGACAAGGTGCTCACTCTGGCACCAGCGTCCGACAATGAGAAGGGCTTGATCGTACTGCCCTGGGAGAAGAGGTTGATCCAAGTGGCATCCACCTTCAGGACAGGGGCGGAGTCCAGTCCCAGGGCGAGAAGAATGGCGTCACGATTCTCAGAGGGAATCGGATGGCGACTGCCATTGGCGATGAGGTAGTAACTCCCATCCACCGAGACCAGCGCATGTCCTACTGACCCCATGCCTGAGGGCGAGGAACCGACGAAGGTCGACGTCGCCCCTGAGGTGGAGGAGCACGCGGCCCATCCCCGAGAGACCAGTGACTTGGCGGCGGGAAGCGACTCAGGAGCGTCGGCGAGCCCCACCTGCGAGCCCCTCTCGATCCCGTCAAGAGCGTCCGCACCGGTCGTGGTCTGCTTGAAGGATCCGGGGTCTGACAGGAGCCGGGCACTGGCGATATTCGTGATCGGACGCAGACGTCCGCGAATGGTGACATAGCGCGTCCCCTCGCCCTTGACCACCACAAGCGTGTTGTTCTGCCAGCCATTGGGCAGAGGAGACGTGAACCGGCCCATGGCCAATGAAACCAGCAGGATGACGAGTGCCACCGCGATCCCGCCCAGCACCGGCCGGAGCATATTGCGCGGCTCCAGCTCTCTCCCCCCAGGCGTTCCCGCACTGAAGGCCATGACGAGGCGCTGCCGGTTGAATCGCTGCGCATTGAGGATGTCCTTATTGGAAGCCATCACAGTACCCCAATAACAAGGGCGGCCAGGGGCGCAATGAAGAGAAGAACCAGGATCTCGATGACGTCAGTGACGCGCGCCAGTCTCGGGCGGTAGCTCGGCCCAAGGACGTTCAGAATGAGGACCACTACGCCTACGACCCCGACCAGCACCGCCATCGGCATGATGAAGTTGGCTCGACTGAGAACGATCACGAGCACAAGCGTCGCCAGAATGAGCATGCCGCCCACGACTCCGGCTGTCACATCCGCGCGCGACCGGACCGCTCGCGTGCTCAGCATCGCAGCGACCGCGATTGCGGCAACCAGAGCGACACCGTCGTAACCGACCGAGGCCAGAGAGGGGACCGAGGCCAGCACGATCACTGAGCAGGCGATGCGCACGGATAGCACCAGACCGTGCATGTTCAGGATGCGAGATGTCAGCGCCGCCTTGATCGGCCCCTCGTCCTCGGCACGGTGATACCCCTCGGGCTGGTCGGGTAGGCTGATGGTCACAGGAACTGAGGCGAGCGCGAGCCACGGGGTCATCAGCGAGACGCCTGCGGCGGTCGCGCTCACCAGTGCCAGGACCGGCGCCAGCTGATAGCCGAGCGCCTGAGTTCCCAGTCCAGTCACCATCATGGCGACGCCCACGAGCACCGGGCCAGCAACCAGTGGACGATCGCGGTCCAGCATCGGGATGCAAGCGCTCAGCACTGTGACGCCAGCAGCACCCGCCGCAGCCATCCTCATTCCAGTAGGCGGCCCCGGCATCCCAGTATGAAGCGCCACGCCGGCCAATGCCGCCGCCGTCATGACCAGCGCCCAGGCACCTTTTCCCTTCATCTGCTTGATGGCCAGTGATGCCAGGATCAGCAGCACTGCGGCAACCGCCGCACAGGCCGGTGTTACCCACCCTCCAGCCCCCTGGCGCAGGAGAAGTGCGCCTCCAGCAGCAAAGAGCAGGCATGTCGCCCCGACCGACAAGGACATCGTGTCCTTGGGTTCCCACGCGACCTGCTGTCGTTCGACGGCGGCCGCAACCGCTTCAGTGAGATCGTCATAGCGGTGCTCCGCCTCCGTGCTGCGCAGGTCGAGCGTCAGAACATCACCCGCGTCAACTCGCTGATCCGCCAGCGACAGGGAGTCATCCAGAACAGCACCCGACTGCGTGGTCAGACACAGGCCGTAGGTCGAGGCATCCTCCCCCAGCCCCTCAAGCCTCTCTGCCAGCGCCGGAACCACCTCAACCAGCGGCAGGTCGACCGGCAACGAGACATCTGTCGGGATGCGCTCGTAGACGACGGTAACGGGCATGAGGGAGGAGCCGCGCCGGACACGCGAGGCGGGAGGAGGCAAGGCGATTCTCCTGGAGAGCGGGACGAGGACGGGTCAACACCAACTGCGGACGCAGCCGAGAGACACTCCATCGTAGATCACGAATCGGGTGTCAGGCCTAGGGGAACAGGGCAGACTCCTGCGGCGAGACTGCCCACACCGATCTCGATCACATTACGTGAATTAATGCCGCGATCGGTTGCCATACGCTAGTCTGGGCGAGCCAGAGAGCAGCATCTGAACAATTCGAGGCCCTTGTCACAGGGCCGTTCCCCGTCAACGCTGCTCACCCGCAGCGGCTGTCACAAGCAGTCCTGAGAAAGAGGAGCCTCATGGCCGAGAATCTAAAGTCAGAGAGTGGCGTACTTGCCAAGGCGAGCCAGACCGTGGACACGCACCGCGCCGAGCAGAACGCGATCAGTCAGCGGGTTCAGGCCGCAGCCGCCGAGTCCCAGTCCGGCTGGCAGGGCCAAGGTGCGGCCGCCGTCGCTCAGGTCGTTCAGCAGTACGCAGAGGACGGCCGCCGGATCGACCAGGCGCTGGCCAAGCTCTCCGACGCTCTGAAGTCAACCGACCAGGCGTACCAGAGCACTGAAGCGGAGTCCGCAGCCGGTGCCCAGCGCGTTGGCGCCAACGCCGGCGGCTACCACAACCTCCCTGCCTGACCCCCTCGCACCCACACCTAATTCTTACTGTCAGGAGATAATTATGTCGGACATGCTTGTTAACTACGGATCACTGGACACGCTTGCTGCTGCGATGGCCCAGGGCTCTGCCCAGTCCCAGGCCGACCTGGATGCTATGGATGCCGAGTTGCGTCCCACCCAGAGCGGCTGGTCCGGTGAGGCACAGTTGCAATACACCGCGACCATGAGCGAATGCAACGCAGCGATGTGTGACCGGCAGCAGCTGATCCAGCAGCTCGGCACCCACGTGAACACCTCGTCCGAGGACTACAACACGACCGATCACCAGGCAGCAGGTACCTTCGCCTGATCTCCCCACACCCCGACAGACTTCGGTGCCCTGAGCCTTCTTCGAGGCTCAGGGCACCTTCTCGTGATGTATGAAAAGAACTCGGCTTCAGGGCGCCTTCACACGCCCCTCGACGTCAAGACTTTGCCATCAGGACACCTTGGGACGACGTCGTTGAGCATCGGATCTCCCCGGTCGGCGAGCAACGGGCTGCACCGAGATCGGTCCAGAGGGGATAGAGGAATCCAGTCTTCCAGGGCCCGGAGGCGTCACCGGTGAAGCAGCAGCCAGGGGCGGCACCACCGGAGACTGGTCCTGAGCTGAACCGGCCACCCCTCCGGAGACGGGCGAGGCGCCGCTCGGAGCCCCTCCTCGGCTGGTGGAATGAGCTCCACTGACTGAAGGTGATGCCGGCGCATCCGAGGGGGAGACGGGGGGCACCACCTGCCGTCGCCCCGGATGAATCCGTGGTGGGAGTGACGGCGGCAGAGGGGCGCTCGCCTCAACCGGAGCCGACGGAGGGATCGGAGCGTTGGACGAGACCGACCGAGTGGCGGAAACATGCCGGGTAGGCATCGACGACGTCGGAGGATGCCCAGGAGGCGCTGCGAACACTGACGGAGTAGCCGGAGATGGACCGGACTCCGCGGGGACAGAGGATGGGGGCGGCGAGTCCGGTGGCGGGATCGGCACCGCCGGAGAGGGGGCTGCGGGCGGCGGCGCAGGAGAAGAGACAGGCGGCGCAAACCGCGACCGGCCAGCACCTGAGTCGGAGACGGCAGCCGGGCCGGCTAGATAGGGACGTTCCCGCACCGCTGGAGCCTGAGGCTGAAGCATGGGAGGGCCTGCGGCCACTGATCCAGCGGAGGGTCGCCGCCCTCCGTCTCTCATGCGCCGTCTGGTCGCGGCCTCAGAAACCACGGGCGACGGCGCACCGTCCTTCGAGCCTCGCCTGACGCGACGCGGCTCTGAGCGAGTCTGCACCGCTGAGCGTCGGCGCTCCTGCTTCGGCGTGGGCCGACGCGTCACAGTCATGGTCCCGGTCAGACGATCCAGGAGGCGTTCCCGATCCTCGTCCTGCTGACCCGCAGACGTTCGGCGACCAATCTGAAACGGGAGAAGGATCGGGAGAAGAACTCGCGCCAGTGCTCGTCCGATTCCCGGAGCGACCCCCTGCTGCGGGACCACCACCGTGGCCGACACCGTTGCCAGTCCCGCCGTTCTCCCGAAACGCGCCAGAACCAGGCTCTGCACCGCGATCACCTGAGTGAGCAGGATCCAGGGCAGCGCCCTGACATTGAGCGCCAGCAGCGGCACGAGAACGACGACGACAAGCAGGAGGAAATCGACGACAACGGCGACCACCGCCTCCCCGGTGGTGAGAGGGCGCCAGTCGCGGCGAGCCAGCACGCGCTTGGGCGCGGACGCGACGGGTGTTGGCGTGATTCTCATAGTTGCCTCATAACGTCGATCAGTCCTGCTGCGATCACGGCCGCTGGGAGAGTCCCCAGGGCGGCGAGGGCCTGGAAGATGTCACCAAGCCGACCCCACCATGCCGACCGAACGGTACTGAGGAACATCCCTATAGCGAAAGTGCCCGCTGTTGTGAGGAAAACTATGAAAGCGACTACCTCGCTCCACGTTCGCGTCATGACTCCTTTGCCGCCGTCGACCCAGAACAGGACCAGCACCAGGACCACTGCCATGGCAACAACCAGCCGCGGCATCAGGCGCAGCACCCGGGAGTGCGCAGTGCGAGGACGTAGAAGGAGAAGCACCATGACGCACACGAGCTCAACCCGAGCCCCCCATCCCGTCACGCCGCCGGCCATCGCCGCCTGGATCGTCGTCGGCAGGCCGAGCAGCACCAGGCTCCCGAAGGCGATCTCCAGAGCAACTGAGGACACCGCCGTCTGATCCACGGACTGCGAGACCAAGCGAGGAGACACATCCTGAGAGACAGGCGCCTCGGGCTGACGTACAGAACGCCCCATGACTCGCAACTGCGTCATATCCAGCAGCTGCTGGTTGGGGACCCGTACAGCAAAGCCCGGGATCAACAGCCCGCCGATGGCTCCCACGGCCACGAGCACTACCAGCACGGGAACACGCGAGATCCCCGCAGCCGGAACCATCGTTCCGACAGAGGCCAAGAAGAGCCAGGCACCCGCAGAAACCGCTTCACCGACGCCTTTGCGAACGATCCACAGCACCAGAGCAGCGACTCCCGTTCCCCACATCGTGAGCAACGCGACCAGCAACCGGGAGTCCGGACTGGAGACGGGCGCAAGCAGGGCACCCGCGGCTCCCCCTGCCAGAGGGACAGTCAGCGCCCCCAACGCCTCGCGCACTGCAGGTCTCCGCCCGGAGGGTCTGAAAGCCGCAGCGACCAGAAGAACCATCAAAAGGCAGGCTCCCGCAATCTGCAACGCGGTCGGGAGCAGCCGGCCGTGCCCGATCAATGGCGGCAGCCCTCCCAGGAAAAAACAGAGAACCGCTACCAGGATGACCGCCGTCTCCCCGACCGATGAGCGCAGAACGTTCTCGAGGTCGGAGTCCGTCGTGCCATGGCTCCGCAGACCGGCTCGAGCCGGCGTCGTGACAAGCACAGCACCCTCGAGAACGTCGGTTCCTACGGCCGCCTCGGCGTCCACCGCAGCTCCATCGGCCGTTGTGATGAGGAACCCACTGGGTTGGTGAGCCTTCGGCGGAGGTATGAGCTCACCAACCGACACACCTGCGCGTGCCGCCACATCGAGCCGTTCGCCCTCATGGATGAGGGTGACACGGATGCTGGTCGCATTCATCCGAGGATCAGAACTCCGGGGTTGGGGAGAGGGTCCGCCGAGGTGCAGACAATCGTGACTCTATCGATACTATGACGTCAGCACCCAGTTGGGTGGGCTTCACTTCGGTCGGCTACTTCTCACGACGCCTGCCCTTCCAGCCCAGGGACAGCACACCTCCCCGCCCCATGAACACCGAGGAGCAGAACGTGACAATCGACACTTCCGAGGCGTCGACCGAGACGATCGAGCTCAAGGCCCCACCGAACGCCATCACACCGCAGGATGCCAGCAGCTCGCTGACGATGGTGCTGCCGCTGACGGGCTCGATGGGCGTCATGGTGTTCATGGCCATCTCCAATAACAACAACACGCGCATGCTGTTCATGAGCGGCGGGATGGTTGTGGCCATGCTCTCGATGGTCGTGCTCAACGTGTACCGCCAGATCCATCAGCACCGTAACAACGTCACGAACCAGCGCCGCGAGTACCTCGGTTACATCTCCGAGGTGCGTTCCGAGGTCCGGGAGGCGGCCAAGGTCCAGCGTCGCACCGCTGTCAGTCATCTGCCCGAGCCCGAGGCGCTGCCGTACCTGGTTCAGCACGGGGCCAGGGTGTGGGAACGACGCCAGGGGCAGGACCATCTGCTCATCCGCGTGGGCCGCTCCTCGCAGCCGCTGGCGGCAACCATTGAGGCCGAGGAGGTCGGCCCTCTCAACACTCCTGACCCGGTGTGCCTGTCAGCAATGCACCGTTTCGTGTCCACCCACACCGAGGTTGACGCCCTTCCCTTCGGCATCGACTTGAGCGCCTTCTCTCACCTCGAGGTGGTTGGCCCGTTGAGCGAGGCTCGCGCCCAGGTCCGGGCGATGCTCGCGCACATCCTGGCGCTGACCTCCCCCAGTCTGGTGCAGTTGGTTGTTCTCACCTCTCAGGAGGCGGGGCCCGAGTGGGACTGGGTGAAGTGGGCGCCCCACGCCTGGTCCGACTCGGTGACAGACGCCGTCGGGCCGTCACGGCTCATGGCGCACTCGCTGGACGAGCTCGCGGACAAGCTCCCCGAGGACCTCAGTGCGCGGGGCACCTTCTCCTCCGCTGCAGGAGAGTCGCCTCTGCCTCATGTCATCGTCCTGGTCGACGGCGGCACGCTCCCTCCCAGCTCCCCGATGACGGCCGACCGTGGGCTTCAGGGCGTGACCGTCATTAGCATCTCCGAGCGCGCCGAACAGCCCCTGGTGCTGCCGAACCGCCTGCGCCTGGTCCTGCGTCCCTCTGTCGGTCAACCGGGTTCCGCGTTGAGTGGCTCTCTCGACGAGACAGCGGTCCCCATGAACATCGAGCTCGCAGGACAGGATCCCAGTCCGGCGCTGGCGGACGCCCTCAGTATCAATGGCGCCGAGGCCGTTGCCCGTCGCCTGGTGGCGCGTTACCAGGCGGCAGGGGAGGACGTCGCCTCCTCGGCGCCAGTGGGAACGTCCGATCCCGAGCGCGCCGAGGACCTGCTACGGCTCCTGCGCCTGGGAGATGTGAGGGACTTCAACCCAGACACCCAGTGGGTCAAGCGCACCGGCGCCGAGCGTCTCAGCGTGCCCTTCGCCGTGACTCCCGAGGGCGAGCCAGTGGTCCTCGACATCAAGGAGTCGGCAGAGAACGGCATGGGACCTCACGGTCTGCTCGTGGGGGCCACCGGTTCGGGTAAGTCGGAGGTGCTGCGCACGCTCGTGCTGGCACTGGCGCTCACTCACGGGCCCGATCAGCTCAACTTCGTCCTGGTCGACTTCAAGGGCGGTGCGACCTTCGCCGGAATGTCCGACCTCCCGCACGTCTCGGCGATGATCTCCAACCTTGAGAGCGAGCTGGGGCTCGTCGACCGTATGGCCGAGGCGCTGCGCGGTGAGATGAACCGTCGTCAGCAGATGCTCCATGACGCCGGGAACTACGCCAACGTCATGGACTACGAGCAGGATCGGGTCAAGGGCAAGCACAACGGTGACCCGCTTCCAGCGCTGTTCATCATCCTGGATGAGTTCTCCGAGCTCCTGTCCGCCAAGCCGGACTTCATCGACACCTTCGTGGCCATCGGACGGCTGGGACGATCGCTGCAGATGCATCTGCTCCTGTCCTCTCAGCGACTGGAGGAGGGCCGCCTGCGCGGCCTCGACTCGCACCTGTCCTACCGGATCGGTCTGCGCACCTTCTCCGCCAGCGAGTCCCGCACGGTTCTGGGCTCCCCCGACGCCTACCACCTGCCTCCCCTGCCGGGAAGCGGCTACCTCAAGAGCGACACCGAGACGATGACCCGTTTCCGCGCCTCCTACGTCGCCGGCAAGCCCCCGGCTCGACGCGCCTCGCGGGCGTTGCAGCTACCGGGAGCCGCCAAGGCGGCCGGCGTGGCCCGAGGCGCCGTCGAGGTTCTTCCATTCACCGCCCAGGACGTCGAGGTGGAGATCGCTCCTGAGGAGATGGTCATTGAGGCCGAGGAGCCCGCTGCGCCGGAGCCCGAGGCCTTCCCGCAGGACGCGGCCTATAGCGACAGCACCACCATGGACATCGCAGTGGACCGGATGACCGGCCACGGAGTCCCGGCTCACCAGATCTGGTTGCCGCCGCTGGAGATCAGCGAGACCTTCGACTCGCTTGTGCCCGATCTGGTGGTCGACCGCAACCTGGGCCTGACCTCGCCGTCGTGGCGGGCGCGAGGCGATCTCGTGGTGCCGTTGGGCGTCACTGACGTGCCTCTGGAGCAGCGCCGAGAGACGCTCACCGTGGACCTGTCGGGCGCCGGCGGTCACGTCGCCGTCGTCGGCGGCCCCCTGTCCGGAAAGTCGACGGCGTTGCGCTCACTGGTCATGGCGCTGGCCCTGACTCGTACGCCCGCCGAGGTGCAGTTCTACGTCATCGACCTGGGCGGCGGGACCTTCTCGACAATGCTGGACCTGCCCCACCTCTCCGGGATGGCCACGCGCGACGAGCCCGACATCGTGGCTCGGACCATGGCGGAGATCGCTTCGCTGCTCGACGATCGCGAACGGTACTTCAGGGCGAACCGGATCGACTCGATTCAGACCTATCGGCGCGAGCGGGCTGCGGGGCGCGTCGACGACGGGTACGGGGACGTCTTCCTCATCATCGACGGCTGGGCCACCCTCAAGACCGATTTCGAGGACATCTCCATGGAGGTGCAGAACCTGGCACCGCGCGCACTGGCGCTTGGTGTGCACTTCGTTCTGTCCACCAACCGATGGATGGACCTGCGGGCGGCGATCCGCGATGCCATCGGAACCCGGATCGAGCTGCGCCTGGGTGACCCGGCCGATTCGGAGATCAACCGGAAGATCGCCCGTCAGGTGCCCGAGGGCAGGCCGGGGCGCGGACTGGATCGACAGGCTCGCCACATGCTTTTGGCGCAGCCACGCATCGACGGAGACCACGACGACTCGACCCTGGCGCAGGGGATCCACCATGCCTGCCAGCAGCTCGCCAACGCCTGGCAGGGCGCGCCTGGTCCTAAGCTGCGGCTGCTGCCGACCCAGATCGACCTGACCGAGCTTCAGGCCATGGTTCCCGCTGACGCCGGACCTGTCATCGGTATCGACGAGGCGCGTCTGGAACCGGTCACGCTCGCCATGCAGCAGGACCCCAGCCTCATCGTGCTGGGCGACGCCAAGAAGGGGAAGACCACCTTCCTGCGGGCGCTGGCCCGCGAACTGGTTCGCGGCAAGACGCCGGACCAGGTGCGTATTCTCGCCATCGACCTGCGCCGCAACCTGCTGGGAGAGATTCCCGAGGAGTTTCTGCTCGCGTACCTGTCGGTCCGCGATACGGCCGTCTCCGAGATCAACGACCTCACGGGTTACCTTCAAGGGCGTCTGCCCGGTCCCGATGTCACGGCCGAGCAGCTGCGCAACCGCTCCTGGTGGAGGGGGCCGGAGATCTATCTCCTCGTGGACGACTACGACCTGGTGGCGACGAATACGTCCAACCCGCTCGCACCTCTGCAGCCCCTGCTGGCGCAGGCTCAGGACATCGGTCTCCACCTGGTGCTCACGCGCCGCATCGGCGGAACGATGCGCGCCATGTACGAGCCGATCATGCAGACACTCGGCGATCTGTCCACGCCGGGCATCATGCTCCCCGGTAACCCTGATGAGGGGCCGCTGCTGGGGCGGCAGAAGCCGCAGCCCGGTCCGGCCGGACGGGCACGGCTCATCAGCCGCGACGGTGTACGTACTCTCCAGCTCGCCTGGACGCCACCGACCATGTGAGTGGAAGCCATGCCTGCCGGCCCTTACCAGATGCGGATCCAAGATGTCGAGACGGGTGGGGAGTTATCCCCCTGTTAATAACCTGACAGGTTGGGAGGAAGTCCCTGCATCGGGGTTCTGGTTAGGGTGGGTTTCATGTCTGATCGGTTGGTTGAGGAGCGTCTGTCCCAGATTGCTGAGCAGGTGGCTCAGGCGCAGCGAAATAACGAGGGCACTGAGCGCGTACGCGAGCAGGCCGACTCACTGGAGGTTGAGGGCACGTCCAAGGGCGGCGAGGTCACTGTGGTGGTCGACGCCGCTGGGCGCGTGCGGGATGTGCGCTTCACGGCGGCGAGCCAGGTGTTGAACCCTGGCCAGCTCTCCGAGGCGGTCATGGAGGCCATTGACACTGGCCGGCGTGAGGCCGCCAGCAGGATCCGGGCGATCGTGGACCGGCACATTGGAGTGGACACCGGACTCGGCCGGACGATGCTGGAGGCCTATGAGCAGATGGCCGGCCCGAAGGTGGGAGTGACCCGACGAGCCGAGCGGGCCGAGCAGAACAAGAGGCGTGAGACGCCTCCTGGTCTGGTATTCCCAGGTAGGTAGCTCCAGGTGACCGATACCGCCTGCTCAGGAGGATCTGGGCGGGCTGGTGCGGTGCTGACTGTTGTCAATGAAATGCCGTCAAAAAAGGTAGGAAGAGATCTGTCATGACTGATATTCGGGTTGATGGTGGGACGTTGCGTTCGGGTGCTGGGGATACGGATGCGGTGGCCGCTGGTGTGGCTCAGGCCCGGGACGCCTCGGGTGCGGCGCTGGGGGACAACGCCTTTGGTCTCATGTGCTCGCCGTTGTTCCTGCCGGCCTACACGCTGGTGAAGACCGCGGCCGACGCAATGATGGTCTCGGCTGAGAAGGGGCTGCGTAACAGCGCCACTGGTCTGCGGAGCACGGCCACCGCCCTGGAGGGCGCCGACGCTGACGCTGCTTCCGGTGCGTACCGGGTGGGGGCGTGATCGGTGATGGGTAACGATCTTGTCACCGAGGTAAAGGACTCGGAGAACATCTGGACCGGCTCGCGTCTGCTGGAGGATGGCTTCGATCTTAAGGAGGCGTTTGAGTCCAAGAGCTGGGTCGCCGGTGGCCTGGCGGTGGCGGCCACCACCGCTGACGCCGTGTCGGCTGCGATGGATCCTCTGGGTGAGGCGATGTCCGCCGGGGTAGCATGGGTCATTGAGCACCTGGGGAGCCTGAACAAGTGGCTCAACGAGCTCACCGGTGACAGTGACGCGGTGGCTGCGGCCGCCTCGACGTGGACGAACATCGCCACCAAGCTGAACTCCTGCGCCGATGACCTGGAGGCGGTGTGCACGGGGCGTCTGGCCGGGCAGGAGTCCGTGGCGGTGGCGACGTTCAAGTCC
>ERZ773056.443-NODE-443-length-21949-cov-3.096830_pt1 | contig 21949 bp, 12 predicted proteins | sample MGYA00580857_ERZ773056 | MGnify/ENA primary metagenome ERZ773056 (study PRJEB29015, sample SAMEA2737996) | human oral metagenome | biome: human oral; feature: human-associated habitat; material: dental | place: China | collected 2114 ... | reverse complement strand
GCCTGCAAACACCCGAAAAAGATACGAATTTGCGGCTTTCGTCTATGGGCGTGCAATATTGATCTGAGTTTTATTTTTCTTTTTCATATAAAAAGTTATTGAGATAAGTATTTTAAGAGTAAAGTTTTAAAAGAGGAAAGCAAGAGAAAATCAGGGGAAAGCTGAGAAAAATAAGCATATTCACCGCATTCAAATATCTCTCCAATCCCTCATCTAAGGAGAAATAAAGACTCTTATATTTTTATATAACAAAAAAACATCTTTTGAGAAGATGTTTTAGTATATTTGCTATTTTGAGTACAAAGTATGGGAGGGGTGGGATTCGAACCCACGACCTTATCCTTAAGAGGGATCTGCTCTACCAACTAAGCTACACTCCCATATCTGATCTGAGTCACTACTCTGATCAAGATAGCGAGTGCTATTATATTAGTTTTCCTCAAAATTTCAAGTGAATTTCACTAAAAATTCCTAAGATCAAAAATCACTTGATTTCTCGCATCCAAACACTATACTCTAGTCACTGATAGAGTGATGGCGCCCTGACAGAGTGGTCTATTGTACAGGTCTGCAAAACCTCGGTTCATGGGTTCGAATCCCATGGGCGCCTAATAAATCTCTGTCTTGAGCTGAGCGAACAATCAGTTCTGTACACAACTTCTGATGAATTGTGTGGTAGTAGAGAGCTATATGATTTGATTCATATAGCTTTTTTGGTTTGTCCAAAATCGGACTTTTTTATAATAGGAAAAACTCCTCGCTAAAGCGAAGAGTCTTTCCTTCTGAATAAGTCAATATCAGAGTGTATTCTACTAAATAGAGAATTCTCCTCTTAACTTAGACCAGTCTCCAGCAACTCTTGTACCGTCATTTGCAGTTTTTGCATCAAATACGATGTTTGAAGCATTTGAAGAACTCAATACTCCACCATTAATAGCTGCCAATGAAGCAGGAGCTGTAGCCTTAATCTTCATTATTCTAAGCACACCCTTAGTAGCCTGTCCATCGAAGTTCATAGTACCTCTCTGAATTGTCACTCTAACTTTAGAGTTAGCAGGTACTGCAATATGTTTAGTAGCATTACCAGCGTCTACTTCAGCTCCATCAACTAGGACAACAGCATTACCCCAAGTAGAAGCTTGGAATCCAGCAAATGTAATATCTGCCTGTGCCAATTCAAAGTTAATAGGGTCATTTCCATTAGCCTCAATATCAAAAGTAAGGATATCATCAGCTCCAGCATTTCTTACAACAGTAAACTCTGGCATAGTAGATACTACATTGATAGAAGAAGTTTGATTAGCATTTGTCAATGTTGTTGCACCATCAAATCCGATTTCTACAGAATTTAGATTATATGCTCCAGCAGTAGCAAATGAGGCAATCACTTCTACAGTGTATCTTGTATTTGGCTTAATCACCTCAGATGTAGATTCAATTACAGGTGCAGTTACACCTAGAGCTGGAGCAACAGTCTGATCAAATACAACTTTACTTGTATCATTTCCCTCATATACTCTTACCTGAACCTGAGATGCAGTAGTATCAAATGTAGCTTTAACTTTGCTGATGAAAGTCTCTGAATTTTTATTAGTCATAGAGAATCTAGCAACAGTTTGTTCTTGATTAGTTTTAATCAATGCATTTCTAACATTCAATGTTGAAGCGCTGAATTGGATATCAGCAGTTTGTTCAACAGCAACCTCTCCAAGATTTCTATCTTTGATAGCTGGAGATGGATTTCCTTGTCTATCAGATACAGTGATATTCAACTCTGGAGTGAACTTAACAGGAGTTGCTGGGAATGGATCAATACCATCAACCAAGAAAGCAACCTCAATTGGATAACTCTTTCCTGATTCAATTGTAAATCCTACATTTCCAAATGCTCCAGTTACAGTAGATGCTCCTCCTTTTAGATCTTCTGGTCCAAAAGTTTGGTCTCCAATCTTTACAGATACAGATCCATGAACTTTGTTTGAATTAGTAGCAGCTCCACTAGCAAATACAACGCTCATATCGTTAATTGTTAGGGCATCAACTCCACCATTTCTGAGAAGTCCCTTGTATACTACAGTTTCTGTAGATGATCCATTAACGATCTTCGGTGTAGTACCACTAGAAGTTTTAGTAAGGCTAAGTTTTGCTTCACCGATAGTAACTGTTCTACCAGCTACAAATCCATTACCTCCCTTCATTTGGTAATCTCCATTATTTTCGATATTATTTTGACTCTTCTGATATTCTCCCTTTTTGAAAGAAGTGAGCTTCAAATTATCGATTCTAACCCATTGATTCTTAGTAGCTCTTGAGTTAAAGCTTACCAAAATCTCAACATCAGATTTTCCGTTTACATAGAAGTCTCCATCAAAGAACACTGTGTTAGCTGAGATAACATTAGCTCTAGCTTGAATCTTTCTTACGATTGTATCAGCCTGAGCAAATGTTACTGCTCCATAAGCGAAGTCTGCAGGAGATCCCCAAGACTTAAATCAAGCAATTGTACCTGTACTATGAGCTGTATCATCTACGATGACCCCTTGTCCATTATCACAATCACTCTTCAAATCTGTAAGACTCTTAGGTGCATCAACAACTTTAGATCTTACACATTCAGCAACCTTCAATTGAGTATTTCTAATCTCTGATGTATTTTCTACAAAACTTCCATTGATAACTGTGTTACCAATCTTAGCCTGAATCTTAGAAATACTAGAAGAATTCATAGCAGGAGTTCCTCCATAATTAAGAGTAAGTTTCAAATCTCTAAGGATAACTGGCTCCTTTGGATTAACAGTTCCTTTCATAAGAACTACATCTGAAGATTCAGCAACTACAGTTTCAGTTCTAGGAAGATTACTTGCTGTAGTGAACAAGATCTTTCCACCCTTAATTGTATAGAACTTAGTAGCATCTAGAGATCCAAGCTTAACTGCTGATCTAAAGTTTGTACTATCTTCTACGGCAGTCATGTCCTCACCCCTTCTAAGATCAAAAAGGTAAGTATCTCCTTCAGCTGAATCAACTCCCTTAACTTTAGCTTCTAGAGAGTAATTAGCAGTCTGAGCTGAACTGATAGTATCCTTAAGGGTAACCAAAAGTTCTCTTGACCCTACCATTTCAACCTTATCTGAAACCTTCTTTCCATTTCTATAAAGAACTACATCATAGAGGTTGTTTACGTCTCCGTTCTTTTCGTTTCTCAAAAGCATAGATTTTACAACTACGCTCTTTTGGTTAATATTAGAAACATTTTCTATATTAATCTTAGCAAGTTCGTAAGACTTATTCTCCTCCATGTTATATTCTCTTGAAACATTCTTGTATGCTACATTTACTGAAGCAACTTTATAATCAGTTGTTCTTACAGTTACTGTAGTATTATTCTTTACATTAAGATTAGCAGCAGAAGACTCTACTCCAGTAATCTTGAATGCATGTTCAGCTCCAGTATCTCCCTTAAGCTCAACAACAAGTTCAAGAGTATCTGTAGATTTAACTACAAGAGCTGGATTAAAACTAACTGATGTTCTAGAGTCAGAAGAAAGATATCCTTTATTTGTAACTCTCACACCATTCTTTTCAAACCAAACCCCCTTTACAGAAGTATTGTTTCCAAGTCCAATTCTTTCAAGAGTAACTCCTCTAAGAGTAATATCAGCTCCATTAGCAGCCAACTTCACGTCTCCCATAGAAATTACACCATTAGCTGGTACAGAAACAACTCCATTAGACACCTTTTGAACATCTAATTCAAGATTTCCAGCTTTCACATCAGTTCCTGTATTAACAACATCACCTGTATTAACAGTCTTCTGACATTCAGCAGGACAAGAAGTAGCTCCCATTGTACAAGCAAGTACAGTTACAGGATCATTACATTTAGCTCCCTTCTCTGTATTAGAAGTTCTCTGAAGCATCAACATTACATATCCTCTAATCTCCATTTGACTAGGATTTTCGATCTTTGTCATAATACCCTTGTCTTTTAGAGCTTGAAGATGATTTGCGTAGTATGGAGTAGCTCCATCGTACTTTGTTCCCCAGATTGCTCTAGAAAGAGTAGTACCAAATTCACCTCTTGTTACCTTATCTCTTGGTCTGAATTTGTCAATTCCTTGACCCATCAACCCCATTTGACAAGCCTTCTTTACATAAGCAGCCAAGTCTCCTTCAGCTGTTTGAGCATCAGCAAATGAGCAAACCTTAGTTTCATCTGCCTTTGTTCCAAGTTCTTTTTCAGCCCAGTTAGAAATCATCTTTGCCAACTGACCTCTTGTAAGTTCTCCATACATATTAGCATTATCAATAGAAGACATTGTAGTAATCCCCTTTGAGTAAGCGTAATTGTATGCTCCTTGCAACTCATCACTGTATGAAGCAGCACCAAGTACTGATACAGGAAGAGAGCTTGCTACTATCAACATACCAGCTGTAGCAGCGAACATTTTTTTAACGTTCATTCTCTGTGTAAATTAAATATAAAAAGCTTTTTCGATGAGCATTTACAAAGCCCATCTTAGAATGTAGTATCTCTCAAATTTTCCACTTAAAGTAGTCATACTCCTTGTCCAAGAGTAATCATCTTCTCTCTATACTGGCATACACCAAAATAAAAAAACTCTGATTTCTCTTTTTCTTGTTTCTTTCTACCTTAAATTTCGAATTCTCAAGATAGATTTTAAGCTGTTTTCTATGTCTCCACATAGACAACTTGTGCTTGAGTGTAGGAATATTAGGTCTGAAATCAAGACATTTTTTACTATTCTGACAAGTTATGTCGTTTCTAGTAAGAATGTCCTTGTCTTCTAGCCTCTTTACTCCTCCACTAGCTACATTCTTGCACTGTGGTTTACGATAGAGTTTTTTTTATGTGACAATTTCTTTCTTTTTTTTATATTTATCCGTCCCAAAAATTCTAAATTCACCAGTCTATGTCTATGTTTTATCAACCACACAAAACCAAAATCTCCGATTTAAAAGACCACCATCTTCTGATTTTTATGATATAATATATATTCTTATATTCTTATGTATATACATATATATAACATATATAACAAATAGACTGAATTACTCTTTAGGAGAACTAGAATATTAGACATCAATATCATAGATATAAATACGATAAAGTACTTAAAATTGCTAACAACTCTGAAGAGTTATGGAGAGATCGTAATATTTATTTCATACACTCGTGATGACCAAGAACTATAACAAACAGCAACGAAGCAATTTAGGTATTTACCAAAACTATTAAACTATAGCTAGATTCCATGACTTGCTATCGCTCATCTCGCAATAACAAGAGTTTTTAACTCTTAATTAGAGGATCTAGCAAATAAATCACATGTAAGGGAGCTCCAGTAATGAAGTATATTGCACTTATCTGCTATAGCAAAAGAACATCTATAAAATACTTACTTTGTAATCTAACTATTTTATCATTTTTTCTAGATTATAACTAAAATGAGAAATCATTATCATTCTTCTCCATATTATAACCCCGAGGAATCCTGTTATTGTCAGCAATAACAATATTAGTAAAACTTCCAGCATAATGAATATACCGCAGCCTCATAGAGAGAGAAGTAATGAATAAGACAGTAGATAATCACAATAAAAAAAGAAAAAAATCTGAATATTTCATCAGATTTCCTTCTAATCAATAGTACTGAAAAGAGATAAAGTAGTGAACAAAGTGTATAATTTTTGAATGTTTTAGAATGGTGGTCTATCCCCACCTTCCGGTAGGGATGCCTTGTTACGACTTAACCCCAGTCACTGATTCCCTCCTTAACCCATATAATGAGTCTTCAAAGAGCCTCAGCTCCCATGGTTTGACGGGCGGTGAGTGCAAGGAACAGGGACGTATTCACGGCAGCATGGCTGATCTGCCATTACTAGCAATTCCAACTTCATGTAGTCGAGTTCCAGACTACAATCCGAACTAGGGGTAGTTTTAAAGATTTGCTCCACCTCGCGGTATCGCTTCTCGCTGTACCTACCCATTGTATTATCTATGAGGCCCTAGGTGTAAGGGGCATGAGGATCTGACGTCATCCTCTCCTTCCTCTCGGTTACCCGAGCAGTCTGTTTAGACATACTAACTAAACACGAGGGTTGCGCTCGTTTCCAGACTTAACTAGACACCTTGCGGCACGAGCTGACGACGACCATGCACCACCTGTGTAAAGCTCCGTATTGCTACGGATATGCGACTTTCACCGCAGACACAATACATGTCAATCCTAGGTAAGATTCTTGGCTTAGTATCCAATTAATCTAGATAATCCACTGCTTGTGTGTTCCCCCGCCTATCCCTTTGAGTTTCATTCTTGCGAATATACTACCCAGGCGGCTTGCTTAACTCGTTAGATTACGACACTCCTACCAATAAATTGATAAAAACATCTAGCAAGCATAATTTACGGTTTGGACTACCAGGGTATCTAATCCTGTTTGCTCCCCAAACTGTCGTCCCTCATCGTCAAGTATTCTATAGTTAGCTGCTTTCGCTTTCGGCGTTCCTTCCGATATCAACGCATTTCACCGCTCCACCGGAAATTCCACTAACCCCTAGATACTTCCAGAATTGCAGTATCCATTCCCTTTCTACGATTGAGTCGTAGGATTTGAAAACAGACTTACAATTCAGACTACGGACACTTTACGCCCAGTAAATCCGGATAACGCTTGAGACCTACGTATTACCGCGGCTGCTGGCACGTAGTTAGCCGTCTCTTATTCTTGACATACCGTCATTCGTCTTCTGCCAAAAAAGAAGTTTACACACCGTAATGCTTCATCCTTCACGCGAAATTGCTGCATCAGACTTTCGTCCATTGTGCAAGATTCCCCACTGCTGCCTCCCGTAGGAGTTTGGGCCGTATCTCAGTCCCATCGCGACCGGACATCATCTCAGACCGGTTACCCGTCATAGGCTTGGTAGGCCATTACCCCACCAACTACCTGATAGGACGCACCCCCCTCCCGAAGCGATAAATCTTTCCTCACATTGGAATTTCACCATCGTGAGCATATTGGGAATTAGCTACATCTCTGCAGTTATACCCATCTTCGGGGCAGGTTAAGCACGCGTTACTCGCTCGTTTGCCACTAATCTTACTCCGTATTACTACGAGGCAAGATCCGTTCGACTTGCATGTGTTAGGCATTTCGCTAGCGTTCATCCTGAGCCAGGGTCAAACTCTTCAAAAAGTTTCACACTTTATCTCTTTTTAGTACTATTAAAGATCACTTGTGTAATAGAGATCCATCTCTATTAATGGTAGCACTAACCTACTTTCCCAGCCCTGATAGAACCAGTATCATCGACCAGTATATGCTTAACTTCTGTATTCGGAATGGGAACAGGTGTTTCCATATACCGCATCAGCACCACCGTTATTAGAAATGACGAGTCAGACTATAGCGATCTACTTCGTAAATGCAACAGAATTCCGACTTTTTTCTCTTTGTATCCTTACAATACCATAATATATTACCTATTTCTTAGAAAAAAGATAAACCCGCTCGACCAATTAGTACATCTCTGCTTAACCCCTTACAGGGCTTACACATAATGCCTATCAACCTAGTAGTCTACTAGAGGTCTTAACTTCATAAAGAAGAGGGATATCTAATCTTGAGACAAGTTTCCCACTTAGATGCTTTCAGCGGTTACCTTTTCCGAGCTTAACTATCCAGCCGTGCTCCTAGGTGGAACAACTGGTACTATCAGAGGCTCGTCCAACCCGGTCCTCTCGTACTAGGGTCAGCATCTCTCAAATATCCTACGGTCACAGTAGATAGGGACCGAACTGTCTCACGACGTTCTGAACCCAGCTCGCGTCCCGCTTTAATGGGTGAACAACCCAACCCTTGGGACCTTCTACAGCCCCAGGATGCGACGAGTCGACATCGAGGTGCCAAACGGAATCGTCGCTGTGAACGCTTAGATTCCATTAGCCTGTTATCCCCGGAGTAACTTTTATCCGTTGAGCGGATCCCCTTCCACTCGGAAGATCCGGATCACTTTCGCCTACTTTCGTATCTGTTCGACCTGTCAGTCTCACAGTCAAGCTTGCTTATGCGAATACACATTCACCACGGTTTCCATCCGTAGTAAGCAAACCTTTGCACGCCTCCGCTACTTTTTAGGAGGCACCCGCCCCAGGTAAACTGTCCAACTGAAACTGTCTCCCAACCTAGGGATTAGAATTGCTACATATTTTGGGTGGTATCTCACTATTGGCTCCGCCCCAACCGAAGTCGAAACATCAAAGCCTCCCACCTATACTGAGCAAAACATGCTACAATCCAATATCAATCTACAGTAAAGCTTCACAGGGTCTTCCCGTCTAACTGTGACTACCCGGCATTTTTACCGGGAATGTAATTTCACCGAGTCTAAGGGTAAGACAGCATGGGGATGATTATGCCATTCATGCGCGTCAGAACTTACCTGACAAGGAATTTCGCTACCTTAGGACCGTCATAGTTACGGCCGTCATTCACCAGTGCTTAACCCTCGAGCTTGCACAAGAGAGCATAACATTCTGGCATTGGACAGGCATCACCCGCTATACATCCTCTTACGAGTTAGCAGCGAGCTGTGTTTTTGATAAACAGTTCCCCCCATCTCTTTCGCTGCGATCCCGATTGCTCGGGACAGGACTTATTTCGAAAGTACGTCCGCTAATTTGCCAAGTTCCTTACCCATTAGTTATCTCGATTATCTTAGTATTCTCTACCACCCCACAAGTGTCTGATCTGGGTACGGGTTACATATAGATTAAGTTTAGAGGTTTTTCTCGGCACCAAAACGATGAGAATTTCCAATTCCGAGGAATTGAATCCCGATCAAACTCAGTATCAATAGCTGTGGATTTTCCTGCAACTACCTTTATAGCTAACGCTATAAAAACCTTGTTCTTTCGACTTAAATCCTTAATAAGCTCTCACAAATCTCAATGCGTCACCCCATCACTCTATATATAAGTACTGGAATATTAACCAGTTATCCATCGACTCTCCATTTCTGGATAAGCCTTAGGTCCCGACTAACCCTACGACGATGAACGTTGCGTAGGAATCCTTAGGGTTTCGATATATTGAATTTTCATCAATAAGCGTTACTCATGTCAGCATTTTTACTTCTTACTAGTCGACCACACCTCGCGATGTAGCTTCATCCTGTAAGAACACTCTCCTACCACACAGTGTATTACTACACTGGTCTTCGATTTCGGTATAATGCTTAGCCCCGTTACATCTTCAGCGCATCTTCACTAGTCCAGTGAGCTGTTACGCTTTCTTTAAAGGATTGCTGCTTCTAGGCAAACCTCCTGGATGTATAAGTAAAGACACCTCTTTTTCCACTTAGCATTACTTTAGGGACCTTAATCAGAAGTCTGGACTGTTATCCTTTTGACTACGAAACTTGCTCCCGCAGTCCCACTCTGTATTATTCCTTGAAGCATTCGAAGTTTAGTAAGGTTTGGTAAGATCTCTCGATCCCCCTAGCCTTTCCAGAGCTCTACCTCTTCAAGACCTTAAAATACAGGCTGCACCTAAATGCATTTCGGAGAGAACCAGCTATCACGGTATTCGATGAGCTTTTCACTCCTAAACACAGGTCATCGGAAGGTTTTGCAGCACCAACCCGTTCGGTCCTCCAGCATAGTTTCCTATGCCTTCAACCTGCCCATGTCTAGCTCATACCGCTTCGGGTCTATTAATAATAACTATCGCCCTATTCAGACTCGCTTTCGCTACGGCTCCAGCTATAACTGCCTTAACCTTGCTACTACTAATAACTCGCTGACCCATTCGTCAATAGGTACGTGGTCACCCGTAGGCTCCCACTCAATTGTAAGCAATAAATTTCAGGTTCTATTTCACTCCCCTACCTGGGGTTCTTTTCACCGTTCCCTCACGGTACTCTGCGCTATCGGTGTAAAAAAGTATTTAGCCTTACCCAGTGGTCTGGGCAGATTCATGCCAGATTTCTCGTGTCTGACATTACTCAGGTATTGTTTAATGTGGTGTCATATTTTTAGATACGGGACTTTAACCCTCTATGGTATATCATCCAAATATTTCTCCTAATATAACATCTCTCCATTTGAAGATTTCTAGCTCTTCACAAACAACCCTACAACCCTCTCATTAGCAACGCCTAGAAGCTTACACTAATGGAGTTTGGGCTCTTCCCTGTTCGCTCGTCACTACTAAGGGAATCTCATTACGATTTCTTTTCCTTCGGTTACTGAGATATTTCACTTCACCGAGTATTGTCAACTTTGTATTCTCCTATAGAGAATAGGTTACCCCATTCGGAAATTCTTGACTCCAAGCGATTGTTGGCATCTCATCAAGACTTATCGCAGCCAGCTACGTCCTTCTTCCTCTTTTTTACCCAAGGCATCCGTTTATTGCTTTTAAATAGATTTATCTACTAAGAAATAGTGTAATATATTATGCTATTGTTAAGGATCACATCACAATCACTCACACTGTATCGCTTCAAATCTTTTGCTTCTTGATTGCGTGTATCATAATACAAATCTCCCCCCTAAATGCAAGAGTTTTTTTCATTTTTTTTAAGTAAGGTTAAAATTGACATTTTTCTCCTTTTTGGGTCATATCAAAAAATTAATTCTCAGAAAAATCAAAAAATTGAGAGAAAAATCAGATTTTTTGTCTTTTTTGTTTTTTTAAACTTTTACCACAATAACTACCTACGATTTCTAATAATTTAAGACGCTTTATTATTATAAAATAAAATACTATCTTTTTTTGATTAATGAAAGAATTTGATTTTTTTTGAAGTATCCCTATAATAGGAGACGAAGAATCCAAAATGGAAAAACTTTTAAGATTTTTGTGAGTAAATGGAGAGAATTTTATTAGAGATACTATGATTTTATCTATTTTCTATTACGGTTATCACCTTTTGTATACGAGGGCTCGATAAATATAAGGCTAAAAAGGGGAAATGGAGAATCAGCGAAAAAACACTTCTTATACTAAGTCTCCTATGAGGATGGATAGGAGCAATCGGGGCAATTGGTTTTTTTAGACATAAAACAATAAAATCAGCCTTTTTGTGGAAGTTTTACCTTATTGGATTTGTTTGGATTATCTGAATACTAGCACTTATTTATTTTGTAAGTTGATAAGAGAGGATGCAACTTATTATTACTTGTAATGGAGATCATATCAATACTCACTATGCTACTTTAGGAAAATGTAATGATAGACTCTCTGAAAAATGAATCTTAGAGTCACTTAGATTAGCGAAAGCCCTAAAAGAAGAGGAGTTTGACTTTATTTTTTGCAGCGACTTTTGATATAGAAGGACAACTGCAGATCTTATCGTACAGGAATTAGTACATCAGCACTTTCAGATTATCGTAGATCCAAATCTCAGAGAAAAAGATGCTGATATTTGCAATAACCTCACGAAGGAAAACCTTCTTAAACAAGAAAAAACCATTGAGTCCAATAATACTGAAATCCTCAATCGTCTTTTTATTAAGCAGGATAGTATTGGAGGACTTCAAAATGCGAGTGAAAGTCAAAATCAGGTTTTATCTCGTGTTCAAGCTTTTCTTCACGAGCTGACTCATCAGTATCCATCTACCGCAAAAGTATTAGTAGTAGGTAGCCCGATCGTAAATTCATATCTGATTTCCCTTTTATTGGGAAAGCAGGACTCAATGTGTGCAGTAACAACTCCGTGTTCAATTAGTAGATTTCAGCGCCTCAATGAAAGATGGATCCAAGAGTCTTTTAATGAAAGACAACATTTATATGGTCCTAATAGTTTTTAGCTAATGCATTTTATATTTAAGGAGCAGATCGAAGATTTTATTGTTGAGGAGGTTTTGGAGGAAGTTCCGTGTGGATATGGCGAAAGCTACTATATTTTCTTTGAAAAGAGAGGAATCAATACTATGGAAGTCGTTGAACACCTCATCCAGAACCTCCCACTCAAGAGAGAAGATATCGGTATTGCAGGTCTCAAAGATAAAGCTGGGATAACTAGGCAACGGCTTAGTATCTATAAAAAGAAAATCAAGCAATGCTGAGGCATTGACCAAATTTCTCATTTTCTCAAACAAAAAGTAAGACTTATCAGCTCAAGCTGGCACACAGACCCCCTTGCTGTGGGAAAGAATAAGGGGAACCTTTTTGAAATTAGACTGAGAAAGAGGAGTGCCTTGAACAATGAGCAAATACAAGCACTCGAAGAAAAGATCGAAGAGGTAAAAAAATCTGGATTCCCCAATGCTTTTTGAGTGCAAAGATTTTGAAAAGGAAACAAGAACTATAAAAAAGTTGAACCACTCTTTATTGGAGGAGTAAGAGGCAAACTCAGCTATGAAGTGAGATTTAAACTCCAAGCATTTGGAAGCTTATGGTTTAATGAACTCTTGCTCCAAAGATTTAATAATGGGAAAAAGATTTTAGACTGAGATATTATGGTGAATCAGTACAATGCCTTTGGTACAAAAGTTGCTGTATATCAAGCCGGGAAACTTCATCATTTCGACTATTGGAAATGCAAGCAAGAACAAGAAAAATCAGATTTTTTTGAACCTGATCATTTCAGTTTTGTGAGTGACTATGAAGAAGGGAAATGGTTTTCTACAGGATGTGTCCTAGGAGATAACCAACTCTTAGCACCAAGTGGAAGTGAGGCGAGAAAGTGGGATGAAGAACTCATCAAACAGAGCAATTTTCTCCCTCATGGGGTAGAGGTCTCTAGATTTTATAAGCTCTATGGCTTTAGAAGACCACTTCGAGTAATTCCTCGGTCATTAGAGTGGGAACGGGACAGCTGAGATCTCTTGCTCAAGTTTGGACTACCAACGGGAGCATATGCTAGTAGTTTACTTGGTTATCTCCTCGCTGAGATCGACACAATGGGCTGTATAAGTAATAGTCTAATCATTCCGAGGATAAAAAAAGTTGAAAACTAAATACTCTATAATAAAAAAGAATCTGAAATCAGATTTCTTTTTTGATTTTTTAGAGCTTAAAATAAACTAATAGATAGAAAAAACTGACTCTCAACAATGTGAAAGTCAGCTTTTTAGTTATTTATTCTGGTTAGGAGTAATTATCTAACAAGAACATATCTCAAATCTTCTTCCCCCTTCACATTACAAGATTTAGTCTTAGGATCTGGAGAAGTAGAAGTTGCCTTGCTTGAATCTTTTGTAATAGTTTCGCATAGATCCTCGAAATTTTTTGATGTTGTTGAGTTAGATACTGACTCAAGCATCTTACTCGTAGCATTTGCGATATTTAAGCTTTCTGCTCTCGCAGCAAGAAGGTATGATCCTGCATCCTTACCATCCTTTGATTTAATCAATCTATAAGTGAATTGCCTCTGAGCTCCATTTGTTTTATTGTCGTTTCCAACTTTAACAGCAGCTGTAGTTTTTAGTGGATCTGATGGAAGCTCTCTGAGATATCCCCTTTCTACTAAGACAGTTAGTTTTGAAGCATCTCCATTTGCTGGTTGAGCTGGGTATTCACCCTTAGTAGCCATATACATTTCTATAGCATTTATCAAATCAACAAGATACTTTTGTCTAGCAGTATCTCTCGTAGCTGCTTGTGCACCAGTAAGAGGAGCGACTTCTTCAAGGCCAACGATTTCTTCCTCATCACCTGAGAAATCAGCATCACTAGCTAATCCTGGAATCAGTCCTCCAAGGAGATCCTTCGCATCAATAGCATCAGTTGGAGCAGTGAACGTATGAGCATCAATTAGATTTACTTTATATTCTCCCTGAACCTTCGCAGTCACATCTTGATAAGTAATAGAGAAGTCTGGCTTGATAGAGAATCCCTTCTCAGAAAGAGCAAGAGCTAAAGATCCTTCAATTTTTACTCCTTTTGAGTTTGCTGTCCCGTCAGAAATAAGTACTGTAAAGTCGTAGTTTGTCTTATTAACTTTTTTCACAGTGTAATCTATCACAATAGTTTCTACTTTTTCTGTTTGAGCAGCTGGAGTAACTGTGATTTTTCCTTTTGAAGTATCAGCTGTAGCTGATTGCTGAACATTGAGCTTTACACCTTGTAAATTAATGTCAACGTTTTTAGCAATCCATTTCACATTATCATCTCCGTAAATCACAAAATATGTATCAGTATTTTCTATTTTCAGATCTGCAAGAGTTTTTTCAAGCTGAGCATTCAGTTCTTGTTCATGAAGTTTGAACTCCTGAGCCTCTTTTCCTGTTAAGCTAGCAGCAGCATTTTTAACGCTGAATTCCATCACCTTTTTGATTTGCTGTTTGAGTACTTCTTGATCAAGCTCAACCTTCCAAGCAGGTTGTCCTTCATACTTTGTTGAAGTTGGATTTTTATAAAGGTCATTCGTAAGAAATTCCTTTGGATCAAATTTTTGAGCACCAGATTTTCGAGAAGTTTCTAGGAGTGTAGCGAATTCTTGATTATCAACCTTAATCCATTTTCCCTTAAATCATTCAATCATTCCTTTGACCATAGCAATACTCTGCTGATTTTTTTCATCGGCTGTGATATCTAGGTTTGAGAGCTTAAGGAAAAGTTTTGCATCCTGAATCAAAACATTTAATCCAAGTTTAGCAGCAACCTTTCCTGCAATACCAGCAGACTCATCAGAGATATTTGCATCTGCATTAAGTTCTACTGATGCTTCAGCCTCTTTTGTCTTTGGATTGGTGAAAGATTCGCTATCTACTACGATCTTTCCCTCTCCTTGCTTAGCAACGTTTACACTGATAGTCCCTTTTGTAGAGGTCTGAGAGAGTTCATCAGAACTCATCAAAGAAACAAGGCTAGCAAATGTCTCGTTCTGTTTATTATACACCTTTAGGGTTTCCTCGAAGCTAAGCTCTGGAGCTTTATTCCCGCAGGCAGCAGCCACGAGCGTTAGGAGACCAGCTCCAGCGAGATACAATCATTGTTTTAGTTTCATCTCATATAATGATAAGAATTAAAAAGCTCTATTTAGATTTTCCAAATAGTGTTGCAAAGAACTATAGGCATTTGGAAGTATTTGTAAAGACTTTTTTTCTTTAAGGGGGAATAGAGAGAAAGAAATCTGATTTTTTTCATTTGAAGATAAGCGATTTTTTATCTCCAATGATCAAATTTTTTTCTCTTTTTTCTCAGAAAGATCAAGTGTATAATCAAATTGATTAAGCTTTCCTGTGATTCTCACCAGCTGCGGAAAACTCAGAAGGCTGAATCAAAAGATATGATGATCTCATTGCAAAGTAAATGAAAGAGGTTTCTCAGATCAAACAGATCATTCATATCAGCTTGTAACAAGTACTCATCACGAAAACTGTGGCAATTCCTGCAATACAGCTACTACACCTGATAGATCATTATTACTAAGTGTATTAAAAAGTTTTATCAATAGCTGTATATTTTCAGAGGAAAGATTAATCTCCTTACGAGGAATCTGCCATACTTTCCCAATTAAATCAGATGAAATCTTAGTATAAAAATTATTTGCAATATTACCAGTTCATCAAAAAATTTCTAAAACTGAAGGATACATATACATACTATCTTTTCTCAAAGAGACTTGGCTAATAGCTGAGAAAGAAAGATCTGATCAGAGTTTACTTGTTTTTTGCTGAAAATTTATTTCTACATTTCAATCAAGATCATCCAAAGAGAGTATAAACTCTCAACTTAAGTATCAAACAAAAGAATCGTGTTCAGTAGAACTATCTATCTCCAACTGCACACCAATCGCATCCCAATTTCTAAAACTAAAAAAATCTGAGAGATGATACTCCGAAGTACTTTTAAAATATGTTCTCCAGAGCAAAAAACAACAGAAAATTAGGAAGATAACTCATAGAAATCAGATTTTTTTCATCTTTTATATACAATAAAACTCCTATTAAATATATAAATCTGATAATGTAAATAAAGAGGTTTTTATTTGTTGCGATTTTTTTGACAAATCTAGAGTTATGAGTATACTTTAGGGTGAAGATTTTAGCTTCTGATTGATTATATGAATACTGTTAGAATTGATATTGACTCTATACTTTCAACTATCTCATCAAATCCATGAGTGTCTGATATTCATCTGACCTGTCATGGAAGAAGTTCGTATAGATTCAATGGGGATATCATCAAAGATGAAGCACTTCCCCTCCTAGATATGGAGACGATGGAAGTCATTTTGAAGCAACTGTTTCAAAATAATACTCAGAGTTTTGATAAATTTATCTGTGATAGGGAGAGCGATTTTGCCTATGAAGGGAAAGATGGGACAACCTATAGAGTAAATGCTTTTTTTGAAACCGGGAAGATCTGAATTGTAATGAGAAAGATCAATAATACTGTTAAGAGACTTGAAGAAATGATGTTTTCTAATCAGGCAGATACACTAAAATCAAGTATCTTAACTGCAAAAAAATGACTCTTTCTCGTTACTTGACCAACAGGAAGCGGAAAATCAACCTCAATCGTTTCAATGCTTGAGTATATCAACTCGATTAGAAATGAAAATATTATAACGATTGAAGATCCAATTGAATTTGTGTTTAAACCAAATAAGTGTATCATCTCCCAAAGAGAAATAGGACATGATAGCCGATCCTTTAAGAATGCGCTCAAGGGACTCATGAGACAAGACCCTGATATCGTATTTGTCTGAGAGATTCGTGATACTGAAACAGCTGAGACAGTGCTCAGCGTCGCAGAAAGTGGACATCTAGTTTTTAGCACTTTGCATACCAGTTCTGCTGGCGATACTTTGACTAGGTTCCTCTCATTTTTCCCAGCAAATATGCAAGAAAATGTAGCAATTAGACTAGCAAATATTCTGCTCTGAGTACAATCTCAAATGCTGGTAAAAATGGCAAATGCTGATTCAAGAATTGGAGTCTTTGAACTCTTGCTTAATACTATTGCTGTTAAAAATCACCTCAAAAAGTGAGATATTAGTCAAGTAGAGGCTTTGATCGAGTCTTCGAGCTCACTTGGTATGATTTCTATGTCTCAATATGCAAAAAAACTAACAGATAAATGACTAGTTCACACTAAGGAGGTCGAGACAGTAATGAAAGTTCAAGCTCCTCAGTCTTAAATCTTTTATCTGCTTAACAATAATAAAATGCAAGAAAGTTATTGATGAGGAGGTAGAGTAAAAAGACTTTCTCCCTCTCAAATCAGAAAAATGAAAGAAAATATGAGAAAGGTTCCAGAAATTCAAAAAAAATCTGAACTCTACCATCGCAATGAGGAACTAGCAGCTGAAGATATTCTAACTACTCAACTTGATTCAACGGTTGAGAACAAGAGAATAGAGAAAACTGAATTTGAACCTTCAATTAAAAAAGAGAAAACTCGATGGGAAAAAATAAAATCTGCTTTATTTTGATAAATTAGCATCTACAATGACAACGGTATCACTTATTGAACAAAATCTACCTCAACATCTTTGGCAAGTGGCCAAAAACTTTGAGATTTCTGATGAAATTTTAAATAAATATCCTGAGCTCATCCAGCTTATTCTGGAATCGAAATCACTCGCTGGTGTTGATGAAAAACAAAATTGGTTTAATCTGCTTGAGATCATGAATGAAGAACAGATCGATAAGCTCAAGGATATTCTCACAAGAGAAAAACAAAAGCTTGAAGAAATCAACCAGAAATACGCTCAAAAACAGGCTGAGATCAATCAAAAATATCAACAAGCCTTTAATGCTGAAGCTTATTATAGAGCTCAGGCAGAGCTTGGAGCTAAAGAAAATCAAAGTAGAGAGAAAGAATTGGAAGAAGCTGATAGTTTACTTGCTCAAATCTAAAAAAATGAGAAATCTGAAATTTTTATTCTTTTCTTGGATCCTTCTTTGAGGAAGTTGACTACTGACTCTGAATTTTTCTTTTGCAACCGAGGGAAGTAATGCTCACGATCTTTTGGAGCAGGCATTTACTCCTGCTATTGACTCCAATAAGGTAATCTGAGGCGGAGATATCGGATCAACAAAAGAGCAGGTATGAAGTTATGTATTGAGAGAGGGGAATGATCTGAAACTAAAATTTAAAAGAGGTGAGAATGAGAAGGTCGTCAACTTCCAAAGAAGGACATCTCTCTTGGTTCAGATTTCAAAGTTTTTACTTAGGCTGACGATCATTCTCTCTATCACCATGATTATCTACAATGGTGTGATGTATCTGATAAAAGCATCAAAAGGAGAAAACCCTAAGGAAATCTATACTAATATCTGGTATATTCTTACTGGAGTTCTTCTTGGACTCTCAAGTGTCATTATTATTAGATTTATTAGTTCTATTGGTCAGACAACACTAAACAGCATTTCTTAAACATTATTTATCTACTAGGTAATATTATCATGATGAAAAGTATTTTATCTGGAATTCTGCTCCTTGGAGTCAGCTTACTTCCCCTAGTAGGGAATGTTAGTGAAGCCTCAAGTAGCCAATGACTAACCGTAAGCGTTCCTAGAGATCAAGGAGTAAAAAATGATGATGTAAATATTAAAACTCAATGAAAAAGCTCCGGAATCGTGCAAGGAAATGAAGATACCCTTTATTCAGCCCTCAATCTCATCAATGAGTATTTATGGCGAGCATTTGGAGGTTTAGCTATGGCATTAACGATTTATGCTGGCTATGAAGTCATTACTTGAGATGGAGATAAAAAGGCCATGAAAAAAGCTCAGTGGACACTTATTGGAGTTGCTGTCGGGCTTTGTATTGCGATGCTCTCAAGTGCAATTATCAAGATCGTTGTCAATATCATCTAAACATCATACCTCTCTATAATATTTAGATCAAAAAAACTAATTCTCAAAATTCTGAATTAGTTTTTCTTTTCTCTCAATTTTCTATATCAATGGAGACATAAATCTACCTAGGCAATAGCTACTGATTTATCAACCTTGTAGTTTGCGATAACCTGAGCAAAAGTTTCTCCATCTTTGTCTGCCTTATCAAAAATTCTATATTTTTTCCCATGCTGCTTATTATTATACTCAGTGATAATCACCTGATAATCGTTTATATTTCAGCCTTTATTGAGTATAGTATCTTTGATATCTTTGGCAAATTTACTTCCTGCATTGTAGATTCTTCCCATCGCTAAAATAGCTCTTGGATCCGTAATACCTCGGCTTTTAATCTGATGAATGTATTCCAAAACATCCTCCCTCACTTGTTCTTTCATTTCTTCCTGGAATTCAGGGTATTTCATTAGTTCTTTAAATTGCTCCGCCTGTTTGTCTTGCCAAACCGCATTTCATGCATATGTCAAGTTATCAAAAAGAGGATCTGTCATAATAGACTCAAATAACTCTGAATTTCTTGTTTTAAGTCTTTTAAGAAGGTTTCCTGCTCTGACCTTATGCCATTGCATAAGTCCTATTGAAACCCCATCGACATCGTTTTTATTTACTGCTCAATAGTTCTCTCTAGCTTCTCACTGAATGATCAGATCTGCTAATGTATCAACAAGGTTTTTCTCACCTGATTCTCATGATTCAGCGATCTGGTTTGTGTTTTTTCATCCATTGGATTCAGTTTTTTCTTCTTTTTCTGATTGTCAATCATTTTCTGGCTGAGTCTCAAGTTTTTTATAGAAAGAATCTGGAAGGATCGCTTCAGCCTTCATCCCGTCGATCAGATTATCTTTTTGGATTACAAGTCCTGAAAAGAGACAAAATGCCAAACTATCAGCATCACTGGCTTTCTTCAGAAAATCTGAGTTACTTGCAAAGTTTGTCAACATTGTCGCCGTATAGGCATCTAAGAAGAGCTTTTTATTTGTAAGATCAGAAAAGAAATCTGGTTTTATTTTATAGGTAGTTTCTCCTGTAGCTGTCTTTGTTTCATCTAGGAAGTCTCTTCCATCAAAACTATCAGTTTTTATTGCTAGGAGTGTATAAGGATTTATATGTGCTACACGATCTCAGGAAATGAATTTTTCATCCATGATCTCCTGAATCTTTGGCAAATCAAGATTAAATTTAGCGACTTGGTCCTCTGAGAGTTTCTCAATTCAATACTCTTTGAGTAGATTTCTCGCCGTATTTTCATCAGTTTTTTTATCTTTAACATATTCCTCATAGGATTCAGAAATAAGTTTCCTCCTTGGAGCCGTCATCTCTTTATCAATTTTTCTCTTTTTTCGTGATCTCTCTAATCCAGTGATTCCACCAGAAAATCCTAATAAGCTTAGGACAAAATTCAGTATCCCAGTCAAAAATTTTGAAGATTTAACGGCTTCAAACATATCAAATCAAAAGGTCTTTTTAAGCGTTGTGTCAACTCAATTGTACTTGTCTAAGGTATCAAGCAAACTATTTGATAAGGCATCAGTTTTTTCAAAAAAAGTATCTGATTTTTTTAAGATTCATAGTAGTTTCTTAACAGTTTCTGGAGATTCAACCATTTGAATTGATCAGATTTCCTTTTGGAGTTTTTCTTTTTGAGAAGCAAGCTTCTGTGCTAATTCCTCCTGAGAAACCTCCTGTCAGTTTAGATCTGGAAGATTAAACTGATTCCAAGTGATCTTGTTGATATCTAATCTATCCTTATCCCAAATAGGGTTTTGCATGACTTTCTCGTAAAACTCATAAGGGTTCTTAAGGTTTTGTAGTATAGATCTATTTTTTGGCAATGCAAGGAAATCCGAGACATTCATCAGCTTTTTTGCCTGTTGATAGGGATAGGTAAATTTTTTAGCAAGAGAGGTGACTCCGGTAAACATTGCTGGAATACTGTTTATTGAAAAATTTGTTAATTCTGAGAGAAAATTAACATTGTTCTCATGCTTATTCTGTTTCAGCATATTCATCAATGTCCACTCACTTGCTGGGAGAATTACTTTGTAAAGATATTCTGGAACGGGTTCTGCTGCAGAAATATCAAGTTTCTTTGTATAAAAATGGAGGAGTCAGGTATTAATCTTTCTAAACAAATATTCAGCCCTCTGCTCTGCTGTCTTATCCTTAAATTCTGGATGTTCATTAAAATCAGGCATAGCCACTACTGTGAGTATTTTTTGGTGAAGAGGCGTATTTTTAATAATTTCATCATAATTGGTCAAAGGAAGCTGCTCAAATTTTTGATTCTCCATAGCATAAGCCATTTTAGAAGACTCTTTTTTTGAGTTTAGTGTTGTGATCTGAGTCTCTACTCCACTGAGTGCGGTATTGGCTTCTGTTTCGTTTTGGAATTGTTCTGGAGATTGAGTCAGTTTTTTTTCTGATTCATTTTGCTTGTCTAAGTTATTTTGTCCGTTGGCAACCTCATTTTTTTGTATCTCTGCAATAGACATTTTATCGTTTGGGGAGAAGGTAAAATTCACTAGTAATTATACATAAATCTTGCTAAAAAAGCAAAAAACTGTTGCTTTTTATCTGAAAATAGCTAAGTTATAGCGGAATTTTTACAGTTTTTATTTTTTCTCTGATAGAGAATTATGGATTTGAATAAAGTAATGCTCATATGAAGAGCAACCAGTATTGGACAGCTAAAGCTCATTGAAAGTACAAATACTCCAGTGATTAACTTTTCGCTCGCAACCAATAGGAAATACAAGAATCCTGAGGGAAATATTTTAGAAGATAGTGAATATCATAGGTGTGTAGCTTACGGAAATCAGGCCGACATCCTCTGAAAATATCTAACAAAAGGGAAAAAAATTTATGTAGAAGGAAGACTAAGAACTAAAAAGTGGCAAGATTCTGAGGGACATGATAGATTTTCTACTGAGGTTTTGCTCAATAATTTCATCTTTTTGGATACAAAACTGGCAAATAGCGATGAAATCGCTGGAGATCCACTACTTGAGATGAGCGAGGATGAGACACCTTTTTAGAAATCTAAATAATTTTAAGAGTATTTTATACATTATCATAGTAATATTCCCATGACAAGTATTTCTAAT
>ERZ773056.442-NODE-442-length-21949-cov-13.465698_pt1 | contig 21949 bp, 18 predicted proteins | sample MGYA00580857_ERZ773056 | MGnify/ENA primary metagenome ERZ773056 (study PRJEB29015, sample SAMEA2737996) | human oral metagenome | biome: human oral; feature: human-associated habitat; material: dental | place: China | collected 2114 ... | reverse complement strand
TGGGGAATTAAATCCCCAGCCGGTGTATGTCTCGGCTCCCTGAGTGCTGCGGCCGGAGGATCTTGCGTCGCTCAGTCTGCCGACCACAGGCAGCGAGCCGGTGCCCGAGGTGCTGGCCATGATGGACTTTCAGGAGCGGCTCGAGCGACTCTGCCGCATCAACGCGGGGCCGGGCGTCAAGGCGCCGGCGCAACGCATGGCCGACTTTGTGGCGCGTCGCAACTCGTCCGACCTGCCGGCCTCGTCGTTCAGCCCCGGTCTGCTGGCCTCGCCGCTCCACTTCTGGATGCCTGACTTTATCACGAGCCGACTGCGTGAGGGCTTTCGCTCGGCCGACCGCGTGTCGCGAGGTTTCCTGACGAACGAGGCGGTGATGATCGGCGTGGAGACGCGCACCTCGTCGCCTGTGCGCATCCTCCGCGACCGCGAGACGCTCCGTCACGTGACCCTCCGCGGGCTCTACCCCTGCGGTGAGGGCGCGGGCTACGCCGGTGGCATCGTCTCGGCCGCCATCGACGGCGAACGCTGCGCCGAGCAGTTGGCCGCCGCCTACGGGGGATAAACAACGGCCTGCGGATCACCTTTTGAGCCTCAGGTCAGACTTTACAAGCGTGTAAAATGCAATCTGAGCCTCAGATCAGACTTTGCAAGCGTGTAAAATGCAATCTGAGCCTCAGGTCGGACTTTGCAAGCGCGTAAAACGCAATCTGAGCCTCAGATCGGACTTTGCAAGCGTGTAAAGTGCTGTCTGAGCCTCAGGTCAGATGTACCCGGCCCAACTTCCCCGCCCCCGGCAGGGGGCTTGATCTTCTTTTGTCTCCTTTTCTTCCATCAAGGGAAGAAAAGGAAGACTCAAGGGAAGAAAAGGAGGAGTCAAGAGAAGAAAACAAACACCAAGAAATCCCCCCCTAACGAAAAATGGCCGGATACATGACGATGTACCCGGCCATTTTCATTGTCGTGCCTTCGGCGGCTTACTTGAAGGTCATCAGTCGGCTGATGTATTTGCCGATAATGTCGAACTCAAGGTTCACCACCGTGCCTTTGACGATGGCGTTGAAGTTCGTGAGGTCGTGCGTGTAGGGGATGATGGCCACCTCGAAGCCGTCTGCGCGGGAGTTGCAGACGGTGAGGCTGACACCGTTGACCGTGACGGAGCCCTTCTCGACGGTCATGTATCCCTGCCGAGCCATCTCCGGGTCGGCGGTGTAGCTGAAGGTGTAATACCAACTGCCGTCGGCCTCGCGCACGTCGGTGCAGACGGCCGTCTGGTCGACGTGGCCCTGCACGATGTGGCCGTCCAAGCGGCCGTTCATCAGCATACTGCGCTCCACGTTCACGCGGTCGCCGACGTGCAAGTGTCCGAGGTTGGAGCGCTCCAGTGTCTCGCGTACGGCGGTGACGGTGTAGGTGTCGTCCGTCCGACGGACAACGGTCAGGCAGACACCGTTGTGGGCGACGCTCTGATCGATCTTCAATTCATTCACGAAGGAGCAACGCAGCGTCAGGTGCAGGTTGCCTTTGTCTTGTTCCAGCGCAACGATGGTTGCGGCTTCTTCTACGATTCCTGAAAACATAAGTAGGTAAAGGGGGTAGTTAATGGTAGGGGCGTATTGCATACGCCCCCCCAACGGCCCCATCGGGGGCGAATTTGATTGGCGTTTAAATGACGTTTGAATGGTGATGCAATGGCGTTTGAACATAGGGGGACATACGCTTGCCCCTGACGGGGCATTTGTGGGGGCGTATGCAATACGCCCCTACCGCGATACATGTAAGGGCGGCCTAAAAGGTCGCCCCTACTACCATGGGCGTATGCGATACGCCCCTACTTCCCTTGCTCCAGTTGCAACGTTTTGGTGGGGGCGTCGCAGACCTCGGAGGGGCCGAAGTACTGGATGGGGCCGGGGTAGACGTAATCGGTGGTCATGGCCCACTCGTCGCGCATGGCGGCATAGGCACGGAAGGGGGCGCCGTCGAGCTGGACGAGCGCCTTGCGGATGACGGGCTTCATGACGCCGTCGCGCTGCTCCATGTTCATCATCATTGTGATGGGGATACCGCCAGCGGTCCACTCCGCGGCCGGCGCGGTGGTGTTGCGCACGGAGGCCATGTAGCCTGTCTTGCCGGCGCGGATGAGGCACGAGGCGGCGTAACCGAGCGAGTAGCAATAGTCGGCGTCGTAGTTCGACGGCGCGGCGCAGCGGCCTTCGTACCCGAAGAAGTGCATCTGAGTGGCGAACTTGCCCCGGTAACGCCCTTCCTCTTTCCACTCCGAGAGGCGATTGTCGACCATCTCGGCCAGCAGCTTCTCGGTCTCGATGAGCGAGACTTGGACATTGCCGTGCGGATCGCGGTCGAGGGCCAGCTGACGGGCTACGCCCTCGGGCAGGCTGGCGTAGAGCGCTGCGTTCTCTTTCGAGAGTTTGGAGATGAGGTAGCTGTGGCGCACGCTCTTCTTGATCATCTTGAATTCTGCCTTATTGCGGGCCAGGAAGTCGTTCAGCTCGGCGATGAGGCGCTTCATGGCGGGGATGAACTCGATGAGCCCCTCGGGGATGAGCACGGTGCCGAAGTTGTTGCCCTCGGCGGCTCGGCGGGCTACGACGCGCGCTATACGGTTCACGATCTCGTCGAGCGAGAGGTCGTTGGCCTCCACCTCTTCGGAGATGATGCAGACGTTCGGGTGGGTTTGCAGGGCGCACTCCAGGGCGATGTGCGACGCCGATCGGCCCATGAGCTTGATGAAGTGCCAATACTTACGCGCCGAGTTGCAGTCGCGCTGGATGTTTCCGATCACCTCGGAGTAGACCTTGCAGGCGGTGTCGAAGCCGAAGGAGGTTTCGATGAGGTCGTTCTTCAGGTCGCCGTCGATCGTCTTGGGGCAACCGATCACGCTGACGCCGGCACCGATCGACCGGTAATATTCGGCCAGCACGGCCGCGTTCGTGTTCGAGTCGTCGCCGCCGATGATGACGAGCGCCGAGATGCCCAGCTCCTTGAGGATCTCCAGCCCCTTGTCGAACTGTTCGCGTCGCTCGAGCTTCGTGCGCCCGGAGCCGATCATGTCGAAGCCGCCCGTGTTGCGGTATTCGTCGATGATGTCGGCCGTCAGCTCCATGTATTTATGCTCCACCAGTCCGCCGGGCCCCAAGATGAAGCCGAAGAGACGCGACTCGGGATTAGCCGCCTTGAGTCCGTCGAAGAGGCCGGCGATCACGTTGTGTCCGCCCGGGGCCTGTCCGCCGGAGAGGATCACGCCCGCGTTGATGGGCGGCATGGGGTCGGCCGCGTCGCCACGCTCGAAGGTCACGGCCGGCATGCCGTAAGTGTGCGGGAAGAGCCGCTTGATTTCCTCTTTGTCGCCCGCTGCTTCCGTCGCTGCGCCCTCTACGGCACGCACCGATCCGCGCAGCGCCACGGGCATCTTGGGCACATAGGCCGCCCGCGCGATTTGTAATGCACTTTTCGTCATAGTTCTCTCTATTAAATGTATGAATGATGATAACCTCGCTCTGAGATTTGGATGGGCGCAAAGATACAGGGCCGCGGGGTGTCAGGGACACCTGTCAAGTTTACCGGATACCTGAAAAACTTTCCAGCCTCAGCAGAAGCCATCAGAAACGCTCTCGGAAAGCTTCAAACAACCTGTTTCATTATTTCCGAGCCCTCGGAAACCTTCAAACAACCTGTTTCGTCATTTCCGAGCCCTCGGAAACCTTCAAACAACTTGTTTCATCATTTCCGAGCCCTCGGGGCCTCTACGGAGGCCGGCGAAGTTTGCTCGGTACGGGCTTTTGAGGTACCTGGCCAGCTTCCCAGCCTCGGCAGAGGCCGGAGGCCGTCGAAAAAACGTTTTGCCTTTACATTTGCCCGCCCTCAAGAAGAGGGGCATCGCTCAGTATGAAGATATCAACCAAGCAAAAAGAATTCTTTCGGTTCTGCCTCGTGGGGGGCACCGCCACTGGCATCCATTACGGCATCTATTTATTGCTGAATCGGGTGATGAACACCAACGTAGCCTTCTCCATCGGCTACTTCGTGAGCTTCCTGGCCAACTTCGTCCTCTCGAACGTCTTCACCTTCAAGACGCGCCCCTCGGCGGGCAAAGGCGTGGGCTTCACCCTTAGCCATATCGTCAACTACCTGCTGCAGTCGGGCTTCCTCAACCTCTTCATCTACGTTTTGAAAGTGCCCGAAACCTGGGCGCCGCTGCCGGTCTACGCCATCACCGTGCCCATCAATTTCATCCTCGTGCGCACCGCCCTCAAGTCGCCGCGCCTCTAACCCCCCGTTGCCCCAACCGTCATGAAGCGCGTATCGATCCTTATTCCGGCTTATAACGAAGAGGAATCCCTGCCCCTGCTCTACCGTCGCTTGGCCGACCTGATGGACACACAGCCCACCTATGCGTGGGAGGTGCTCTTCGTCAACGACGGCAGCCGCGACCATACCCTGGCCCTCCTGGCCCAACTGCGCGAAAGCGATCCGCGCATCAACTACCTCGACCTGTCACGCAATTATGGCAAAGAGGCTGCCATGTTGGCCGGTTTCGACTATGTCACTGGCGACTGCATGGTGATCATGGACGCCGACCTGCAACATCCGCCCGAGCTCATCCCCGACATGCTCCGCCTCTGGGAGCAGGGCTACGACGACGTCTATGCCCGCCGCCGTACTCGCGGCCGCGAGTCCTTCCTCCGCCGACGGCTCACGGCCGCCTTCTACGCCCTGCTCCGCCACACCACGCGTGTGCCCATGCAACCCAACACGGGCGACTTCCGCCTCTTGGACGCCGTCTGCATCCGTGCCCTGCGCCGCCTGCGCGAGTCGCAACGCTACACGAAGGGCATGTTCAGCTGGATCGGCTTCCGCAAGCATGAGCTGCTCTTCGACCAGCAAGACCGCGTGGCGGGCCAGAGCAAGTGGGGCTTCTTCAAACTGCTCAACCTAGCCATCGAGGGCATCACCTCCTTCACCGTGGCACCGCTGCGCATCGCCTCCGTCTGCGGCGCCATCGTCTCGCTGCTGGCCTTCGCCTACGGACTCTTCATCCTGCTCAAGAACCTGATCTACGACGATCCCGTGGCCGGTTTCCCCACGCTGATGGTGACGATCCTCTTCCTCGGCGGCGTGCAACTGCTCTGCATCGGTATCATCGGCGAATACCTCGGCCGCATCTTCACCGAAACCAAGCAACGCCCCGTCTACTTCGTCAGCTCCTACAACGGAGAGCGGGCAGACTAAAAGACGAAAAGCGAAACGAAGCCGGGTACATGTCCGGGGGGACTCCTCCGATCATGTACCCGGCTTCGTTTCGTTCCGCTGGGGTATAAAAAAGGCGTCCGGAACCCGTCCGGACGCCTTCGAATTGCATTTATGCCTGAATACAATACATCTGCCCCCAAAATCCATAAAAGGGGCTGAATGCTTCTTCAATTAAGATGCGTATGCACCCAATTTCCACAGGTTGGCTTCGATCGCCGACAGGTGATGCTCAACGATCGAATGCGTTGTCACGTCGCCAGCAGCCGTCGCCAGCTTATCCAGCGCGTGATACTTGGCCTGGAGCATCTTCCAAGTAGCCAGTACTTGGTCAACGCCCTGCTTCCAGTCTGACACGTTGTGTGTCTCCTTGATCTCAGCCACCTTCAGGTATTCCGAGAAACGGTTCTCCGGGTGGCCACCCAGCATGACGATGCGCTCAGCCAACTCGTCGATGGCTTCAGCCTCGTCGTTGTAATACCCTTCGTAGAGCGCGTGCAGTTCATAGAACTTGTCGCCCTTGATGTCCCAGTGCAAACCACGCAGGTTCGTGTAGCTCACTTGACGGTTGGCCAGCAGATCGGCCAGACTCTCGATGATTGATGCTTTTGTTTCCATCTAATTCTTTGATTTGATTCTGTTCTTACTCGAAAAATTCGAGACCGTATCTGGCAAACACTATGCCAAAACCTCAGCTTCGGCAGGCATGACAAGTTTGAGGTCATCCTCTACGGTGCCGTTTCCAGCCAGGCCGAACGTCTCAGTCAGCACCTTGGCTACGCCCGGAGAGAGGAAGGCGGGCAGCGTGGGGCCGATGTGGATGTTCTTGATGCCAAGGCTGAGGAGGGCCAGCAGAACGATGACAGCCTTCTGCTCATACCAAGCGATGTTGAAGACGATCGGCAGGTCGTTGATGTCGTTCAGCTCGAAGATCTCCTTGAGCTTCAGGGCGACCACGGCCCAGGTATAGCTGTCGTTGCACTGACCGGCATCGAGCACGCGGGGGATACCGCCGATGTCGCCCAGCCCCAGCTTGTTGTAGCGATACTTGGCGCAACCGGAGGTGAGGATCACAACGTCCTTGGGCAGACCCAGGGCATAGTCCGTATAGTAGCTGCGTGAGGCGAAGCGGCCGTCGCAACCGCCCATGACAACGAACTTGCGCAGGGCACCCGAGCGGATGGCGTCGACAATCTTGTCAGCCAGCTGGAAGACCTGATGGTGAGCAAATCCGCCCACGATCGTACCGGTCTCAATCTCTTTGGGCGGCTGACAGGTCTTGGCTAGGGCGATCACCTCGCTGAAGTCCTTGTGACCGTTAGCGTCCTCCTCGATGTGCTTGCAGCCGGGGTAACCTGTCGAATTGGCAGTAAACATGCGGCTGAGGTAGGTGTTGCGCGGCGTGGGCGGCACGATACAGTTGGTGGTGAAGACGATCGGGCCATTGAACGACTCGAACTCCTCGCGCTGTTGCCACCAGGCGTTGCCATAGTTGCCCACGAAGTGCTTGTATTTCTTGAACGCCGGATAGTAATGCGCCGAAAGCATTTCGCCGTGCGTATAGACGTCTACGCCTGTGCCCTCGGTCTGCTGGAGCAGCATTTCCATGTCATGCATGTCATGTCCGCTGATGAGGATGCCCGGACGCTTACCTACACCGATGTTCACCTCCGTCATCACGGGGTTGCCATAAGCCGAGGTATGCGCACCGTCGAGCAGGGCCATGCCTTGCACGCCGAAGCGACCCGTCTCAAGCACCAGCTCCGTAAGCGCCGCAGCGTCCAGATTGCCGATGGTCATGTCGCTCAAGGCACGCTCCATGAAGGCGTAGATCGTGTCGTCCTCCTTACCGAGGCGCATGGCATGCTCTACGTAAGCGGCCAAGCCCTTGAGACCATAGACAGTCAGCTCCTTGAGCGAGCGCACATCTTCGTTCTGTTCGCGCAGTACACCCTCAGCGAAGCCCTTCGACTCGTACTCGTCAGCCACCGGCACCCATGTCACTTCGTCAGCCGCATAAGTCAGTCCGACCGCAGCAGCCTGCTTTTTCAGCTCATCGCGGAGCTCAAACATCCGATCCACACGGCGACGGAGGCTCTCCTTGTCAAAGTTAGCGTTCGTGATCGTGGCAAACAGGGCGTCTACAACGGCGTGATCCACCTCACGTCCCACCGGCTGCTCCAGCTTACGCAGTCCCGTGGCCAGCACACTGACGCCACGCACGGCGAACAGCAGCATATCCATCATGGCGGAGAGATCGCTCTTCTTTCCGCATACACCTTGCACTGTGCAGCCAACACCCTTGGCCGTCTCTTGGCATTGATAGCAAAACATCTTGTAGTCCATCTTCTTTTCTTTCTCTGTTGAATTTTTCTGTCAATTAAATTTCTATCGTCGAGCCCACTTTGAGGCCCAATTGCGGCGCAAAGATCCGTCAGCGGCCCCGCCCAAACTGTAAGCTATGTGACAAGCGGGGCAGGAATAACAAACTACAACACCTATCATCCTACCGATACATTTCCGCGCCCCGTTTCTCCCCCTTGAGGCCATCAAACAGGTCCCATTTGGCCGAACATCCCGCCAAGAATTGCCCGTCGAATGCGATTTAGCCGTAACCTCTCCCAGAAATATTGAATCAAATGCATCTTATCTCGCGCAGGAATCATAATCGAATCGATCATGAATTATTATACTCATCGAGCATCGTGAGTCGATTGCGCACGGATTATGATTCTCAGCAGGTATCGTGAACCAATTGAATGTGGATTGTTATAATCTGTCAAGGATCGTAATCCATGCGAAATCGGCTCACGATTTCCAGCAGCTATCGTAAATCATTTGTACGTGGATTATGATTCTTGATCGGAAATTGATCCACCGGCCCACCCGCGGCGGAATTCGAGGTGAGAAAGCTGCAATAAGTCGCCCCCAGCAGCCGTTATTGCAGGCGTATATGAGAAAAAGCATCACACTCAGACGGATGGCGGGCCTAGCCTGCCTGTGGCTGATGGCCGTCACGTGCCTCCAAGCGCAGCGCCGACGCCCACAGAATCAGCCGTATGTCGACTATAAGCGTTACCACTTCGGGTTTCACGTCGGGCTGCACACGCAGGATCTGATCCTGACCAACACTGGCGTGGCTGGCGCCGACGGCAAGACGTGGTTCGCTGAGATACCGGCCTATACGCCCGGATTCAGCGTCGGCGTCATCGGCGACCTCTTCCTCAACCCCGTCCTCAGCGTACGCCTCACGCCGACCGTCCACTTTGGTGACAAACGCCTCACCTTCATCGACCCGCAGACCAAGGAGCAGTTCGTCACCTCCCTCCGCTCCAACTATCTGGCCATCCCCATCGACTTCAAATACACCGCCATGCGCCTCAACAACTACCGCCCCTACATGCTGGCGGGCGTCTTCACGCAGTTCGACATGGGCCGCAAGCGTGGCTACCCGATGCTGCTGCGGGGCGTAGACTACGGGGTCGAGTTTGGCCTCGGATGCGACATCTACCTGCCCTATTTCAAGCTCTGCCCCGAGCTCAAGTTCTGCTTCGGCCTGGCCGATGTGCTCGAGCCCGACCGTAGCGACCTAGCCAACCCCCTCGACCGCGTTTACAGCCAGGCCCTCTCTCGAGCCACATCACGGCTGATCGTGCTGACGTTCAACTTTGAGTAACGCTCCGACTCGTCGCCCCGCAGACAGGGCCTGCACCCACCTGCTGACATGCGCAACAAAAGAAACGGGAGGCCGCCCGAACGTATCGGACGGCCTCCCGTTTCTTTTGCTCTGTTGTTCTACTAGGACTCGAACCTAGAATTTCAGGACCAGAATCTGACGTGTTACCATTACACCATAGAACAATGTCTTTGCTTGCTCTCTCCGGGGCCTCTCGCCCCTCGATTGCGGCCGCAAACATACATCTCTTCTTCACACCTCCAAAAAACGGCCCCAAAAAGTTTGCCATATCTTTGGCCCGTCTAACAGAAATATCGAATTATGGATCAAACAAAAACGCTGGTAAATGCCATAGTCAGAGGACTTCAAGAAAAGAAGGGACGCAGCATCGTGACCGTTGACATGACGGCACAATCGGGCGCCATCTGCCAATACATGGTCATCTGCGAAGGTGCAAGCCCCACGCAGGTGTCCTCTCTTTCAGACTCCGTTTGGGACGTCGTGCGGACGGACACCGGAGAAAAGCCCCTCTCTATGGCCGGGACGCAAAACGCTCAATGGATCGGCATGGACTATGGCACGGTACTTGTCCACATTTTCCTGCCGGAGCAGCGCGCGTTTTACAACCTCGAAAACCTCTGGGCCGACTCGAAGATCGATCGACTCCCCGACGTGGAGTGACCGCCACGGCTCCTTCCCCCTTACATTAGTTTTATGGACAAAAAAGACAATCAGCCGAAGAACAACGGCAACAAACCCCGCCTGCGCTTCAACTTTTACTGGATCTACGGAATCGTCTTCGTCGCCCTGATGGGGCTCTATCTGATGAACGATTTCTCCATGTCGAAGGAGCTCGGGTGGACCGATTTTCAACGCTTCACGGCCGACGATGCCTTCAGCCGCATCGTGGTGCATAACCGAAAAAACATCCTCGAGGCCACCGTCAAAAGCGACTTCCGCGACCGCATCTTCACCCCGCGTGAGGTGCAGCAGCTCACTACCGAGCCCAAGGTCTACGTCCGCATCCCCTCATCCGACAAGTTCTCCGACTTCTACGATAAGATGGTGGCCGAGAAGCATATCTCCACCCAAGTGACCTACAAGGAGAGCGACGACATCCTTTGGAACATCCTCGCTTCCGTGGGGCCCTTCGTCATCATCATCCTGCTTTGGCTCTTCCTCATGCGACGCATGGCGGGCGGCGGTGCAGGCGGTGCCGGTGGGGTCTTCAGCGTGGGCAAGGCGCGTGCGCAACTCTTCGATAAGAACACGAACGTAAAGGTGACCTTCAAAGATGTGGCCGGACTGATGGAGGCCAAACAGGAGGTCGAGGAGATCGTGGAGTTCCTCAAGAACCCCGAGAAATACACCGAGTTGGGCGGCAAGATCCCCAAGGGTGCGCTGCTCGTTGGCCCTCCGGGAACGGGCAAGACGCTCCTGGCCAAAGCCGTCGCAGGTGAGGCCCACGTGCCCTTCTTTTCGCTCTCGGGATCGGACTTCGTGGAGATGTTCGTCGGTGTGGGCGCCTCACGTGTCCGAGACCTCTTCCGACAAGCCAAAGAGAAGGCTCCGTGCATCGTCTTCATCGACGAGATCGACGCCGTCGGACGGGCGCGCGGCAAGAACGTGAACATGACCAGCAACGATGAGCGCGAGAGTACCCTCAATCAACTCCTCACGGAGATGGACGGCTTCGGGTCGAACAGTGGCGTGATCATCCTAGCCGCCACCAACCGCGCCGATGTGCTCGACAAAGCCCTGCTTCGTGCCGGACGCTTCGACCGACAGATCCACGTCGAGCTGCCCGACCTCAACGAACGCAAGGAGATCTTCAACGTCCACCTCCGCCCGATCAAAATCGACTCCAGCGTCGACACCGACTTCTTGGCCCGACAGACCCCGGGATTCTCTGGCGCCGACATCGCTAACGTCTGCAACGAGGCCGCACTGATCGCCGCACGCGGTGGCAAACGCTTCGTCCAGAAGGACGACTTTATGAATGCCGTCGACCGCATCATCGGCGGGCTCGAGAAACGGACCCGCATCACCACCGCGCAGGAGCGACGCAGCATCGCCTATCACGAAGCCGGACACGCCTCCATCAGCTGGCTGCTGGAGTACGCCAACCCGCTCGTCAAGGTGACGATCGTACCCCGTGGCAAGGCCCTCGGCGCCGCCTGGTACCTGCCCGAAGAGCGACAGATCACGACCCGCGAACAGCTCCTCGACGAGATGTGTGCCACACTGGGCGGACGCGCCGCCGAAGAGATCTTCCTCGGAGCCATCTCCACCGGAGCCTCGAATGACCTGGAGCGTGTCACCAAGCAAGCCTACGCCATGGTCACCTATTTCGGCATGAGCGACCAGCTGCCCAACCTCAACTATTACGACTCCACGGGCCAGGAATGGGGCTTCACCAAACCCTACAGCGAGGAGACAGCCCGCCTGATCGACAAGGAGGTGCAGAAGATCATCAACGAGCAGTACGACCGCGCCCGGACCATCCTCCGCGACAACGCCGCGAAGCACAACCAGCTGGCCGAGAAGCTCCTTGAGTGTGAAGTGATCTACTCCGAAGACCTCGAAAAGATCTTCGGCAAACGTCCCTGGGCCTCGCGCTCCGAAGAGATCATGGAGCAACAGGCCGCTGACGCCTCAACCACCGCCCCACACGCATGAAGAATTTCACTCTCCGAGGCATCACGGGTGCAGCCTTTGTCGCAGCCATCATCGCTGCGCTGACGCTGCACCCGTTCCTGTTTCTGGGCCTCTTCGCCGTCGTCGTCGGCACGGCCCTATGGGAGTTCTACGGCCTCACCGAACGCATCGGGCTGCAGCCGGACGACGCCGCCCCCGCACCCCGCACCGCTGACCGACTCTGGGGCATCGCCGGTGGCCTCTACCTCTTCACCGCCACCTTCCTCTACGCCAGCGCACGCGCCTCGGCCGTCGTCTACGCCCCCTACTTGGCCTTCCTGATCGGCGGCCTCGTCAGCGGCCTCTACCACCGCGGCGGCAACCCCATCCATCGATGGGCCGTCGGCCTCCTGGCCCAAGCCTACGCCGCGGGCTCCTTCGCCACGCTCAACTTCATCGTCTTCAACCCGGCCGACACGACCCTCCCGCGCACCTTCCACAGCCACTACGCCCTGCTGCTCTTCGTCCTCATCTGGCTCAACGACACGGGCGCCTACTTCGTTGGATCGGCCCTTGGTCGGCGGAAACTCTTCCCGCGCATCTCTCCCGGCAAGTCGTGGGAGGGCTTCCTCGGCGGACTCGCCATCGTGGCCTGCGCCGCCCTGCTGCTCGCGCCCCTCTTCCCCGAGCTGGCGTGGTATCACCGCGTGGCGCTCTCGGTCGTCATCGTCGGCGTTGGCACGTGGGGCGACCTCGTCGAGTCGCTCATCAAGCGCACCGCCGGCGCTAAGGATTCGGGCACACTCCTGCCCGGCCACGGCGGTATCCTCGACCGTTTCGATAGCGTCATGCTGGCCACCCCCGCCGCCCTCCTCTACCTCGAGGTGTTCGTGCGCGGGAGCTAACCGGGGGCGGCCCCTGCGGGGGCAGCGAATATGTAGGGGCGTATTGCATACGGGCGTCTACGGACGCCGGCGAATTTGGCCGGGTACCTGTGGGGCGAATGCAATTCGCCCCTACAACCGGGTACAAAAAAGCCGGATACATGTGAATCGAATCAACATGTACCCGGCAAACTTGGCTGGCGTCCCTGACGCCCCTATTCCTCCGGCAACGTGATGTCGGGATTACCGTCGCCACCCGGTTTCTTCGGATCCTTCGGTTTCTCGTCCGGTTTCTTGGGCTGTTCGCCAGCGCCACCACCGGGTTTCTCCGGCTGCTTCGGATCCTTCGGCTGATCGGGAGTCTTCGGATCCTTCGGCTGCTTAGGTTCCTTCGGGGTCTTCGGATCCTTCGGATCGGCAGGCTTTTTCTTCTTCTCGGCTACGGTGCGGCGGTTGGCAAGCATGGCTTTGTTCTGGTCGATGCGTCCGTTCAGGTCTAAGACGAACTCCTTATAAGCCGTTTCGCCATTGACCACGACGAGCGCATTGACCGTCTCCACAAGTCGGCGATAGGCGGCGTCGGCCTCAGTGCGTTTCTGCTTGATGACGCCCACCATGCGGTGCCCGTGCTCCGAGCTCTGCGTGTCGGAGATGGTGACGTAAGCCGTCTGCTTCTGCTCCAGGTCGGTGAGGAAGGGGGTGAATCCGGCTTGGGTCATCTTCGTCGTGTCGAGCGCCTTGAGATCCTGAATGAGGTTGTCTATACGCGCCGTCTCTTCCTGCTGAGCCAGTGGCAGCATGTCGCCGTACCGCAGGAAGATTTCTTCCGTTTTGACGGCGAAGTCGGCAATCTCCTTGTTTGGGTGTCCCTTGGTGGCCTTAGCGATCCTACGGAAGGCATTCCACGCCTTGTCGCGATCCTCGTCTTTTTGGGTGGCCTCCTTGGTCGAGGGAAGGTTCCGAGCCGGCTCCAACACTTTGTCGAGTTCATCGACAGCGGTGGAGAACTTGTTGGCGGCCTCTTTCAATCCCACGGTGTAGCCCGCCGCCGAATCCGCAAGCGGCAGGAGGGTTAGTTTACGCTTGACGAATCCGAGGTACCCGAAATCGTCTTCTACTCTGAGTCCTTTGACATTGAATACTTCAATTTTCATGATTCAAATAGCTATTAAAGTGATTATAAATGACTGCTGTCTATCTGTAAACAGCGGGCCGAAGATAGAATATACTTCCAAGAAAAAAAGAAGGGCTAAACCCTCAGGGTTCAGGGCTGCTTCAAAAAAAGAAGAGCCAAACCCTCAGGGTTCAGGGCTACTTCAAAAAAAGAAGGGCCAAACCCTCAGGGTTCAGGGCTGCTTGAAAAATAGTAGAGCTAAACCCTGAGGGTTCAGGGCTACCCAGAAAAAAAGAAGGGCTAAACCCTGAGGGTTCAGGGCTGCTTCAAAAAAAGAAGGGCTAAACCCTCAGGGTTCGGGGCTACCCAGAAAAAAAGAAGGGCTAAACCCTCAGGGTTCAGGCTGCCCAGAAAAAAAGTAGGGCTGTCCCCTGAGGATTTTGCAAGGAGGCGAGCTATGTAAGCCCTCTATTGAAAAGAGAAAGGGTGGAGAAGGATTTCACACGCTCGCTTCAGGCTTTTCCGTTGGTTGGGGAGACTTTTCCTTGCCTTGATTTCGCGTGTTGTTCTTGTCTTGACTTTGCTTTTTCTTCTTCTCCTCCTCTTCTTTCTGCTTTTCTTTCTTCCGCTTCTCCACAAGCTCTTTTGCGGCCTCCTCATCGTAAGTGATGAATAGCGGCTCCTTGTTTGCGATCGCTTCTTCCAGCCCTAATGCAACGGCGTTATTAAGGATCGGCCCCTTATAGCCAGCGTAACGCAATAGAAGTATGCCGCAGAAACACCGCAATTTCATACACGGATACTGTAGTTTATAATACTCCGTATGAGAGAATCCCAGCACTCCACCATGAAGAAAACTGTTTCTAATGTTGACCAGCTCGTCTCTCTTTTCTTCTGATAATTCGTGTCCGATCTCTACTAGTTGCTCAAATGGTCTTGTTAATTTGTTTTTGTTTGAGATCCATTCTTCATCCCTTTTTCTCTTTTCAAAGTAGTCCGAAAAGGATTCTTTGTTTGCTTCAATCAACACAGAACAGATTGTCTCAAGAGCTACGGCATAGGTTACCCCCATGCATTCCAAATTCATTGAGGAGTCGATAAGCATCAATGCCGCCCGAGCAAGATCCTTGCTCCTATGCAGCATTGAAACGAGGCCGGAAAAATCTTGTTCCGTCATTGGATCAAGGCGATCCTTTACTTTACCGTTTTTATCACGTAGTTGATGAAGTGTATACTCCGCTTTACCCTTCAGCCTTTTATATACATGATCAAGGTCGGTTGTGAAAAAGCGATATTGGCTTTCGATTGTTGGACGCAATTGGATAAAACCACCCATCAAAATACCATCGAAATCCAGTGTCTCGGAAGCAACAAAAAAGGCATAATCAAAGGGTGCTACAGAGGTTACCAAACCTAAGGAGAGCGATACAGCATACATATACTCATGCATCTCCGTATATGTACAAGGGGTTTGAGATTCTATCACAAGATATTCCGGAGTCTTCCCCTGAATAGATATACATGACAAATAGGTATGGATTCGTGTCTCTCCCGGCGAGACTATCTCAACAAATGAATCTAACTTATCATCTGAATCCTTTACGAAAGTATTGGATGAAGTTGCCTGTATGCTATCCCATATACACGTCTCTTGGGGTAGAGGAACTAAAAACCTGTAGAAATATTTCCTCTCTTGCAATCCCTTTTTCCATCTCCGATCTCTTTTCTTCCGCTCTCTTTTCTTCCGCCCTCTTTTCTTCCGCTCAGATCTCTTACCCTCCCAGGTTTCCCTTCTTTTTCTCTCCTTATACCATTCGAAATCCATAAATTGAGAAAGAGAGAGTGTGCATGGTATATAGCATTTTCCCGAGGAATCACATGTTGGAAATGATGTCAAGCTGTAGGCTTCCGGAACAAAATAGTTTCCACTATCACTATCCATTTGTAAGGAAGTAACGAGGACAGAGACACCGCTTTCGGGACTCTGTATATCTGCACTCTCTCCGATCTCCTCGATATCTATCGATAATTTCACCTCCATTGAACGGCCATTAAGAGAAAGGTATCCCTTCTTCTTTGTGGACAACAAGTTAGAGATTGTCACCTCTTGCTGTTCGCAGAGGTCATGAATAAATTTCGCAGTCGGTTCGAGGTTCTTCTTGTACGACTTGTCTTTCTTCTCGTTCATCATATTGCGTTGTATGTTGATTATTGAAACGCCCGCGAAGATAGGTGCGAGGCCGTAAGGAGAGAACGTCCAAGTCGGCACACGTATTCAACCACCATTCAAATGCGCCTCTTCCCGGGCTTTGCTTTTGGGGACTCACACTTCTTTCCGCGAGGCGTCGATGCGGAGGAAGATGAAGAGGAGGATGGTGAAGCCCCAGAGCGACGAGCCGCCGTAGCTGAAGAAGGGTAGGGGGATGCCGATCACGGGGGTGAGTCCGAGCACCATGCCGACGTTGATGACGAGGTGAAAGAGGATGATGGAGGCTACACTGTAACCGTAGACACGCCCGAAAAGGGTGTCTTGTCGCTCGGCCAGCGTGATGAGTCGCACGATCATCACACCGAAAAGGGTCAGGACGACAATGGAGCCGACGAAGCCGAACTCCTCGCCGACGGTGCAGAAGATGAAGTCGGTGTCTTGCTCGGGCACGTATTTGAGCTTCGTCTGTGTGCCGTTAAGGAAGCCTTTGCCCAACAGGCCGCCGGAGCCGATGGCGATCTTAGACTGGTTGACGTTGTAGCCCGATCCGCCGGGGTCGTCCTCCAGACCGAGGGAGACGCGGATGCGTTGCTGCTGGTGGGGCTCGAGCATGTCGTTGAAGACGTAGTTGACCGACAGCATGAAGGCTACGGACGAGAGCGCAAAGAGGGCCACAAGGGCGTAACGCCAACTGAGCTTGACGATGGCTTGGACAATGAGCATGAGGCTGGAGGTGAGGATGACACCAACAAGCACCCAAACGAAGTTGACGGGTATGTAGAGCGAGGCGATGATGGCCGTGAGGAGGGCGGCCACGAGGCCGTAGAGGATGATGCGGAGCGTGAGGCGGTCGTTCCGAAGGCCGGTGACGAGGAGCATCTCAATGATGAGGGTGAGGGAGGAGACGATGAGTGCGCCGGCCGGGGTGGCTCCGAGGAGGGTGTCGTCGAACTTCATCACGGTGACGAAGAAGGTGACGGCGCAGACGGCGGCCAGCAGCAGATAGCCGGACATGCCTTCGCGATAGAGCATCAGGGCGAAGGCGAGGAAGACGAGGGCCGAGCCGGTCTCTTTCTGCATCAGCACAAGGCCCATGGGCAGCAGGATGATGAGCAGCACGAGGCCGAAGTTGCGGAGGGTAAAGAGGTTGAAGTTGTAGCTGTTCATCAGGCGCGCCAGGGCCAGGGCGGTGGCGAACTTGGCGAACTCGGCGGGCTGCAGGCGGATGGGGCCGAGGACGAGCCAAGAGCGCGACCCCTTGATGTCGGGCGCTAGGAAGATGGTGGCAATGAGTAGTAGGATGATGAGGCCATAGAAGAGGTAGGCGAAGGTCTCATAGATGTCGCGCTCGAGCATGAGTATGACGAAGCTCAGGGCGAAGGCGGAGCCTATCCAGATGAGCTGTGAGCCGGGTCGGCCGGCGGGGTCGAAGAGGCCGGTGGTGTCATACTCGTAGCTGGCGCCGCAGATGCTGAGCCATCCGCAGCCGACCATGAGTATGTAGACGATGATGGTCAGCCAGTCGACAGAGAGCCAGAGACTCCTTCTTTCGTTATCTCGGTACACGGTTATTGTTGTTGGTAGCCTTGACTACGGTGTTGGAAAGGGATTCCACGTCGGCCTCAGAGTTGGCCTGTGCGCCGTGGAAGTATCGTTCGAGCATGACGCGTGCCAGGGGGACGGCCATGCGTGCGCCAAAGCCGGCGTTCTCGACGTAGACGGCGATGGCCACTTTGGGTTCGTTATAGGGTGCGAAGGCCATGCAGGCGGAGTGGTCCTTGCCGTGGGGGTTCTCGGCGGTACCCGTCTTGCCGCAGACCTCGACGTCACGCATGTTGAGCCCGCGGCAGGTGCCTCCGACGACGGCCATACGCATGCCTTGGGCGATGACGCGGTAGTGCTCTTGATCGATGCCGGTGTATTTGCGGTGGGTGTAGATGGAGTCCAGCTGTGCGTTCTCAATTTTCCGGACGACGTGGGGGACGATGTAGTAACCGCGATTGGCTATGGTGGCGGCCAGGTTGCAGATCTGCAGCGGGGTGGCGAGCACCTCGCCCTGTCCGATGGCGATGGAGATGATGGTGCTGGAGTTCCAGCGTGCCGACTTGTAGACCTTGTCGTAGACCTTGCTGTTGGGGATGTATCCGCGCTTCTCACCGGGCAGGTCGATGCCCAGCTGATAGCCATATCCCTGGGCCACCATGTAGTCTTTCCATTTGTCGAGAGCTTCCTGCACGGTGGGGTATCGGCGACGGCTGTCGAGCATGTCGTGCAGTCCCCAGCAGAAATAGGAGTTGCAGGAGGTGGCGATAGCCGGAATAAGAGCCAGGGGTGATCCGTGGCCGTGGCAGGCGGGTTTGCCTCCGTGGTAGGGGTATCCGCGGGCACAGGTGTAGAGTTTATCGGGAGTGATGACACCCTCTTGCAGGAAGATGAGTCCTTGGGTGGGTTTGAAGGTCGATCCCGGGGGATACATAGCCATGATGGATCGGTCGAAGAGGGGCTTGGTGGGGTCTTCCTCCAGCATGGCGTAGTTCTTTCCGCGTTTACGGCCCACCAGCAGGTTGGGATCGTAGCCGGGCGAGCTGGCCAAGCATAGCACCTCACCGGTGGCAGGCTCGATCATGACGATGCTGCCGACTTTGTTTTTGAGCAGCTTCTCGGCCAAGATCTGGAGATTGATATCGATAGCGAGGGTGAGGTTCTTGCCCGATATGGGCACTTCGTCGTGCCTTCCGTCCTCAAATCGGCCCTTGATACGTCCGCGGGCGTCGCGCAGAAGCACCTCGATGCCCTTCTTTCCGCGGAGCCATTTCTCGTACGAACGCTCTACACCGGCACGCCCGGCATAGTCGCCCTGATTGTAGTAGTTATCGTCTTTGATGTCGCGTCGGTTCACCTCGCCGATGTTGCCCAGCAGTAGGGCGGCATTGGGATAGGTGTATTCGCGGATGGTGCGATTCTGTATGTAGAAGCCGGGGAACTTGTAGAGCTTCTCTTGCAGGGCGCCGTACTCATAGGAGGAGAGCTGGTTCATGAACACCTGCGGCACGTAAGAGGAATAGCCGGGGTTGAGCTTCTTGTTCTTGATATCGGCGATGCGCTTGTCGAACACCTCTTTGGTAATGCCCAGCGTGCGACAGAAATCAAGGGTGTCGAAGGCCTGTATCTCGCGCATGATGAGCATCACGTCGTAGGCCGGTTGGTTGTAGACAAGCAGCTGGCCGTTGCGGTCGTAAATGACGCCGCGTGCGGGATAGAGCACCTTCCTGAGAAAGGCGTTATTGTCCGCCGAGGCCTTGTAATTACTGTCTACAAGCTGCAAAAGAGCAAGCCGCACGATGTAGACGAGCAGCACAAAGATGACGGAGCCGATGACGATGAATCGCCGGTTTTCGTAAGCGTATTTCTTAAAGTTCTCCACTTCGACGTTCCATATGGAAGGCTTCAATCACAAAGAGGCAAAGCGTAGTCAGCACAGTGCTGGATGCGATGCGAAGGAGTAGATAGGGAGGATCGAACAAGGAGAGAGACTCGATGGCGTACAGGGCCGTGTGATGAAGGAACGTCAGGCAGACGATATATTTCATAAAGGCGCCCGTGCCCAGCGTAACGTACGAGGGCGAAGCGTCTTCGAGCATTTCCTTGTCGGTGAAGGCGTGCATAAGCGGGTTGCGATAGTAGCCGATCAGGGTAGACGCGGCGGCATGTATGCCGAGTGTCCCGGAGAAGATGTCGACCAGTAGCCCCGTAATGAAAGCCATCCAAATGACCTGCACGCGCGTGAATCCGGCGGGGATCTTGGCGATGGCGTAGAGGTACAAGAAGGGCGTCATGAGGTTGAAGAGGTGGATGTGGTTAAACACCGTCACCTGCAACAGCACACACACGACGATATACGCCACGACTTTGAGCAAGCCCTTAATCATTCTGTCTTATTCGTTATGAGGGTACGCGCTTTTTCTTCCACCGCTTCACGCTCTTCGCGGAAATCGTTCTGTATCACTCGGACGGACTTTATGGCCGAGAAATCGGTGGCCAACTTGATCTTGAGTGAATAGAAGTTCTGATCCCGTTTCTTCTCAAACTTCGCTACGGTGCCGACCATGACGTTCGGCGGAAAGGCCGTCGAGAATCCGGTAGTAACCACCGTGTCGCCCTCCTTGAAGATGGCGTGGCGAGGCAGATCGTCCAAATAAGCATATCGTGGATCGCGCCCGTCCCAAACCAGTGACCCGTGATAGTTCCCATTCAGCAGCTTACAACTGACGAGCAGCTTGGGATTCAACACAGAGATGACAACCGAGAAATGCTCATCCGCCACCGATACAATGCCGACTATGCCTTGCGTGGTGACGACACCCATATCGACCTTCACCCCGTCTTTGGTACCCTTGTCGATGGTAAGGTAATTCGACAGTGAAGAGACGTTGCTATTGACGATCTCGGCCGTGACAAAATGGTAAGGCATCGTCACGGTGTCGGCCACGAACAGGCTATCGTACGTCTGTGCATGGGCTTTCATGTACGCGATCTCTCGCTCCAGTTTGATAACCTGAAGTTGTAGTTGCCCGTTCTGTTCAAACAGGGCCTTGTTCTCATCTCGGAGTCCGAGGTACGACCTCACCCTGCCCGAAATAGAAGAGATCTGGGCGACTACGGTGTTAGAAGAACCAAAGATTAGGTTTCGGTGGTAATCCTGATTGTAGAATAGGAGTATGCACGAAACGATCTCAAGGAAACAGAATAAGAACCAATGCCTTTTCCCTATAAGGAATTCAAGCAGTTTCCGCATAGATAGTGGAAGGACTGGAGTGCGTACGCTATAAAAGCCTCCGCTTTACCGGGGCGAAAGGCTCTATGCACGCCGCACACGGCCCCGGTACTTACTTAATTAAGAACTTGAATTTGTCGATGTTCTTCAGCGAGATACCAGTTCCCTTGGCTACGGCATGCAACGGGTCTTCGGCTACACGGAACGGGATATTGATCTTGTCCGTCAACCGCTTCTCTAAACCGCGAATCATGGCGCCACCACCAGCCAGATAGATACCGTTGCGAACAATATCGGCATAAAGCTCGGGCGGGGTCTGCTCGAGGGCGCTGAGAATGGCTGCTTCCATTTTCGAGATAGACTTATCGAGGCAGTGCGCAATCTCCTGATAAGAGATGGGCACTTCCATAGGCAGTGCTGTCATCTGATTCGGACCGTGCACCACGTAATCCTCTGGCGGATTGTCGAGCGAGGTCAAGACGGCACCTACGTTGATCTTAATCCTCTCGGCCGTGCTTTCGCCCACCTTCATGTTGTGCTGACGACGCATATACTCCATGATGTCGGCCGTCAGATCGTCGCCGGCAATACGGATAGACTTATTGGAGACAATACCTCCGAGTGAGATCACGGCGATCTCCGTCGTGCCTCCACCTATATCCACAATCATGTTTCCTTCTGGCGCCTCCACATCGACACCTATACCGATAGCCGCAGCCATGGGTTCATAGATCATGTAGACGTCGCGTGCACCGGCATGTTCTGCAGAGTCACGCACGGCACGTATCTCCACCTCCGTGCTACCAGAGGGGATGCAAACCACAACGCGCAAAGGGGGAGAGAACCAACGATTCCGGAAGTGGATCATTTTGATCAATCCGCGAATCATCTGTTCGGCGGCGTAAAAGTCAGCTATGACACCGTCCTGGAGTGGGCGGACGGTACGTATGTTCTCATGTGTTTTACCGTGCATCTGGCGGGCTGTCTCGCCGACGGCTAACACCTTGTCCGTACGTTTATCTAATGCGATCACAGACGGCGCATCAACAACGATTTTCCCATCGCTGACAATGATCGTGTTAGCCGTCCCCAGATCGATAGCTAATTCTTGTGTGAAGGAGAATAATCCCATATTATTCGTTATGTCTTTAGTTCAATGTTAATGTTTGAAGTGACGGGTACCCGTCTTTACCATACTTATATGATGCGCATTGCAATACTCCACCGAGAGTTCGTCGTTGACGGATCCTCCGGGTTGGATTACGGCCGTAACTCCCGCCTCAGCAGCTGCTTCGACACAGTCGGGAAAGGGGAAGAACGCATCCGAGGCCATCACCGCGCCGCTCAGATCGAAGCCGAACGTACGGGCCTTTTCGATGGCCTGTTTGAG
>ERZ773056.441-NODE-441-length-21951-cov-6.188573_pt1 | contig 21951 bp, 27 predicted proteins | sample MGYA00580857_ERZ773056 | MGnify/ENA primary metagenome ERZ773056 (study PRJEB29015, sample SAMEA2737996) | human oral metagenome | biome: human oral; feature: human-associated habitat; material: dental | place: China | collected 2114 ... | reverse complement strand
ATACTTTCCGGAAACCTACAGGTCAATCCGTGAAAATCCGCGATTCCGGACACACTTTTTGACCCTTAACCCAGATTGCACGCGTGGGGATTGAGGGTGTGAATCCCACTGTCGTGGGTTTGATGAGGTAGTCGATGTTGCGGAAGCTTTGGCATCGGCGTGCGTTGTGCTCCGTACGTTGTTTCAAAAACGGGTTTCATCAAACGGAACAAAACCTGGGACACTTCATATCCCACCCCAGGCCTAATGACTTGGGTGCAGCGGCAACGCTCATCCGATTTAGGCAGAGTCGTTGCAGGATCCAGTGGGTCACCTGGTCCGTGGTCTTTGAATTGTCGGGCGCGCAGGCAAGGCCAGCACGGAAGATCTTCTGCAAGCAACGCTTGTTGGTGCACCGGTAGCGTGGAAGGCGCACATGAAGTTGTTGGGTGGCCGACGATGGGCAGATCGACCAGGCTGCGGATGACGTGGTCGCGGAATACTCCAGGCTGCCCGCAGGTAGGGCATTCATTGATCGGCTCGACGGGTTCGGCTTCAATAACAGTGACGTCACCGTTTTCTGTGGCACCGGTGATAGTAGTTCCTAGTTTTGCGGTGCGGCAGATGGTATCGACGATGACATTTCCGTTAGGCTGCACAGTAGGTCCTTAGTTTTGTACGGATGGATTAGATACCTTTTTCCTACAAAGCCAAGGACCCCAATATCTTGTGCCACGCCCGAACCCCCGGCGAACTAATCAATGCACTCTAAAACCGGAAGAGCCCTTTTAGTACTACTGGTGGATTTCGGTTTTGGTGGGGATTAACGCCGCCGGCTTCGGTTTTTCCGTTGAGGAGGTCGTTGACTACTTCCCGATGGTGAAATGGGTCGATGGTGAGGTAGAGAGGAACCAGTCACCTGGAAGAGATCGATCCAGTCGTTGGTGTGCAATCTGGGAGGTAGGGTCGCGGGGTCGATTCCTCGCGAGCGCAACCATGATTGTGTTTCTGAACGTGATGAAAACAACCCTGCCCTTCGGAGAATTTCCCCTATCCCGCGTCCCCGGGCAGTGAAAACGGTGTGCACCATCGCCTGAAAGGCTTTGCGCTGCTCTATCGGAATCTTCGGGTCACCCACCCGGCGGATCACTAAGATCCCCCCGTCAACGTTTGGCTGTGGCCGGAAAGCAGGCCTTGGTACCCGAGAACCCAGGTGAAATGTGAACCATGGGGACCACTGAGCCGTCATCATCGTGCTTGCGCCTACCCCGGCCCGGCGGCGAGCGACTTCCCACTGCATGAGGAGTACAGCGTCAGTCCATGCTGGCGCATGCAGCAACTTTCGAAGAATGGCAGTGGTGAGGTGAAAGGGAATGTTTCCCACAATGACGCAGGGAGTGGCGGGTAACCGGAAGTTAAGGAAATCATCATGGACCACTTCGACCGCCGCCGAGGAGGTTTCTTGTGTGATTTTGGCAGCTAGTTTTGCGTCCACTTCAACTGCCGTTATCGCCCTCCCCAAGTGGGCCATCGGGTGAGTGAGGGCACCGCTTCCTGGTCCGATCTCAATGATGGGGCCGGAGGTTTGTTTCACAAGGTCGATGATGGAGTTGATGATCTTGTGGTTGGTGAGAAAATTTTGGCCATGCTCGTGACGGCCGTGTCCGTATGCAGACATCAGGTGTGCTCCTTGGATTTGAAAGGGAGCCGGGCATGACAAATAGCCGCCCGGCTAAAGGACCGGAGCGGTTTTTAACCTACGGGGTAGGAAACCGCCTTAGCGGTTGGTGCGCAACCGCAAGAAAGCGGTACCTGAAATCAACATGGGTCTAATTATATCCATTAAAGGGTTAAGGGTCAAAATGTGTGTCTGGCTCGGCGTGTCGCGGGGGTTAGATTTGGCCTTTTTGAATGCCGATTGAGTGGGTGTAGTCGGTGTCGATAGCGTTGTCGTAGAGGGCTGGGCGTCCTGTTTCGTGGTCGGCTTGGTTCTCGGTTTGGGTCAGGGTGGATACTTTGGCGAGTTGGCCCTGGCCCCAGTCGGACTGCCTGGCGATTCGTACTGGATCGTCAGGCAGTTCCGTTTTTAAGTAGAGCCACCAATCCAGCATGCGGCGTTGTCGTTCGCCTGATCTGCCGCGGTGGGTTCTGGCGAGCAGTTTGAGCTGGGCGTTGATGCCGCCTTCTAAGCTGTTGGTGGTGGATTTGATCCGCTCGGGCGCAAGGACTCCTGCTGGCGGGTTGAGGTAGACAAACAGCATCTCGGACCGCCAAAGATGGTTGAGGCTGTTGTAGGCCTTGCGCACGTTGTGGTGGGTCCACACGCGGGTCCATGCACCTGTTTTGGGGTCTTTGATCATGGTTTTCTCGTTCATCCATTCCCGGTAGATCGTTGAAAACTCGTGCAGTTGCACACCCCACGCGGCGGCTTCATCCAGTGTGGTGATCCGGGTCAGTTTCAGCGCAAGTCGGTAGATGGTGCGCCCGGCATCGGTGCGTGGGTTGGTGGTGGTGTAGCGGCGGACCACGCGTTGGGCGTGGACGAGGCAGCGTTGAATTTTCGTAGTCGGCCAGCACTTTTTGATTGCGCTGTATGCGCCTTGGCCGCCGTCGATGACGGCGATGAGTGGGGCTTCGATGCGTTCAAGCAGCAGTTGGTAGTCGCGGGTGGTTTCGTGTTTGCACCAGTGCCAGGCGATCACGTGGTCGATGGTCGCCGCGACGATCAGGCAGCCACCGGCGGTGTAGGTGCCATCGAGAAATACCTGGTCGTAGATCCGCTTGTGGTGGCCGGCGGTGGGGTCAGGCACATCAACGAGCCAGCACCACTTGAAGCGCCGCTTCATGGTGGCGCGGCTAACACCGTTTCGTTTGGCTAGGTCGTCGAGTGATATTGCGGTGGTGCAATGCTCGATGAACTGGGTGAACACTGCCGCGTTGGTGATGTCGTTTCGACGTTTGACGCTGGAGGCGCCGCATTGTTTGCAGCGCCATCTGGTGGTGCCTTTGCTGGTGGTGCCGTTGCGTTTCATTTCACCGCCGCAGTGGCAGCGTGGTTGGTTCTTCGACATTGCGACACCACACCACGCCGCGCATAGCACATCACGGCTGCCACACCGAGGATTTCCCGTCGGGGGCTAGATATATGCTTCCGGAGCATATACTTTCCGGAAACCTACAGGTCAATCCGTGAAAATCCGCGATTCCGGACACACATTTTGACCCTTAACCCGTTACCTCACGGTAGCCGGGGTTCTTGTTTCCTCATCCCCTCTCTCAGAACTCCATCCCATCGTCCTCCAACGACTTCTGAGCCTGACTGACCTGTACACGCTTGCTAACGAGCTTGTTCCCATAGGAGCGCTCGACCTCCCGGGCCCGGCCGATGAGCACCTCGGAGTTCTTCGCGAACGTCCGCTCGACGGAGGCGCGGGTCCGCTCGACCTCCTCACGTGTCCGCTCATCGACGCGCTTGGAGATCGCCGAGGCGAGAGTCTTTGCTCCGAGGGACGCGAGATGCCTCGCTTGTTCGCTGGGGATCGAGCGTGCGGTCATCGCCTCGGCGTAGGTCGCATCGGCCTCGGCGAGCCGCTCACGCGCTGCCTGCTGAAGACGCCGAGCCTCGGCCTGTCCCTCAGCTCGGCCTTCCTGTCGTCCCGCCTCGCGCGCCGAGGAGCGGACGGTCTGGGCGTCGCGCTCGGCCTCGTCGAGGATGTCGGCGCTCTCGGTCTGGGCGTCCGAGATGATCTCACTGGAACGCTGCCGTGCTGCTTTAACGAGGCGCTCAGCCTCCGCGCGCGCCTCGGGCTCAAGCGCCGCAACCCTTGCGAGGGTCTCTTCTGCGGTTTCGAGGGCCTGCATCGAGGCAACATACTCGGCCTTCGCGAGACTCTCCGTGGAACGCTCCGACGACTCGCGCTCGATGTCGAAGCCCTTGGCGATCAGGTGCTCACGCAGGCCCACATGAAGGTCGCGAATCTTCTCCCACCCGGGCACTCGACGCCCGTCCTCGTCGCGCACGTCGCGGTGCTCGGAGTAGGCGCGCGACCAGTCCTGGCGGAGGCTGCCGGGGTGCTTCGGATCATCCCCGAAGGTGTCCGCGAGAACGTGCATGTGAGGGGTGTTCTCGCTGTACTGGAGAGAGATCCCGAGGATGCCATCCACGCCACCCGGGACGACGTTCGCGGCGAGGTACTCAAGGACCTCATTGAAGTAGCGCTCGGCCTCATCCCGGTCCTTCGCGACCCACCGTGAGCGGCTCGCGAGCTCGCCCGTCTCGGGGTCGATCCGGCGCTTGCCCGTGCGTGGATCGATCGCAGGATAGAAGTCCGGCACCTCGTCGCACAGCGTGCGCGGAAGATGCACGAGGAACGTCGTCGTGGTGACAGTGCCGCCACGCATCTCCCCGCGCTTGTTCTTGCGGTCCTTCGTGATCTTCCGCGACAGTCTCGCGGCGCGCGCGTCGCCGTAATCCATCACTTCGCGGATGTCCTCGCACGGACGGAAACCGCCCTCGCCGTCATTCACATAAGACTCATTATTGGCCTCCTCCGCGACCATGATGTTCGGGTTCTTCTTCGCGTATCGCTCGACCGCCCCGGGGACGATCTCGCGCATCATCTCGTCAAGCGTCCCTCGTCGACCGGCGATGGACTTCGTATGACTGATGTGGCACGAGGCTCGCCCCACATTTGGCGCTGACAGCGTCATCTTTTTTCACTCCTTGCTCGTTCACGTTGTTCACTCGTTCGTCGGCGCAGCGTGTCCGCAAGCGAGGCCCCTGCTCGCTACGCTCGCTGCCCCTTCTTGCGGCCCCACTGCATCACCGGAACGATGGGTCGGGACCCTGCTTCGCTGCCCACCCCCTCGCCCCGGCGGGTAAGTCACTTGACTGCCCGGGTCCCTGCTTCGCCGCCCAAACAGTCAATTGACTTACGCCATAAGACAAATGAGCTTCGCTCATTTGTCCCGGCGCTCTCCGAGGGCGGGGGACCCTGTGTTGAACCTCGCTCACTCGGTTCAACGTCGGGTCCCCCAGGGCCGTCACCACTGCTCCTGTGGAGCACTGGTTCCGTCATGGTCGTCGCCTTCGTCAGACCCCCACTGGGGGTCTTCCTCCGGCTCCTCCGAGGCATCGTTCTCGGTGTTATTCACACCGAGAACACGACGCAAAGCATCCGCAATTTCAGGCTTGTTCACGACCTGAACAAGAGCCAAAATCGCGTCTGTATTGTCCGCAAAAACAGCACCGGCAACAGCCTCACCGAGGTCCGTTTTTGCGGACACGAGTTCCCTCTCTTCAGCCACCTTCAGTGCCCTTCGAGCAGCGCGAGCTTCAGAGTTCCTCTTGTCGAGATACTTGCGAAGTTCCTGTGATGTTTCCGGAAGTTCGAGGGTTGCTTTTTTGCTCATGAGTTTTCCTTTCTCTTTCGTATAAATGCCGGTGCCAACCCGGCGTGAGGGCTAGATGGTGGTGATCGGCTGAAGACGAACGAGGCCACGACCCCGAGGGCGGTTCTCAAAGAAGCGCGGGTGCCCAGTGGACGTATCCCCCCACTCGATTCCCAAGTCGTAGCCGTACTCTTTGGCGAGCGGTTCATCGTCCCAGTACTGACCCCACATGACGGGGTTCTCGTCGCGTCCCATGAGTCTGAAGTGGGGTGTGCTCTCGCCGTCGAGGATGACCTTCAGACGATCTCGGAACTTGCGGTGGGAGATCACATGACCCGAGGGATTCGTCTGCTTGAACCAAGCGACGAACGTCGCGAACAAGAACTCGACAGGTAGAACATTGGACACCAGTCGGTGCGAGTTCTCGCTCCACCAAGCACGCACAGGATCGTTGTTGAGCTTGACGTCTTCACCGAGCTCGACGGCCTTCGTTCCGACGATGAAGTCGTCGAAGTCGGGCTGCTCCAGGGCGACTTTGAGGACGTATTCCAGGACCTCAGGATCACGCATGAACTTGTCTTTAATGGACGAGTCCCGAGCTCCCGTGAAGCACTTGTCGAACGGCAGGAACGCGAACCGTCGCCACAACGAGTCAGTTTTGTCGGCGAACTCGGGCAGGTCGTTGAGGCACTGGACCATGATTCCGCGAGGTCGCCACTGGACGGCACGCTGGTTCTTCCGGTCGATCGTGATGACCTCGTGGGTGATGTACTGCTTCAAGTCGCTCGCTGTCTCAGTGAAAACGCTCACCGAGTTCTCATCAGTAAACACCGCAGACTTACCGAAGAGCGGCTCCGTGCCGAACCGGTCAGAGAACTTCTTGAGGGGCACAGAGGCCCAGTTACCAGCACCTACGAGCTCCTTCAAGAGCACGAGCAGTGTGCCCTTGCCGCCCTCACCCTTAGACGAGTAGAAGCAGACCGCCTTGTCGTAGTTTTTATGAACCCGAAGGGCAGCTGTGATCGTCTGCCAGACGAGCGCGACCCGTTCCATATCGCCCGTGAAGAGGTCCGCCAACCACGAGTTGAACTCCCAGGGCGAGCCGTCCTTCAACGTGCGGATCGGGGAGACAGCATTCGGGTTGTAGGCGGTCATGCACTTGGTCAAGTACACGCGATCTGGCGAGAACGCTTCGAGCGTGCGAGTCTCAACGTTGTAGATGCCGTTACCCACCGGGACGAGGTGCGGCTCCGTGCACTCGGCGACCATCGGCGCGAGCGAACGCAGCTGCGCGTAGACCTCGGAGACGAGATAGCGATTCATCATCCTCGTGTACGGCGCCAGCAACTCATACACGCCCTCGCGCTCGGTAACCTCGCGGTACGTGCCCTTGAAGCGGCCAGAGGTGTGATACCGCATGAGCGGCATCTTCGCTACCTCATCAGTCTCCTCACCGACCAGCACGACGCAATGCTCTGCGGCAATGAACTGAGCGAGCATGAACGGCGGCAGGTTCTCCGGCGCACACTTCACCACACAACTGCCCTTGTTCGCCTTGATAATGACGAGGAAGTTACGGATCAGGTCGAACGCCTTGCGATCCATCTGCCGACCACGGTTACGGCCTATGAGTCCCCGGTCGTTCGCCCAGCGGATCACCGTCTCGGAGATGAGACTGTAGAACTCGCTTGGGGTGATCAACGCGCCCTTGTCGATGAGGTGCATCAGGCTTTCGATGGCGTCGTCTTCGATGGTAGGATGGACGTTGAACTCGACGGCCCCCGTGTCCCCCTGGATGCGGGGGCTTTCGTTTGTGTCGCTCATAGCACACCTCCAAGAGCGAGGCGGAGGCGTGCAATCTGATCATCGCTCAGGCGAGGCGCGGCATCAACAAGCGCATTGATATGCGACTCAACCGGATCAGCATGAACTGGCACAGCAAGCGCTTCGAGATCCTCGCGCAGTACTTTCACGCGCTTTCCGGTTTTATACGCAGGCAACTTGCCCTGAGCAATCCACAACCGCAAAGTCGAATATGCGCCAAAGCCTTCGGCTACGGCCTCTTGCAGAGTGAGGTAATGTATCCTTTCGGACTGAGGGGAATACGTTCCCATGGAAAACTCCTATGACGAAGTATCCGGAGGGATTTTCCCGGCTTGTTATTTGGGCGGCCTGAAGTGCCGTGCGCAACTCGCTAGCGGGCGTACCCGCCATTGCTTTACGGGAGCGCTGACTCCCTACCCATTCCCTTCCGCTGCCCGGTCTGCCGTTCCGGGGCATTACGCGGATTCACTTCGTCGGAGGATCTACCGGCTGCTGGCCGTTCGGTGTGCTACACCGTGGAGATTAATCCACCCTCGGGGTTATCCCCTCCCTAGAAGCTCGCGTGACGCTTTTAAGGAGCTAAACGCGATCATAGCACACCTTGTCAAATGTTGCGCAACTCTAGACGAGTCCAAACCTGTTAGTAAACGTTAGTCATGTCCGAAATGCGGTTGAGTTTAGGTTTAATGTGTAGTTTTGTAGTTTTAAGGAGATAACGTTAGGAACGAAAAAGCATCGAAATACTGGAGTGCTACCAATTTTAAATGAATATGGAAAATATATATGTCTAACTGATGGCTCCTTACTTCCCGCTACTCCGGAGGAAAAAGTTCGTCAAGGTTTCATCGCAGTATTGATGAATGAATATGGGTATCCAGCGAAGCGTATCCGACGGGAAGTTCCTATCTACCATGGTAGTAAGGAGCTCAAAGAACATGACGGTAGGCCTATACGTGCTGATATTGTAGTTTATGCTGATGTCGTAGCTGCTGCCCAACGCGATCAAGGACGAATTACATTTGTCGTTGAGTGTAAGAAACCAGATGCTCGATCTGGTTATGAACAGCTTGTTTAACAAATGCTCCGGGTGGTGTCTGGACAAATGGGACCGAATGCACGGATACTGATACAAAATTCTATCGTGTTGACCGTAAAACAGAACAACTTCTTCCAGTTACGGAACTTCCTCGCGCTGATGAAACTTGGGGTCTGTCAACCGACGGAAAAAATCGGATCTCGAGAAGCCTCACGATGTCCGTCGCCTTTTTCGTTTGTGTAATAGTAAGCTATATGGAAGGGGGATGGAGAACTATGACTATGACATAACTATGTGGTGAGAATTCTCCTTGCAAAAATTGAGGACGAGTCGGGGCCAGGTGAATATCCAGCATTTTATATTACTCAAGACGAATATGAAAGCGTGGATGGGCGCTCCGCAGCAGCTAGATCTCATAATGTTCCTAGTCTTTCATCCCGATAATATTCTCGGTTGGGTATTTCTGACTCAGAAAATTTAACATAAATAGCCATCTAAAATCGGATATAGGTTTTTAGGAGGGCAGTAAGTCATTAATTTTTTTAAAAAGTTCTTCTGCATAGTTAAGGGTAGTTTCGGCGACCTTACTTGTTTTTGCCAACCTTTTCATGAGGACATTTGCAGGCGAAAAATGGTTGAGAGTTCCACCACCGATGTTATTTTCTTTGAAATACTTCTCAACACGCATTGTTAGCCTTTTTTCTTCGGTAGAAAGGTCTGAAACTTTTATTTTTTTACCTTTTAAAGCCCCAGCATAGGCGGTATTAATAAGATTAAGATAGAAAGCAGGGGTGAATATATCCTCTAAATCCGCCTCTTCTTTTCCGAGGATTTCTCCTATCTGGATAATTCCACTATTACCAAGTTTTCCTGCGTTACGTAGTTGTATAAGGGTGGAATTATCGCGTTTTGAAGAATCTGTTAGAGTGGCTACATTCATTTTATTTGCATTAAAGAGTGACAGGAAGGAAGGGAGTTTTGTGATGCCTCCTGCAGGTGTTATAACCCATCGTTCATCTAACCCAACTCGTCCACTGTTTCGTAGGGCCTCACTTAAGTAATTGAGGAATACAACGTCAGAAGGCCCTTCAACTAACAGAACATTTGAACCCACCCAGAGCGTCTGGGTAAGACCTATCCCCATGGCTGCAAGTAGCGGAAATACAGTGTCTTTTTGTGCTTTGAGAATATCAGAAGATACAATTGTGCCGCTTGAATCTTTATCCTCCACGGTACGTACACGTTCAAGTTTATTTGCATCAACCATAAAAGGTGAATGGGTAGTAAAAATTACCTGATGTTTTGGCGCAAGGCGCTCATCAATAAAACGAATTAAGTCTGCTTGAGCTTTTGCATGAAGGCTGAGACCTGGCTCATCGAGTAGTAAAATAAGAGGAGTTTCTGAATCATGTTCGATTTCAGAGAAATATGCCAGAAAAGAAAAGAACCACACAAAACCACGAGACCTTTCGTCAAATGGCACTGTAACATGATGCTTTTCATTAAGAATTCGAATTTGCACCATTGGTTCGACAGAATTAGCTGCTGTATCTTGCTTAATATTAAGTTGAACCCGAAGATTCTGATTTTGTGTCCAATATTGGAAAACTTCATCTGTAATTCCGTTAGATGCATTTTCCACTTCACGAATAAGATGTTCTGAACTTTCTGGGTTAGATAAATCTTCTAGTTCTATATCGACAAGATTTAATAGGGAAAGAAAAGCATTTTCACCACGAGTAAGATTATTGTTGTCACGCTTAGAAATTAAATTATTTATATTTATCTCTCCGGGCATAGTATCATATTCTGAAAAGTATACGAATTTAGGGCGGCGAGACTTTAAAATATCAATAGCCTGTAGTTTCGCCGAGGAATTTCGCCACCCAGAGATAGTATTAATAATTTTAGTTGCATCACTATTTTCCTGGGTTAGATTATTTAGAGCTTCAGATAGGTCTTCTATGTTGCTACAAGCATCAACAGACTCCTGGTCGGCAGATGGTAAATCAAGTTTTGATCGTAAATAATCTAAAACCTTTGACTGATCCACTGAAATATCCCATGTTGACTTGTTGCAGTCATAGTAAGTTGTTACTTTTATTTCATTCGAGCTAAGTGACCCCGGACCTAATTCCTGCTCAACGGCCGCAACATCATTATCACTCAGCATGTAGGTGAGTGTAGTGACTGGAATCGAGCCTTCGGCCTTGCGGCGTTCTTGTGTTTTAGATGTGGGGTAGTCTATGCCGATATCAAACTTTACTCCTTCGTAGGAGTTGCTCTTGTTTAGCGACTGGAGTACGGCAGTCTTGCCGGACTCATTCTTGCCGACAAGGCTAGTAATATCTGGCTGAATATTAAATGGACCCGTTTCATTAATGCTGCGGTACCGTCGTACTTCCGCCTTAGTTAACTGCATGAGTTTTCCTTTCAGCTTAGGAAATATCTACTTATCTAGATTACCTTACTAGAGTAGAGTAGTGGAATATAGCTGTAGCACTGTCACCGACGATAGCTTTAACGTGTTCTGCTTCTAGTATGGCGCTCTGTTCTTAGGGCTTTTGGAAGAGGGGAGAGCTCATTTTCATTAAAAATTTGTGATATCTACACGATGCTTGGACGATGCTCTGCGGACAGTGACATTAAAATAATCCGGTTCTCTAAAGCGGTGACCCGACGGGGCTGTGGCTTTCTGTGCTGACGACCGCTTGGGATAGGTTTGAGCAGAGGGGTTTCGAGCAAGACATTGCCAGTCCACGTGGGGGAGACGTCCCTTTAGAACCCCGCTCCCTGAAGTTCCCGTTCCGCAGTGAGAGCGCAAAGTCCTGGCTGAATAACCCGGAACGCATGGCGCTTCTGAAAAACACCCCTCCCATCCGGTCCGTAGACCCTAATACTTACAATGCGATATGCCTGGCTGGTGGGCACGAGCCATGTTCGACTTCACGCATAACTCCGAGCTGCACAACCTCATCGCCAGCGTATATGAGCGGGGCGCGATTGTCGCATCCGTGGGGCACGGGTACTGCGGCATCCTCAATGTACGCCTGAGTGATGGAAGTTATCTGGTGAACGGCAAAATACTGACTGGGCCCTCCTGGAGGGAAGAGAAACTCGCTTTAGTGTCTCAGAAGGTACCCTACAATGCTGAAGAGCTAGCAAAAGAACGCGGGGCGGACTATATTCGCTGGAAGAGGCCTTACAGGAGCTCAGCGGCAGCGACTAACGGACTGGTTACGGGACATAACAACTCCTCATCAGGTAATCTTGTTGCTTCTTCTGTGTGTGAAGAGCTCGCTCGGCTCGACTCTCTGAAGGCTAAAGGCTCGGAGCCTCTGTAACTAGTTTTAACGTGCTCGATCCCGGTACGGTTATCGCGAACCATACCGGGATCGAGCTTTGCTTCTTTCGTATTGCCCGGCGCCGGGAGCACCCGGGCACACAGGGGAGAGGATTAGTCCTCAACACCAACCATGACGTTGGATGCCTTGATAATGGCGGTAGCGGGCTTGCCAACCTGCAGCCCAAGCTCCTCAATAGCGGCGTTGGTAATCGAGGAAGAAACAATCAGACCGGGAGCGATCTCAATCTTTACAATGCCGTTGGTAGCGCCTTCGGTAATCTCAACAATGGTGCCAGTGAGCTGGTTACGGGCAGAAAGCTTCATGCTCGGTTCCTTTCTTAGTAAACGAATATCCCCTACATGTTACATGTCTTAGTTTTTGTAAGCATCTTCCTACGCGGGTATTAACTCTCAAACCCCAGGGCTTACGCTAATTCCTGCGATGCGAAGCCGGGGTAATACCTAGATAGACCTAACTCAAGACAAGTATATTTCATAGATAAAATATTCAATATTTCTTATTGTAAGAAGTTTGGAGAAAGAGTTATTTTAATTTTATAATACATATCTATTCTTTATTATGTAATATATCCACTTATTTACACCCTGTTATAAAAAATATTTGCAAAATCTGGAAAATTCCTGACAATACACATGGGCTTATGCGACGGTTAAAACACCAGCTGATATTTATCAGGAGAAAGGATGCGAATTATGACTACCACGAAGGTACCTGTATATGTATCCCTGGCTGTTGCTGGCATTATGGCTTTGAGCGCCTGTGGTTCAAATAGCTCTAATGATGCTTCGAATTCTTCCCCATCGTCTTCATCATCAACAACAGCCTCCAAGACAGCTAGCGCCGGTGGATCCGGCACTGTGAATAGTGGCGGTGGAACTTCCGCAAACTCAGGTTCAGGCGCTAATGGCGGCGCAGCAAATTCTGGTGCTGAAGGCGGCACTGGAACGGGCCAAAACTCCGGCACTGGCGCACAGAGCGGCAGTGTAACCGGCGCCGATGCCAACGGCGGAGCACAAGCGAACCAGGGCGCTGAAGCCCAAGGCGGTGCCCAGCAGCAGGCCGATCCTGGAGGAGCGAATGCTGCGAATGATGAACACAATGTCACGAAAAACCCCAACGCATTGACCCCTGGCGAATACGTAATTCACCGCGAAGCTTCCTGGGACTACGTTGATACCACGGGTTCTCGGTATCATGTCGACGGCGACGGCGGCTGGACGAGCGTTGGGGAAGACGGTACCAGTACCGTTGCGGCGGATGGTTCTTGGACTAAGAACTATGCCGACGGGCACACGGTAGCCCGGGTAGAGGCTGACGGAACCTACCGGGTTACCTATGACGGTCAGCTTTCCCCCGAGATACCCAGTAACGCTGTCCCGGTGTCTCCTGGAAAACTCCCCGACCCGAAGGCGGTCCCGGCAGTAAATCCGGTACAGCCCACTAAGCCGGGCATGTAATAACCAGCAGAGATACTTTCGCAAAGTGCTTTGCGCGAAACGGGTGCGCATCCTCAATACCTGAGGATGCGCACCCTATTGTGTGCACAGCGTACACACCCGCTGAAATTTGAGGGCTAATATCGTCGCGGGTTATGGGTTGGGGTGAACGTCAAAAAATTCTATACCGGTGGAAGCCACCGTCTTGGAAATATGTGAGACAGTATAAATTTATGATTTTTCAAAATATTAATAATCGTTAGTTGATTCGTTCATAAATAAAATTTAGTTTAGATATATAAGCTAATTCAATTTCTTTAATGTGTAATACACGGGTGTAATGCATTTTGTGGTAAAAATATTTGCAAAATCTGGAAAATTCCTGACAATACATGTGAGCTATGCGACGGTTAAAATACCAGCTGATATTTATCAGGAGAAAGGATGCGAATTATGACTACCAAGAAGGCTACCGCATGCGTATCTCTGGCTGTTGCTGGCATCTTAGCTTTGAGTGCATGCGGCTCAAATAGTGCGAATGATTCTTCAAGTTCGTCCTCGGCTTCTTCTTCATCAAGTTCATCTCGTGCTTCTAGTTCCACAGGAAGCTCCAACGCTGTGAATAACGGCGGTGGAACATCTGGAAATTCCGGTTCAGGTGCTAATGGTGGCGCAGGTGCGGAACAGAATTCCGGTAATGGTGCAGTGCAGGGTGACGGCGGTACCAGTGCTGGTACCGGCGCTAATGGAGGCGGTGCTCAGGCAGACCAGGGTGCGGGAACTAACGGCGGCGTCGCTGGCGGCGGAGCCCAACAACAGGGTGCCCCTGGAAATACAGCGAACCAAAATTCCGGTGCTGAAGGGTATGTGCAGGTTGCTGAAGACGGATCCTGGACTGCAACCGAACCCGACGGTGAGATCGTGAGGGTGTATCCCGATGGGTCATGGGACCGGAGCAATCCAGCCACCGGAAACACCGATTGGGTGGGTGCCGATGGGTCCTGGATTACAAATGAAAACGGTCTGCCCAACGGCTCCAATAAGAACTCACAGGTGCAACCTAACGGTACCTACGAGGTCAGGATGAACGGTGAAACGTCTCGTGAGACCCCAAGTGGAACGCCTGAAACCCCCGTGATGCCCAATGGTTCGAATGCGGTAACCCCTAAGGGAGCGGTTCAGCCTGCAAAACGCTGATACCCCTTTGAAAGAAACGGTTAGGCGCGTATCCTCAACCATCGCAGGATGCGCGCCTATCTGCGTCTGTGAGGTGAAGGCTAGCAAGAACCACCCTCAGGAGTACTGTGACCCGCGGAAAATACTGCCCCGTATAGTTCGCGCTTACCTGAAATCTTGAACCTGCCACCGTGCTACAGGTAGCGTGGAGTACAGGTACACGATAAACACCCACCTCAGGAGGCTTTATGCGCGAGCAACACACTATGCCGAAAGATATTGCGGCGGCCCTAAAAAACGCGGGGTTACGCACCGACTATAAGGCTCGACCAGCGTATCAGCGCAACGACTATATTGGTTGGATCAACCGCGCCAAGACACCGGCGATGCGTATCGAGCGCCTCGAACAAATGCTCACCGAGCTGGCACAGGGCGGTATCTATATGGGCAAGGAGCATAAGGCCTCACGTAAATAGGCTCAATTGCACCGCCACGAGCAGTCATGCTGAAAACGCACCCTGATCTGTATTCTGCACTCTGTCAGGATATGGAACGCGATTTATCCTGTGTTAGGCAGTTTTGCTGAGCGTACCAGGAGCCTTGAACATGCGATTTGACAATATGAACTTTTCTGATGGTCACTATGTGCAGATACCCATTAGCTGGGACGCACAGGAATTTACCCACCGCTTTTTATCTGCATCCCCTCCGTGGGTTCGTGCGATAATGCGGGTTCGTAACCGTGTTGTACAGAAAATAGGGTTTACAGTACAGCCCTCATCGAAATCCAAGCAATTGGAAGTTACGGTTGGTTCATCAGCGGGTCCTTTTACCTTTACTGAGGTCACTGATGAGCATGTCATCGGTGGCCATAAAGATAGGCATATAGAGTTCTCCTCAAAATTCGTGGTTGCCGCTGCTGAGGAGGGCAGCAGGTCTGCGCGTGGCGGGATTGAAACACACGCCCAGCCTCAATCGGCTGTGGGGAAGGTGTACTTGACATGTATCTGGCCTTTTCATATGGCTCTAGTACCTTACATGCTGCGTCAAGTCTATATAAAACCATGAGTGCAAAAGATTATGACCCTCGTATAGTTGATTTCTATGATGAAGACAACCCCGATGGGGCGGACCATGATTATTACCGTTCTCTAGCTCATCGGCGTAATGCACAATAGGCAGCATTATTATCTATATCAAGGGTGTGTTGTTTACTGATGCGGAGGGTATTATGCGTACAACTGTGACTTTGGATGAAGAGATTGTTGCTAAAGCGGCTATGCTCACCGGTATTGAAGAACATTCTTCTCTAGTGCGTGCTGCCTTGGAAACTTTGGTACGCGTCGAAAATGGGCGCCTGCTTGCTACATTAGGGGGTTCCGAACCCCAATCCCAGGCAGCTCCGCGGCACCAAGATAAATAAGTGCCTGTAAGGGCGGGCTCTTGAAAAAGCACCCGTAACACACAATAAAAGCGGATCCCCAAAACAGAGTGTTCGAGGATCCGCTTTTGCAGAACATAGAAGAAACTACTTCCTGCCGGTCACACCTAAATAGACCGAGATGGCGAGCATCGCAGCGAGCACTGAGAGGGCCCAACGGATCCAGTCAATACCCGCAGTATGGGCGACACCGAAGAACCCGGCCACCCACGTACCTACAAAAGCCCCGACGGCCCCCAAAATAATGGTCCAGATAATAGAGATATTCTGCCTGCCGGGCATAAACACCCGCGCTAATGCGCCAATAATAGCGCCGGTAATAATCGATCCGATAATGGTACCCACGGTGCCTCCTCACTGGGTTAGGCGGCGCGAGCCGGAAGATGCGCCGCAAACCTGGTGTTAATGAACGTTGTTATCGAGTATACGGGCACTGAGGGTATGGCGTCTTGCCCCGGCAGAGCACTGTGCGGGAGGCGAAGATTTCTGCGCGCAGCGTGGGAGGCAGAGACTAAAACACGTCATGCTCACGCTTATGCTTTAGTCTTGAGGCCACCGCCCCGTATCGGCGTGGGTGGTACCCCGCTCCCACCAGGTGTACCCCAGTAGCGGCGAACCACTGATCGTGCATGTGCGCGTTAGGGGGTGACGGCGTATCAGCTCAATCGCCACGAACCCGCCATGCAGGAAAATAATCGTCTCACCCTGCCGGGGGCCGTGCTCCACAGGGTAATCTTTGCTGTTTCGCATCTCGGTAGTCATGGTCATTCCTCCTTACTAGGTGGGCTGAACCTGGTGATACTTTCGCGGGTTTGCTGAATCCAGGCAAGCTCCGCCTCTGTCTCAACAATTCCTTTGCGAAGGGTGGCGGCGCGCAGGGCGGATGCTAAGTCTTCCGCCGGGGCGTCAATGGCTTTGAGGGACTGCAGCTTACGTTCAATCTGTTTTTCACGCTCAGTCAGCAGCTGTACCACTTCGGTGTAGGTAAGGTTTGCGGCGAAAAATAGCCGCGCCATAAAAGGCTCTTTAAACCGTTCTTGTTCAAGGGGCGAGGTGAGCCAGTCTTCCAGCTCAGCCCGCCCGGTTGCGGTGAGTGAGTGAACCTTGCGGTTGGGTTTTCCCTCTTGGTGTATTACTTTCGTTGTGATCGCCTTGTTGGCGGTGAGCTTATCGAGCGTGCGGTAGATCTGCGACTGGTCAGCGTACCAGAAATGCGCCACAGTGTTACTAAACGCGCGGTTGAGATCGTAGCCGCTCATAGGCTGGATTGACAGTAGTCCAAGAATCGCATGTTTAAGCTCCATACCCATATAATCTCATGCATATATAGGACTATACAAGTATCAATTTTCTTGGTTCTGTACAGCGCAAGCAGGAGTAGGTTTGGGGCAGGAGAGGTGGGAAACCGGCGGCAACTTCTATGTTCTGGGCAGCAATTTACCTAAACAAATCCCACACGCTGAAGGTCGTGCGGCGGTAGATAAACACGCCAGTTAGGCAAAACCTGTATGACTATCCCAATAGTTTGCGGATGCTCTTCATGGGCAGGATCAGCTGAAGAGGATCCAGCGGTGACTCAAGTACATCTGCGTGGTACTCATAGAACTTTTTTGCTTCTTCATCACGGCAGTGGATCAGTAACGCGGCCACCCCAAGGGTCTCGCTGGCGGACACTGCACGCTCCAAAGCATCTCTCAACAGCAGGGTGCCGATGCCTTGACCTCGTGTTCTTTTATCAACTGCCAGTCGTGCCAACAAAATACACGGGATTTCGTGCGGGCGGCGTTGGGCAAAATTCTTGCTGACCGCAGCTTTTTGGACGCTGCCAGCGGCAAGAGCATAGTAACCGACAACCCGGTCGCCAACAGTTGCCACATACGTGACTGAGTTGTGAGATCGTTGATTCTCCCAGGCGAACTTGTGAAGCCAGGAATCTAAATCGTGAGCGCCACTCTCAAAATCAGACAGATTATCGCTTTTTAGAAGACGCCTGGGTTTCTGTAGAGACATTAGTCCTCTTTAAAAACAATTTCTTTACCAACGGGAGACTCTCGGGCAAAGAGCCTTTCAAGTTTTTTAGTTCGTGCGGGAGCTTCGAGCGCCTGAACAAATAAGTCGTATTGTTCCTCAGTAGCTACAAACCACCGGCGATCAGCAAGCACATGCTCTGCACGTTCGGTGGCACTACTAAGAATGAAATCTGATACAGACGAATCCGTAACCTCGGCAGCCTGCCTAATCAGAGCCTCTTGGCGTTCACTAGCTCGTAGGTTAATACGCTGACTTTTAACTGTTGTACTCATAGTGTTCCCCTCCCTGCATAGTTGTACTTACATTGTACATACAGTACACAGGGGGTAGGTTTTGCTACCTGAACAAATCCCACACGCTGAAAGTCGTGCGGCGGTAGATGGCCCCTTTCACGGAGCGCTTCGGGTTCTTCACAAACCCCATACCGCGCTTGCCATAACCAGGAATCACGGCTTTCTTCACGGCGCGTTTTGCCCGACCGGTGGTGCGGGCCTTAATCATTCGTTTCACACTGGGTTTACGCATACCAATTCTCATGGGTATAGCCTACGTCTGTTGTCGTAAAAATAACCACTTGCTCTTTCGCTGCCCGCCCCGGATGCGCTGACCTGCCGCGCGTCGTATGATGTGAGAACAATACCGTTCAATGCTGATTGGGATATAAGATGCCTGACCCCCGTGAAACCGCCCCTAACGAACGCATCGTTTTCACCGCAGAAGCCGATGCAGACCATATTGAGAAAAACCTGCGCCTCACCGAAGAACAGCTGAAACAGCCTAAAAACGCCGCCCTATATTTATCCTCAGTCACCGCCGTATATGACGCCCAAGCCGAGCCAAACCGTAACTGGGAATGCGTGTACCGTTACAGTGCGGGTGAGACTCTTGACGCTATTGCCACAGATATCGGTGTGACCAGGGAGCGCGTCCGGCAGATTATTAACGCCGCACACACGCATATTTCCGTTCCGCAGCTTAAAGTTGCGCGCCGCACCGTGAAAGAGCAGGAGCAGGAAGACCTGCGGCACATGGTGTACGAGTGGTCGGTGCATAACCCGGATAGGGCCGGGCAGGAGTGCGAAGAAGAATTTGGGGTCACCCGTCAGCAGGTTAAACGTATCCTCAAAGGCCGTGCAGCGCTGCACTACCCGGTAGAGCCACGGGCGCAGGGAGACGAACAGAAAGAATGGCAGGATCAGCAGCTTATCGATTTGCTGCGGCAGTGGTGGCACGAGTGCACAGACCACCGGTCCATGTCGTTTAACGACTGGTCTGTGGCTCGCGGCGGCCCCACCCGTCAAACACCCATTATCCGCTTCGGCAAATGGTCACATGCCTTAGCAGCGGCGGGACTCGGCGACGAGCGGAGCAGGCCCCGCAGGCGCCGCGGCAAGTACGGTGAAGCTGACCTGTGGGCGGCGCTGGTTCAGTTCGTGTCTACTCCCCGGCAGAAATACACCTACCTTGAATTTGAGGAGTATGCGCGCAGCGTCCCCGGTATGCCTTCAGCGGTGCTGGTGCGTAAATACCTCAATAAAAACTGGAATACGCAGGTAGAAATCGCCAAAACAATCATGCGCGGCAACTATGAGAGCTTACCGCCTGAGGTTATTGCTGCCGGGGTTGAGAACATCCGGCGGGAACGTAACTGGGAGCAGGAATACGCCCGCAGCAAAGACAATGAGCAGGAGTCCGTGCAGGTGGCCGTTGATGCCCTTAAACAGTACATAGCGCATCATGGCAGCCGGGTTGTGAACGCCCGCTACGATGAGTGGGCGCATGGGCAGGGGCTGCCTTTGGGGGTTACGCTCACCAAGAAGAGCGGCCTCAAGTGGGCGGAGCTTGTGCAGCGCGCGGGCGGTACGTGCGGTACCCGCGCCCCGCGTAATCTGAGCCCGGATGAGGTGCAGGCCCGTAATGAGCGTGCGCTCGCAGGTATCCGGGAGTACCTGGAGCATGAGGCGGGTACCCCAACATATGACCGCTACATTGCGTGGGCGCAGCAGGCGGGGGAGGAGTACCCGAAAGGAACCGCGCTTCACAGCTGGTTTGGCGGGTGGCGCAACGCCCTCCAGCAGGCCCGAAAGTCATCAGCTGGTACACAGACGGATACACCCACTCCCACTAGCTAGAGCCGCACCGGGCAAGAACCCGTGCTGTGGTGTCTTGCGCTGTAACTGACGTGTACGTGTTTAAACCTGGCGCAGGTTCGCACCATAAAGGCCCCGCCAGAACCCTAGTTTCATGGGGTTTGGCGGGGCCTGTGCGCGGTGGCTGGGTGGGTCTTACATTACGACCAGCAGTTTGCCGCGCGTGTGTTTGGTGTCCACGTAGTCTTGTGCTTCGGCCAGCTCCTCCAGCGTGTACCGTTTCTCAATGACGGGGCGAAGGTTGCCGCGTTCAACGGCGGCGGTAATCCACTTCATTGCCTCAGCGGTTGCCTTGGTTGCCAGCAGGAACCCCACACGGCGGTTCGTGAAAAGGGACGTCAGCACTGCGGGAAGCCCATCGGGGGAGAGCGTCATCATGCGCCCGTGCGGTTTGAGGTAGTTGCGGTAGTATCCGGTGACCACGCCGCCGCAGTCAATAATCGCATCGAACGGGGTCACATTCGCGGCATCGGGCAGGTCTTCGTGGTCGTACACCTCAACAGCCCCCAGGTCGCGGCATAGGGCCATATTGTCTGAGGCGGATACGGTGCTTACCTCAACCCCCAAAATCTGCCCGATCTGCAGTGCCGCGTGCCCCACACCGCCGGTAGCGCCCACCACCAGTAGGCGCTGCCCGCGCTGAAGCTTCAGGTTTTTCCGCAGTACTTGCAGGGCCGCCAGGCTCACCAGCGGCAGGGCTGCGGCATCAATAACGTTGGGGATACGCGGTGCGTGGCAGATGCGTCCGGCCTTAAGCCTCACGTATTCGGCGGCGGTGCCGGTGGGTGCAGGCGCAATTGACCCTGAGAACCCCCACACGGTGTCCCCAATTTTGAAATCCATGACGCCGTGGCCCATGCCCACCACTTCACCGAGCACATCCACACCGGTGCCTTTGGGGAATCGCTTGCCGGTAAAAAGGCGCATCTGCCCGGAGCGTACGATCGCGTCGATGCGGTTCACGCTGAACGCCTGAACACGCACCAGCACTTCGCCCGGGCCGGGGGTGGGCACGGGAACCTGGTTGATGGTGAGCACGTTAGACGCACCGTATTCGGTGTATTGTACAGCGCGCATGGTGGTTGGCAGGGTCATGGTTGCTCCATTTATTCTCTATTTTGGTGATGGCTCCATTCTAAAGGATGTGCACCCCGCCAGACTTGAATGACGCGGAACCCGCTCACAACAGAATTTACTGGTATGCTGTGCCCGAAAAACCGGGGTCTGCATGCCCGCCCGGTGTATCTGATACGGCCCGCGCGGCACCGCCGTAATTCCCCTGTTATCTGCGATAAGGCCTATCTGCCGGTAGCCACCGCCCCTACCGTCGTCTCTTGGTACCGAAAAAGTCACCTTCACGCGGTGAGGTCCGCCGAAAAGGTGACTTTCGGGTATGGGCTGGGGAGAAGCCCTATACTTTTTCGCCTTTCATAAGTGCCGTAAACGCCGCACTATCGAAGAAGATGGAGATGCCCGTCAGCTTGCCGTTGTGTATGGTCAAAAACTCGGGAACCTCGAATATTGCGGTGGCTCCTGCCGGGGTTTTCACGAAGTAGTCGGAGATGACCGCCGCCTGATCGCCGTCTATCACCAGGTGCTTCACGTCCACATCAATGGTCATTGCCAGAAAATTACCGGCCCCGTTGAGGTAGTCTTCCTTGCCAAGATCTTGGAGGGCGCTATTGAAACCGTAGGTCATGTCTTCGGCCAGGAAATCTTGCCAACCGCCCCGGTGGATGGCGGCGAAGTAGTCGCGGATGGTCTTCTCGGTGCTCATATGTGCCTCCTCGCGAGTAGTGTACTTCCGGTGCGGGTGCGCACCTCGCCCGATTAACTGTAACATAGCTGTAACAGATATTGAAGGGATGTGTGCATGATAGATACAGTTAAGCCGTTGCGGTCGGATGCGCAGCGCACAGCTGCCGCAATTTTGCAGGCGGCCGAACGGGTGCTGCGGCACGACCCCACCGCCTCACTGGAACAAATTGCCGCCGCTGCCGGAGTAACCCGCACCACGGTGCACCGCCGGTTCGCCAGCCGGCAGGTACTTATTGCCGCGCTGCAGGCGAGCGCGATTGAACACTTTTATGATGCTTTTGAGGCCGTCTGAAAATGTTTT